>WNGC01000328.1_pt1 | contig 33139 bp, 32 predicted proteins | sample 5400051 | NCBI WGS metagenome assembly WNGC01 (sample SAMN13153368, study PRJNA577476) | soil metagenome | isolation source: 20 cm soil or saprolite under grassland replicate 2 | place: USA:California | collected 2016-06-15
AGAGCTGGAGGATTACTTCACAGCGGACTATGCGCGATTCGTGCAAGTTGCCAGTGAAGCCCGCCGCCAGCTGCGAGAAAAATCTGTGTCCGTGAGCGGCGCGGTCTGGAACAAAGCCTTGAAGGGAGATTTTCGTCGCTTGATCCGAGAGGGGCGAGGGGAAGAAGCCAAGAAAGTTCTGCTCGAAGCGTTGGAGGCTGGTTTATGCGCGTAGGGAAAGTTTATCTCGTCGGCGCCGGGCCGGGAGATCCAGGACTTCTCACGGTCCGGGGACTGGAATTGCTGCGCGGCGCTCAGGTGATCGTCTACGATCAGCTCGTCAATCCTGTGCTTCTGGAAGAGGCGTCTCCTGCGGCCATCAGGATTTTTGTTGGGAAGCAGGCAGGACGCCACTGCATCGCTCAAGAAGAAATCAACCGAGTCCTTATCGACTACGCCCGTCTTGGTTATGAGGTGGTTCGGCTTAAGGGTGGCGATCCCTTCGTGTTTGGGCGGGGCGGCGAAGAGGCGGAGGCTCTCGCCGAAGCAGACATTCTGTTCGAGATCGTTCCCGGGGTCAGCTCCGCCGTCGCGGTGCCCGCGTATGCCGGCATTCCGCTGACCCACAGGAAGTTCGCGTCCTCCTTTGCCGTTGTCACGGGCCATGAGATACGAAAGGCGCGGCCGGCGGTCGACTGGGGCAAGCTGGCGAGTGCCGTCGATACGCTGGTGATCCTGATGGGGCTGAAAAATCTGCCGCACATTACCACCGAGCTGCTGAACCATGGGCTGCCTGCCGAAACGCCGGCCGCGGTGATTCGTTGGGGCACGACTCAGGCTCAAGAGACCGTGACCGGCACTCTTGTCGATATCGTCGGCAAGGCCGCTCACCTTAAGTCTCCCGCTGTGATCGTGATCGGAAAAGTGGCTGGCCTAAGCAATTCGTTGGATTGGTTCATACCTGCCGGGCACTCTGGCCGACAAATATGCTCGTCGCGCGACGAAGATTCACCAGGATTTAGTGTTGGTTAAGGAGTTGTCAATGGAAGCAATCGCAAACTTCGAAGCAAGCGGCTTGTTACCGCCGGCATCGGGATTCGGGTTTAAGTCTCCAGTGCCGGCCAACGCGAGGTACGGACGTCACGCGCTCACTCATTTGGAGGCTCTGGAGAGCGAGTCCTTTCACATCCTGCGGGAAGTGGCCGCGGAATGCAAGAATCCCGCTCTGCTGTTTTCCGGCGGTAAGGACTCCCTGGTGCTTCTGCGTTTGGCCGAGAAAGCATTCCGGCCCGCCCGGTTTCCTTTTCCCTTGCTGCACATCGACACCGCCCACAATTTTCCCGAAGTGATCGAATTTCGCGACCGGAGAGCGGTGGAGTTGGGTGAGCGTCTCATAGTGCGCTCCGTGGAGGACTCCATGGCGCGCGGAAGAGTCATCCTGAAAACTCCCGATGAAAGCCGCAACCCTCATCAGTCGGTCACCCTGCTTGATGCCATAGAGGAATTTGGTTTTGGCGCCTGCATCGGCGGCGCGCGGCGGGACGAAGAAAAAGCCCGGGCGAAGGAAAGGATATTCTCCTTTCGCGATGAATTCGGCCAGTGGGACCCCAAGAACCAGCGTCCGGAACTTTGGGATCTCTACAACACGCGTGTCCATGCGGGCGAGAACATCCGCGTTTTCCCGATCAGCAACTGGACGGAATTGGACGTGTGGCGCTACATCGCCAAGGAGCGGCTGGATATCCCGAGCATCTACTATGCGCATTATCGCCAAGTGATCCGCCGGGCCGGCGGTTTGATGCCGGTCTCCGAACTGGCGCAACCGAAGAATGGCGAAAGGGTCGAAACCCTTTCCGTGCGCTTCAGGACCGTCGGCGATATGACCTGCACCTGCCCGGTGCGGTCGACTGCGACGACGCTGGACGAGATTGTCGCTGAAACCGCGGCGACGAGAGTCACCGAGCGTGGCGCAACGCGCATGGACGATCAGACTTCGGAAGCGGCCATGGAGTTGCGCAAAAAGGAAGGGTATTTCTGACACGAATCAATTGACCACAAAGTACGCAAAGATCGCAGAGGGAACTATTTCAGACATGAACCGAGCTATCTTTTTGTGACCTTTGCGTTCTCTGTGGTTAGGAAGTTTTTGGATTCTTAAATGCAACCGATAAATCGAATTGAATTTGATCAGAGCGAGCTCCTGCGCTTCATTACGGCCGGCAGCGTCGATGACGGCAAAAGCACCTTGATCGGGCGTTTGCTGCACGATTCGAAAGCCATTTTCGAAGACCAACTGCTTGCGGTCGAGCGGACAAGCCAGCACAGAGGTGTCCAAGGGTTAGATTTTTCTCTTCTCACCGACGGCCTGCAGGCCGAGCGGGAGCAAGGCATCACGATCGATGTGGCTTACCGCTATTTTGCCTCCCCCAAGCGCAAGTTCATCATCGCGGATGCTCCCGGGCACGAGCAATATACACGCAACATGGTGACGGGAGCTTCCACCGCGAATCTGGCCGTCATTCTCATCGATGCCCGCAAAGGAGTGCTCACGCAGTCACGCCGTCACGCCTATATCGCGAGTCTGCTGGGGATTCCTCACGTGGTCGTGGCGGTAAACAAGATGGATCTGGTGGGCTATTCGGAAGAGGTGTTTGGCGCGATCCGCGAGGCATTCAACCAATTTGCCACGGGGCTGAACTTTCGCGATATCATCTGCATTCCGATCTCGGCGCTCAAGGGCGACATGGTCGTAGAGCGAGGCGAAAATTTGCCGTGGTATGAGGGGCCGGCGCTGCTGGAGCTACTGGAAAACATCGAGATCGACTACGACTTGAATCTCGATGATTTCCGCTTCCCGGTACAGTGGGTGTGCCGCCCGGCCACGCTGGAGAATCACGATTTCCGCGGTTATATGGGACGTATTGAGTCGGGCATCGTTAACGTGGGGGATCGAGTGACCGTGCTGCCGTCCAGTCGGTCGTCCACCCTTAAGCAAATTCTCACCTTCGACGGCGAATTGAATCGCGCTTTTGCGCCTCAGTCGGTGACCCTCCTGCTGGAGGATAACATCGACATTTCCCGCGGCGACATGATCGTCAAGAGCGGCGATACGGTGCGGGTGATGAAGGAGTATGAGGCGGATATCTGCTGGCTCGGTGAGCAGCCGCTCGACCTCAGACGGCGATACGTCATCAAGCATACGACCAAGACGGTGAGAGCGTTGATTACCCGAATCGATTACCGGGTGGATATAACTACTCTGCAACTCGCCGACGGCATATCCGAGCTCCATATGAACGACATCGCCCGCGTGAGCATTAAAGTACAGCAACCGCTGGTCGTCGACAGTTACTCTCGCAATCGCGCGACGGGAAATTTCATCGTTATCGACGAAGCGACTAATAATACCGTCGCCGCCGGCATGATCGTGTAAAAGAGATAGTGGACATTTTTCACACGGGCACATCTTTCAAGACTCGGTATCTGAACTACTCACTTTCGTTAGAAGGCTGGGGTAAGAGGTTATCTAGATCTCACCAACTGGCCTTGGCGAAGGAGCTGCAATGGTATACGCTCTCTTTATCGGATCAGTGTCTGTATGGACGCGAATTCGCCAGACACCCTGAAAGGCCTTACCGTCATTTCGTTTGAGAGCCGCCGCGCGAAGGAAATGGCCGAACTCATCCGGCGCTATGGCGGTGAGCCCATCGTCGCGCCGTCTATGCGTGAAGTTCCCCTGAGCGAAAATCGTGCCGCTCTCGAACTGCTACCGCAACTCGAAGCTGGAAAATTCGACTGGCTGATTCTAATGACCGGTGTTGGTACGAGGACCCTCAACGCGGCGCTTCTGACCCAATACTCCCAGAAAAGAATAGTCGCGGCGTTGCAGAAGACTCAGATCGTCACTCGGGGTCCGAAGCCGGTGGCCGCGCTCAAAGAGATCGGCTTAAAGCCCACGATCATGGTGCCTGAACCGAATACCTGGCGTGAGATTTTATCCACCCTCGATTCCACATTCGATATCCGGAGCAAGCGAGTTGCGATTCAGGAATATGGCATCTCCAATAAGGAACTCGTCGCCGAGTTGGAAAATCGAGGAGCCATCGTCGCAACGATCCCGGTCTATCGCTGGGCGTTGCCCGAGGATCTGACGCCTCTTCGTCAGGCGATTCGGAAGATTTTGGAGGGCCAGGCGGATGTCGCGCTCTTTACCAACGCAAATCAAGTGGATAACTTGTTCCGGGTGGCGGCAGACGACAAAGTGGACGATTCGCTCCGTCGCGCTTTCAAAGGTGTCGTGATCGGCTCTGTCGGACCGGTCTGTACGGAAGTTCTGGAACAATTCGAGCTCAAGCCGGATATCGAACCCACTCATCCCAAGATGGGCTCCCTTATCGCGGAAGTTGCAGCGTCAGCGCATCGGCTCTTGGCCGCAAAAAGCATTCCTTGAACAGTTGCCAACGTTTTTTCGATTAGAGATAGAGACGCTTCGCTCAGCAGTTGAACGCACCTACCCTACGTTGGAACAAAACTAGACTTTTATCTGGAGGTACTGTCGATGCTTTACAATAAAGAACGCTTGCTTGCTCTGATGGACAAGCATGATCTCGCCGGGGTCGTCGCGGCGACGCCGGAAAATATTTATTATCTAAGCGGCCATGCGTCGTGGAGCCAGAATGGCTATCGCTACGGCGGCTCGCAGGTATATGTCGTTTTTCCGCGTGATCCTGCCCAATCGCCCACCTTGCTAATTCCCAGCGGCGATGCCGCCTACGCCGGGCTGGAAGAGGTTTGGCTCAAGGAAGCGTATATTTACGGGCGTCCACGCAAGCCTGTTGTTCCCGACCCGAACAAGCTCCGCAAAGAGGAGAAACGCACCCTCGAGCTGACAGAGAGCGAGCCCAAAGGCGCAACGCCCGAAAAAGCTCTCGTGCAGCTGATCAAAGACAAGGGTATGGACCAGGGCCGGATTGGCATGGATCATTTCGGTATTCCCTTGACTATCTACGAGAAGATCAAATCAAACTTGCCGCAGGCGACGCTCGTACCCGCATCGATGTTCTTCCGCTACGTGCGCATGATTAAGACGCCCGGTGAAATTCAGCGGCTGAGAGAATCGGCCGCACTGAATGAACGAGCGATCAATGCCATGTTACGGGCCGCGAAACCGGGCGTTAAAGAAAGCGAGCTTGCCGGTATTTACAAGGCTGAGGTAGCCAAGGCTGGCGGACAGGTTTACTGGATGCATATGAACATCAGTCGCGGCGGAAACTCCCCCGTGATCAAAGATAACGTTTTGCAAAAAGGCGATATCTTCCGCGTTGACATGGGTTGCTCCATAAACGGCTATCATGCCGACGTTTGCAAATCCGGTTGTGTGGGAGCGGAACCGACCGATGAGCATCGCAAGCGCTATAACGCTATTCAGGCCGGCGTTCTGAAGTCGGTCGAAAAGTTAAAACCCGGCGTCCTGAATCAAGAGCTTTTTGAAACAATGATCGCCGGTGTGCGCGCGAATGGAATACCGGATTATTCGAATTTTTTCGTCGGCCACACCATCGGTCTCGAGGCGCGCGAGTTCCCGTTTATTCTCGGACCAGCGGAAGAAGTCGATGATCCATTCTTGCCGAGCACGAGTAATGTTCCCATGGAACCCGGCATGACCGTTAACCTGGAGGCCTCCAGTCAGGTCATGGGCTGGGGCTCCGTCCAGGTCGAATATACTCTCGCGGTGACGAACGATGGTCACGAGTATCTGATTCGGCCGGATCAGAAATTGTTCATGTTGCCGTTGCAGTGAATGGGTTCTACCATCGGAATTGGTAGGGCGTATCGTTAGCCGGCTTTAGCCCGGATGGGGCATAAGCGGAATCCGGCAAGCCGATGTCCTGGATTCCGGTTTCCAAATGGCTTGGGGGCTAGGTCTCGAACCTAGATTTTCAGATTCAAAGTCTGATGTCCTACCAGTTAGACGACCCCCAAACACACAACGGGAGATGGCTCGGGGACCAGGAGTCGAACCTGGATTCTCAGATCCAGAATCTGATGTCCTACCAATTAGACGATCCCCAAAAGCAAAGAGCCCCAGCAGGTAAGCCTACTGGGGCTCTTTGCCAGAAGGCAGACCACAGCCTGCCTTCAATTATGTGAAGGCGGGCTACATGGTCTGTTGCTGGCTACCGTTCATGTACGATTAAGATAATCCCTTGTCCCGATCCATGCAAGCTGTAAAGTGAACTCTTCGAACTGGATAAGTAGAAATGTATCGGCCGACAATAAACCCCATGCCTGGCGCTGGCCTGGCAAGCAGACAGAGATACGTGCTGTGACAACAGGACTGGGCGTCGAGAGGGGCAAAGAATGACAGAACAAGAAGCAGGGAAAGTAATTCTCTCTCCGCAACAGCTCGAGCAACTTTGGGCAGATCACCTTAAAGGGGAGTTCGAAACCAAGGATGTGGAAGCGACTCTGGCCACTATGGTTGACGATGCCTACGTCAACCACATGCCGGTTAATACCGGAGGCCGTGGGAAAGATGCTCTGCGGCGCTTTTATCGCGATGACTTCATTCCCTCATGGCCCGAAGACCTCAAGATGACGCCGGTCAACCGTGTCGTGGGGGAGGGACAACTCGTGGATGAGCTTCACCTCACGTTCACCCACAGCAAGTCAATGCCGTGGTTCTTGCCAAACATGCCTCCGACTCAGAAGAAGATTGCCCTAGATGTCGTAGTGGTCGTGCAGTTTCGCGGCGACAAACTTGCCTGCGAGCGGATCTATTGGGATCACGCAGCCGTCCTTCGACAATTGGCCCTGCTCAAGGTGTAGTGACGAGTCACATCGGATGGGTGGAGCAAAGCGATACCCATCAGATTTAAGAAGACGTTGGGTTCGTCGCTCCGCTCCTTAACCAGCCTCCGGACTAAGCACAATATAAAATCTCACCAGCAATAGAGAACCTATTTTTCTTTGACGCTAAACATGGGGCCTGGTAAAAGGCCGGTAGATCATGCTCGCCCATAGAAAGGAGGGCAGCCGAGTCATGAGAGGTATTTCGATTTCTGTTTTCCTCATCGTACTTGTCCTATCCACTCCCGGCATCGGCGGCGCGCAAAGGGTAACCGCCGGTTATGTATCGAAGGATCTCAACTACCTGCCGTTTTTCATTGGGCTGAAGAAAGGTCTGTATGCCAAAGAAGGTGTCCAGGTGGATCTTGTCAGCATTGGGCGAGCCGATATCCAACTCCAAGCCTTGGTTGCCGGCGAGCTTCACTTCGCCAACATCAACACGGACAACATCATCATCTGGAATGAAAGAACCAACGGCAATCTAAAAGTCGCGGCGGGATCGAGCAATGCTGCGCCGTATCTGCTTATCGGCGCGAAGAACATCAGAAAACTCGAAGATCTCAAAGGTCACAGATTAGGGGTCGCAAGCCTGACGGGAGGAGCGACCTCGATTTTGCTCGCTTACATGAAAAGTAAAGGATTCGTTTATCCCCGGGACTTTTCCCTGTCGATTATCGCCGGGGGCACGCCTGCGCGGCTGAGCGCGCTCGAAAGCAACGCCATTGCGGGAGCGGTTTTGGGAATTCCCTTCGCGGACGTCGCGGTCGATAAAGGCTTTTCAAAATTAGGCGACACGATGGAGGTGATTTCCACCTATCAGTTCAACAACATCAACATCAATCCGACTTGGGCAGAGAAGAATCGACCGGCGGTGGTAAAATTCATCAAAGGCCATATCCAGGCCTTGCGGTGGATTTACGATCATCCGGCGGATACCGCCGACTTTCTCACGAAAGAATTCGGCCTGCAGGCTCCATACGCCCGCCGCGGCATCGATTACTACACCAAGAACAAGGTGTATCCAATCAATGGCGACGTGACTCTAGCCGGATTGAAAGTGAATATCGCAGTTCAAGCGCAGGATGGCATTATCAAAGGATCTTTGCCACCGCCGGAAAAATACATCGACCTGAGCTATCTCCGTGAGGCGCAGAAAGAATTAGGCCTGCAGTAAACAAGGCAGAGAAAAGTTATGGAAGACGTGCGAATCATTGACGCGGATTCTCATATCGAAGAGCCGGTGGAAATGTGGGACCACCTCGATTCGGTCGGACGCTTTTTCGGCATATAGCCGACGCGCGCATTCGGAGAAGCCTGCGAGCGCGCCATGGATATCGTGCGGGAACGTGCCGATCTCTCGGAAAAGGTGAAGAGAAAAATTCTCAGTGAGAACGCGGCCAGTTTCTACAATTTATAACAGATCAGCATCTTTCGTGTCGGACTGCAAATCAGTCGTCGCGTTTGCGCTGCTGGTTTGCGTGTTGCAGGTAGAGCCGGCAACTCTCGCCGCTGCGTCCTCTTCGCCTGGAGGCGCCGCCGCTCGTGTCATGAAAGATATTCCCTATCCCGGCGCGCCGAAAGGTGATCGGCGCCGTAGCCTCGATCTCTATCTGCCTACCGACGACGGACGCAAGCCGCCGCTACTGATCTTTGTGCACGGCGGATTTTGGCTTCTCACAGATGATGAGTATCGCATCGGCCCCGCTGTTGCCGAGTCACTCGTTAGAGATGGAGTTGCCGTGGCGTTGGTCCGTTACCGCTTGGCGCCCGCCAACCGCCACCCTGCACAGGCCGAAGATGTAGCAGCCGCGGTCGCCCTGCTTATCCGTGAAGCTAGTCGCTACGGCTATGATTCAAATCGAATCTTTCTTTCGGGCCATTCCGCCGGTGGACATCTCGCGGCCCTCGTCACGCTCGACCCTCGTTATCTCGGCAAGCACCAGCTCAACGCTAAATCTTTGGCTGGGGTCGTTTCGTTCAGCGGGCTTTACGATCTGTTACCAAGGTGGGGAATTTCAGAGAACCAAAAGATCGCGACGGAAAAAACCTTCAGCAGGGAGCCTGCGGTTTTGAAACAGGCTTCGCCTATAACCCACGTCCGCGCCGATGCGCCGCCGTTTTTGGTTCTGACGGCGCAAAGCGATTTCCCAGGTTTTCTGCCTGACGCGAAGCGTTTTTCCGACGTGTTGCAGAAAGCGGGTGATAAACGTGTGGAGCGTTGGATCGTTGCCGAGCGCGACCACTTCACGACGATGCGATTGGGCGATCGAGATAACGAAGCGCGACTGTTACTTTTGGACTTTCTGAAAGTTGCGTCTTTGCCGCCGGAGTTCGCCATCTTGGTTGACGCCAAGCGCCGCTGGCGCGATCCGCCGTTTTCAAGCTTGCCGTTTTGGCGTCAAGAGAAACTAATTCGATCTTTTCCTGTGGATCAGCGATTGGTGGCGCGGATGGTTCCGGTCTACAGCGACTTGCGCTATGAGTTGCAGGAGTGGCCTTTAGAAAAGTTTTACGCGATTGACTTGTTCGCCTTTCTTGAGTCTTTGCCGGCGGAAAAGATGGGTCGCGGTGACTATCTGATCGTGACCAATGTCCGCAACGAAAAACAATTTTGGAAACGAGAGCAGATTGAGCCTTACAAGCCGGTCATTGTCATCGGGCTCGACGACGAGAAAAATCTTTTCCGACTCGGCGTGTTTTATCGCGCCAATCTGGAGTACTCGTGGAAGTCTGGTCCTCAGCCGCCGATGATGGCGCGACCGCTGGGCGCATTCATCCATTTTTTGAAAGAACCGCCGGACGAGTTGGCTCCGCAACCGGCACAGTACGGCCTTACCCCAGAGAGTTTTCGCCTGGCCGGGAAAGATCCACTCGCCTCGCTCAGGGGCCTGCGCAAAGATATCTATGAAGCCATGACCTACCGCAACGGATGCGTCTATTGCCATAGCTTTCGCGGCATCGATTCACGGAGTCATCACGTGATCGCCTCAACTGGCGCGCCACATGGCGGCTTCGCCCTGCCGCTGTCATCCTACCCGGCGGAGGTATGGAAAAGCTTCATCTTTGATCAGAATAAAGTCGCGAACAAAATCGGTGCTTCGCCGAACATGGTCGTCCCGGAAACTCGACAAGCTCTCTTTGATCTGGTGAATGAGTCCCGGCAAAAGCAGAGTCCTCCGGGATCGAAGAGATGACTCGGCAAAGAGCGCGGTTCAGGTCGTCAGGCGGAAATTTTTTCCTGCCATCTCGGCGATGCTTCGTCCGATGGCGAGGGAGGCGGTTGCTCCTGGGGAGGGGGCATTGAGGACGTGAATCGCATTGCGGCTCTGGCGAATAACGAAATCGTCTACCAGAGCGCCGCTTGCCGACACTGCCTGCGCGCGCACGCCGGCACCGCCTGGAACGAGATCGCTTTCTGTGATCTCCGGCACAAGTTTGTTGAGCGCCCTTACGAAAGCGGACTTACTGAGGGAGCGATAGAGTTCGCCGAATCCGGTCTGCCAGTACTTGCCCGTCATCGCCCAAAAACCTTTGAAAGTAACACTTTGCCAAAGATCGCGTGCATTGAAATTTGTCTTGCGGTAACCTTCGCGCGCGAAGGCGAGCACGGCGTTGGGGCCCGCTTCCACTCCGCCCTTGATCATGCGCGTAAAGTGAACTCCCAGGAAAGGAAACGCCGGGTCCGGCACGGGGTAAATCAAGTTTCGCACCAGGAAATGTTTCGCCGGCGAAAGCGTGTAGTATTCACCGCGAAAAGGAATGATTCTGTGCTCCTCCTGCCGGTTCGCAGCGTGGTCTGCCGACGCCATCATGTTCGCGACAACGTCGGAGTGGAGACCACAGCAGTTGATCAGATAACGCGTTCGGTAGTCGCCGCCCGTCGTCTGCAAAACGAGTTCGTTATCTCGTTCAAGGATAGCCACGACTCGGTGTGAGGTGCGGATGTCACCGCTTTTTGCTCGAACCTCTTCGGCGTAAGCCTCGGCAACTTTCTTGTAGTCGATGATACCGGTCTCCGGCACGTGAAGGGCTTTTATGCCATGGGCGTGGGGCTCGAATTCCCTCAGCCGTTCCGGTCCGATCATTTCGATTCCTTCCAGTTCGTTAGCGATGCCTCTGCGACGCAGCTCTTCTAGCCGCGGCAATTCATCCTCAGAAGTAGCGACGACGATCTTGCCGCAGATCTCATAGGGAATTGAGCGCCGGTCGCAGAATTCCATAAGCGCTTTGCGTCCCGTGACGCAGGTGCGAGCTTTGACGGAGCCGGGTCGATAATAGAGGCCCGAGTGAATGACGCCGCTGTTATGGCCGGTTTGATGCTGCGCGACTTGCGGTTCCTTTTCGACGACCAGCAGCTTTATGCGCGGATGGGCCTCGAGAATTTGCATCGCGGTGGCGAGACCGACAATGCCTGCGCCGATAATCGTGAGATCGTACTGGGATGCCATGGGTCAACCGCAGAGGTTCAAAAACCGCGGCATTTGTCGCCGGCTACCGGAATAAATCTTCGGCCGCCCTTCGACAAGCTCAGGGTGAACGGAACCCGGCAGGACGCCGTTGGGAATTTCCCGTTCGTGCTGGGCCTGTCGAAGCATAGAACTTTTTTCGAGCAGCCCGCTAGATGTGCAGCAGTTTGCGCGAGTTTTTCTCAGTGACGCTCTTTACGCGGTCGGGGTCGGATTGCTTGTCGACGGCTGCTAGACACTTCGTGAGCGGTCCGAGGCCGCCGCAGTAATCCGACCCGAAGACGATCCGCTTTTCGCCCATGGTGTCGATCAAAAACGCCAGCATACGCGCATCGGAACTGGCGCAGTCAAGCAGGAAATGCTCGAGAAAGATCTCCGAGTAGCGTTGCTCGCCTTTGGGTCCTTTGTGCTTCCAGAAAAAGCGATGAAGCAGCAGCGGCAGACCGCCGCCGGAGCTGCGAATGACGATTTTCAAGTTCGGGTAGCGATCGAAAACGCCGCTCGCGATCATGCGCGCGACACACTCCGATATCTCGGCATCCGAGAGCACGGCGTAGGCGACGCCGGCGCCATCGTCTTCTAAGCGCCGAAGCGTGGGGTTCTTGGCCGAACCGGCGCCGTGGAGAAAGATCGGCCAGCCAAGCTCGGAGATTTTGCCGTAAACGGGATTCATCTCCGGCAGATCCACGATCATCTCGCCGTCGACGGTCGGATAAAGCAGGGCGGCGCGAAATCCCTGACTGGAGGTTCGCTCAAGCTCTTTTACCGAGGCTTCGATATTCTTGAGCGACAGCGCGGTGATGCCCATGAGACGATCGCGGTGCGGAGCGATTCGCTCGGCGAGAATATCGTTTGATTGTCTCACAATTTCTAAAGCCTGTTCGGCCGGCAGCTGGTCGGCATAGAGACCGGCGCCCTGACAGATGAGTTGCAGGCCGAGACCAACATCATCCATTTCCTTGACGCGCTGGTTGAAGTCGGTCGAGTCGTAGTCGTCGATCTTGGGTTTTTTGCCGGTAAACGCGGCGAATTTCTCGACAACCTCCGGCGGCGTGTGATGAGAGTGCCAATCGATCCATATGGCCATGGCTGGACTCCTTTGATGAAAATGTCTTCTTTCGAATACTGTGGAAGGGCGTCCGGAGTCAAGCGCTTGGTCGCCGACGGGTGGGATTTTGTGCGGTTGTCGACGGCGGCGAGATCGGCTTTGAAAATTCTATTGGCTTAGACAGGAGACGTTCGACAGCTGGCGTGGAAGTGCGTAATAGGGAAATACAACACTCCGTCAATTCCTTTGCGTTTCCCTGTCGGCTTTCTCTCGAAGTCTGCGGACCAACTCTTCGTAAGAAGAATTGGCGATCACGCGACTGAATTGCGATCGGAAGTTGTTCACCATGCTGACGTTTTCTACGATGACGTCATAGACGCGCCATTCACCGTTCACGAGGCGGGCCTTGTAATTGATTGAAAATTCCTCGCCTTTGTTGGTCAAGACTTTACTGTTGACATCGGCGTAGGTATCGTCGAGCCTTTCGCCGACGTAAACGATCTTCTCATCCGTGTACGACTCGATGGTATCGGCGTAGGCCCGCTCCAGAACCTCAGTAAAAAGACGAACGAATTCTTCTTGTTCTTTAGGAGTGCGCCGGCGCCAGTTGACTCCGAGAGCGCGTTTCGCCATCTCGGTGAAGTCGAATCGGGCAAAGAGAATCTGTTTCAGCAGTTCCCTCTTCTCCTTGATGTTTGCCGCCGGCTTGAGGCGCGGGTCCTTGAGGACGACGAGAGCCTTGTCCACGGTCGCTTTGATTTGATCCGTAGGCGCGCCGGCCGTCGCGTGCGCCGAGCTCAGCGTAAGCGCGAAGAACGCAAAACCTGCCGCTAATACAACGTGACTACTTCTGGCTTTCATCCTTCTTGTCACCCTTATCACTTTTTGAGGTTAGATCCCCGCCGACAAATTTTCCGATTAAATCGGTAATGTCCGGCGGTGACTCGGTTTCTCTGATCCTCCCGCCGGGCGGAATGGCCTTGTCCGATCCACCAGGGCTGATCAGAACGAATTTATCGCCGATCAATCCACGCGACCGGACCGAAGCGATGGCGTCCTCTTGAAGCTTGACTCCGTCCTGCACCCTAAGCTCAAGGCGGGCGCGGTCATCGGCCAGCCGCATAGCCTCGATTCGCCCGATCTTGACCCCGGCAATTTCCACGGGGTCGCCGACCTTAAGCCCGGCCACGGATGAAAAATCAGCATACACAATATAGCCGCTGCTGGCCAAAACTTCGAGCTTTCCGAGCTTGATGGCGAGATAACCGAGGCAAGCAATTCCCACCAGCACGAAAAAACCCACAAGAATTTCTGTGCGCGTGTGATTCACGGATGATTCTCCTATAGAACCGCCAGGGGGCCTTCTGTTTCTCCTTGCAAAAACTGGCGAACCATCGGATTTTGCGAAGCCATAAACTGCTCCGTCGGTCCGACCTCGGCAATCACGCCATTGGCGAGCATCGCAACGCGATCCGAGACTTTAAACACCTCGGGAATGTCGTGACTCACCATGACTCCAGTGAAGCCGAAGGTGTTGTGCATTTTGCGTATCAGCTCGTGAATGCTCTTTCCCAACAGAGGATCCAAGCCGGTGGTGGGCTCGTCGAATAGGATGATCTCCGGCTCTATCACGAGAGCGCGGGCGAGACCGGCTCTTTTTTTCATGCCGCCGCTCAACTCCGCCGGATATTTGTACCCCATTCCAGCCAGACCGACCTGCGCCAAGCGCTCTTCCGCGCGCTTCTGGATATCGCTCTCCGATAATTTCGTCGTCTCCCGCAGTGGAAAAGCGACGTTATCGTAAATCGTCATGGAGTCAAGCAAAGCGGCGCCTTGAAACAGGACGCCGAATTTTTTTCTGATTTTATTCAGCGCATTCTCACCCAGCTTCGTAATGTCGGTTCCGTCCACCAGGACGCTGCCCCGATCCGGCAGGAGAAGGGCATTGAGGTGTTTCAACAGCACGGTTTTGCCGGAGCCGCTGCCGCCGATGATCGTCGTAATCTTCCCGGTTTCGACTTCCAGACTGATCCCTTTTAGAACCTGCTGGCCGCCGAAGCTCTTGTACAGATCGACAACTCGAATCATTGCCTAGAGCATCACCGAAGTCATGAAATAGTCCCACACCAAGATCAGCACGAAACAGAGGACGACCGATTCCGTCGTCGCTTGACCCACACCGGTGGCCCTGGGCGGCGCCTCGAAACCCTTGTAACAACAGACCCAACTAATAATCAGACCGAAACTCACCGATTTCAGCAGACCGCTCCAAACGTCATGGAACACTACGCTGCTTTCCATCCCGGCAAAATAGCTGCCGGAGCTGACCCCAAGGAGGCCCACCCCGACGAGGTATGCGCCATAGATGCCGACGACATCGAAGATGGCGGTCAGCAGCGGCATGGAAATCAGTCCGGCGATAATGCGCGGCGAGACCAGATACTGCACCGGATTAATCGCCATAGAATAAAGCGCATCTATCTGTTCGGTGACTTTCATGCTGGCGATCTCCGCCGCCATGGCGGACCCCGTTCTTCCGGTCACCATGAAGGCGGAGAGAACCGGGCCGAGCTCGCGCAGCAAACCCAGCGCAACGGCGGAGCCGAGAAAGCTTTCGGCATTAAACTTTCTGAGGCTATAGTAGCCTTGGAGTCCCATGACCATTCCGGTAAAAACTCCGGAGAGAAGCACGACGGAGAGGGACTCGACACCGATGCTTCGAATGTGAAAAATGATCAGGCGGAGCCGCTGCGGCGGCCGCACCGCCCAGGCGAAGGCGGAGAGCAGAAACAAAAACATTCGCCCCATGTCGGCAAGTTGTTGGATTGTGGAGCGACCGATTTGACCGACAAAAGTAAGAAGCATGTTGCGCATCGTCTAACGCTGGGTACTAGATTCAGGCTATAAAGAAAAGTGCTCTGATTTTCAAGCAACGGGACGGTTTTAGCCGATGAAAAAGACAACAGAGAAGATCCACTTGACGAACCACGGCCACGGTGCTCAGCGCTTAAAGAGAAGGCGGGGGTCGGCTACCGATGATAGGGATCCGAGAAATCCGCACGAGACGGTGGATGCGCTGTTTGACGGCAAGCTCCGGCTCTACCAGAGCCGGAGGGGGTACCGGTTCTCGCTCGATGCGGTATTGCTGGCTTATTTCGCGACGCCGCGCCGCGGCGACAACATCGCGGATCTCGGCACCGGGAACGGAGTGATCGCGTTGATGTTGGCCTATCTCGATCCTTCATTGAAAATCACGGGAATCGAGATCCAAACAGGAATGGCGGATTGCGCTTGCAGAAATGTGCGACTCAATAGCTTGGACGAGAGAGTGAAAATTATTGAGGGAGACGTTCGGATGATCGAGGCGATCGCCGAGCCGGAGAGCCATCATGTTGTGGTTTGTAATCCGCCGTATCGTAAGCCGAACAGTGGGCGAGTGAGTCCGGATGAGGAAAAAAAGATCGCGCGCCACGAAACCAAAGGGACTCTCCATGACTTCCTACGGGCGGGGGCGTATCTCTTGCCGCCTAAAGGACGCGTCGCAGTGGTCTATGTCGCCGCCGGCTTGGCGGAATTGTTACAGGGAATCCGGCGCGTCGGCGTCGAACCGAAGCGGCTCAGGATGGTGCATTCCTATACTGATTCGGAAGCTTCTCTGGTGTTAGTGGAAGGGGTCAAAGACGGCAGAACGGGCATCAAGATTTTGCCTCCGCTGGCGGTCTACGAGCAGGGGAAAAAATACACGGCAGAAGTGGTGGGTATGTTGGCGGGAAAACTCGCAAGGGGACTACCGAGGCAGTCCGACTAAAATTGTCGAGAGCGAACGTGATGAGACCCGGCACGCGGCGATTTTTTTCCAGGAATGCTCCTGGTTAATCTTTTTGCCTGCGTCGCGCATAGCCCTTCAGCAGCCTCTTGAATGCTTGACGAATCTCGGGGTCATTTACAGATTCGAGGAATGTCTCATCAAGCTGGGAATTATCCGGTTCATGAATTTGTGCGGTCGCGGGCTTGGATTTGACTTCACTTGTATCGCCATCAATTCTCCCGATCACGAAGAAGATATTCTTGACGATCTGACTCTTGAGCCGCTGATTGAGCTTCTCAGCGATCATCTCTTTCATGAACTGAAGTTGTTGCATCCACACCGGGCTGGTGACCTTGACGAAAAGCGTTCCGTTGCGGATCTTTTCCGGTTGGGCGTTGCGGGCAATGGGCTTGCCAACGACGTCGTTCCAGATCGGCCAAACCCCGTATTCATCTAAACGAGGCGAGAGCTCAAGCCGTTTGAGCGACTTGTCGAGGACCGTGCCGAGTTTTTCAGTCTGTGGGTCTTTCCCGGCCATATTCGGATAAACTGGAGCCTACCAGATCTCAGGAGGAGACTCCACCCTAATTGGAAAAGCGACAAGCTGGCAGGCAAAGGCAGCGAAAAACCTGGCAAAATAAATTTTCATAAAAATTTTTGAAATTTTTATTGACAAAGCTTGGAAATGCTTTTAGAAGTACAAAATATAGTGTGTTAGAAGTTTGATTCCCACCATATATTGAGCAATAGTAGACGAAGGGAGATCGGGAACTATGGCTGGCACGATGTCTCAAGTCAGTGATTTTATTGTTGATCAGGGAGAGGTTAAAGCCCAAACCGGCTTAAAAGTGGCGCGGTATTTTACCCGTGAGGGGGTGAATCCCTACGACGAGATCGAATGGGAACTGCGTGCGGCGTCCATTATCAACGAAAGGGGCAAGATTGTCTTCGAGCAGTCTAACGTTGAAATCCCTAAGGCCTGGTCTCAAATGGCCACCAACGTGGTCGTCTCGAAGTACTTCCGTGGACCTTTGGGCAGTCCGCAGAGGGAACATAGCGTCCGCCAGATGATCGGGCGGGTGGTTGATACCATAACCGGCTGGGGATTGAAGGACGGCTATTTTGCGGCCGAAGAAGATGCCCGGGCGTTCGCTGACGAATTGACCCATATTCTGGTGCATCAGAAAGCCTGCTTCAACAGTCCAGTGTGGTTCAATTGCGGCATCGAAGAGAGGCCGCAGTGTTCGGCCTGTTTCATCCTTTCCGTGGACGACACCATGGACTCGATTCTTGATTGGTACCGCAAGGAGGGGGTCATCTTCAAAGGCGGCTCGGGGTCTGGGGTCAATCTGTCGAAGATCCGCTCTTCGAAGGAACAGTTGGCGGGCGGCGGCACGGCGTCCGGACCGGTCTCGTTTATGAAGGCGGCGGACGCCTCGGCGGGCGTGATCAAGTCCGGTGGGAAGACCCGGCGGGCGGCGAAGATGGTTGTGCTCAACATTGATCATCCGGACGTTGAAGAGTTTATCAAGTGCAAAGTGGAGGAAGAAAAGAAGGCTTGGGCTCTGATCGAGGCGGGCTATGACTCCAGTCTGGATGGGCCGGCGTACGGCAGCGTGTTTTTCCAAAACGCCAATAATTCAGTCCGTGTCTCCGATGAGTTCATGCAGGCCGTGCAAGAAGATCGTGAGTGGAAGACCCGTTATGTGAGGACGGGAGAGGTTTTTGAAACTTACAAAGCGCGCGACCTGCTGCGTATGATCGCCGAGAGTACCTACTTCTGCGGCGATCCCGGCATGCAGTACGATACCACGATCAATGACTGGCATACCTGCTCGAATACGGCGCGCATCAACGCTTCGAATCCCTGCTCCGAGTACATGCATCTAGACAACTCGGCGTGTAATTTGGCTTCGTTGAACCTCCTCAAGTATCTCCGCGACGACGGCGTGTTTGACACCGAGTCTTTCCGCCGCGCCGTGGATATCATCATCCTGGCGCAGGATATTCTGGTCGATAATTCCTCCTATCCAACGGCGGAAATTACCGCCAATGCCCATGCCTTCCGCGAACTTGGATTGGGCTACGCCAATCTCGGCGCGTTGTTAATGTCTCTCGGCTTACCGTACGACTCGGACGCGGGCAGAGCTTATGCTGCGGCCGTGACGGCACTGATGTCCGGCGAGGGCTATCTCCAATCCACGCGCGTCGCCGAGGCAACGGCTGCTTTCGCTGGTTTCGAGGTGAATCGGCAACCCATGCTCCGGGTGTTAAACAAACATCGCTCCCACGCCTACAAAATCTCGCCTTCTCATGTCCCGCTCGATCTTTTGACGGCAGCCCGAGAAGCCTGGGATCAGACTTGCGGTGAAGCCGAAAAATATGGAGTGAAGAACTCGCAGATTTCCGTGCTCGCGCCCACCGGTACCATCGCGTTCATGATGGATTGCGACACCACCGGAGTCGAGCCGGATATCGCGCTCGTCAAGTACAAGAAGCTCGTGGGGGGCGGTCTTCTGAAAATCGTCAACAACACCGTACCCCGCGCGCTCAAACGATTGGGATACGACGTCAAGCAGATCCAAGAGATCGTAGAATACATCGACGAGCACGAAACCATCGAAGGCGCGCCGCACATTAAGGATGAAGACCTGACGGTCTTCGACTGTGCCTTCAAGCCGGCTAACGGGAGTCGCTCCATTCATTATATGGGACACGTGAAAATGATGGGGGCGGTGCAGCCGTTCATTTCCGGCGCGATCTCCAAGACCATCAACATGCCGACCGACGTGACCGTAGACGAGATCATGCAAGCCTACACGGAGTCCTGGAAGCTCGGGCTCAAGGCGGTGGCGGTTTACCGCGACGGCTCGAAGCGAACTCAGCCGCTCAATACCTCTAAAGAAGAGAAAAAGGCGGCCGCAGCCGAAGCAAAAGAAACGCGGCCGTTTCGGCGGAAATTGCCCGACGAGCGGCGTTCCATCACTCATAAATTCGATATCGCCGGACACGAGGGTTATATCACCGCGGGTATGTACGAGGACGCGCAGCCGGGCGAGATCTTCATCACCATGTCCAAAGAAGGATCGACTATTTCAGGCCTTATGGACTCTTTTGCGACGGCTATATCGATGGCCCTTCAGTACGGCGTGCCGCTACGGGTTTTGGTGGACAAGTTCAGCCATATGCGCTTCGAGCCTTCGGGTTTCACTAAGAATCCGGACATCCCGATCGCAAAGTCAATCATGGATTACATCTTCCGCTGGCTAGCCAGCAAGTTCCTCGATCGCGAAGCGCAGCAAGAAGTGGGAATCGTCAAAGAGGAGCCGGAAGAAGTTGCCAGTAAAGAGACCGCTGCCAGCAAGAAGGTGGTCCCGATCTCGTCCCAAGCTCCACGAGGGGGCGCCCCGGTGGCCAGCATCAGCAGTGTCACGAGTCTGTACCAGCAGGATGCGCCGCCCTGTCCTGACTGCGGCGCCATCATGATTCGCAGCGGTGCCTGCTATAAGTGCATGAACTGCGGCGTTGTGAGCGGGTGTTCGTAAACAGATCGGAGTAATGGAGTATTGGAGTATCGCTTTTCGATGCACTCCAATACTCCAACTGAAAGTCTTTCGACTACTTTTTCTCCAGGTGCAGGACGCCTTTCTGTGTGTCGATATCCATTCTGAAATTGCTCAAGAAGTTTAACCCCAAGAGGCCTGAGACGTTGGGATCGGGAACAGCATCGTGGACCGCCGCCGTGAGATTCTTGATCTCCATCCCGCCGACGGCGATCGAATCAAGGTTCGTCAGCGGGGCCTGGATCAGTCCGTTGGCGGTCTGGAACGGCATGGTCCGCTGATTTTGACTGACATCGATGTTGAGCTCCCTGGCCACGGCGCTGGAAATCATCGTATAGCTGGCGCCGGTGTCGACCACGAATTTGGCGGAGGTTTTCCCGTTGAGGGTAGCCTCGATCACGACAACCTGGCCATGCTTCTCAATCGGGACGGAAGCCTTTCCCACAACGGCGGGCTTTTCTGACTCTGGACTCCTAGGATTCTCTTTAGTCTGGATCCGATTGGCTGTTGGCCGCTGCTTTTCTGGGATATTGTGCAAGTTATCAGTGAAATGGACGACGCCGTTTTGATCGATCCAGCGGTAGTATTCCGCCGCTGACAGGGGTGCGACGACAAAGAAGGGGAAAGAAATAGATAAAAGATAACCCAGATAAGTGTTCACGAGTTCACAATAGGTATAAATGCTACCACAGTTTCTCGGGAGAAAGAATGATTTCGTGAGATCTTTATCGAGGAGAGACGCTATGAAAATGGCGGTTTGCAGATGCATCTTGCCACCGCCGCTGGCGCACACTGGGCCAAATCGCTTCTTTACAAGCCTGGGGGAGTGTGCTAAAAATCACATAAAATACAAAGGAAAGAGAGAAGAAGAGCGGAGAAACATGGGAATTGCTCAGCCACAGCGACAAGGAGTTATCGAGCAGTTCAGGCTTCATCAGACGGATACCGGCTCACCTGAAGTGCAAGTTGCTTTATTGAGTCAGCGGATCGAACACCTCACCGAGCACTTCAAGATTCACTTAAAAGATCACCATTCCCGTCGTGGCCTCCTGAAGCTAGTAGGGCAGAGGAGGAGGCTTCTGGATTATCTCAAGAGTAGCGATTTCGAGAGATATCAGAGTCTGATCCACCGGCTAGGGATACGCAAGTAGTTGTTCCCAACCGCGTGCCCTCCATCTCCACCTCCGTTAGTCGCGTCTCGCGCCAGAGGATCCTCCTATGATTAAGAAAGTTGAACTAGATTTTCACGGCCGTCCTCTATCCATCGAAATCGGTCGGGTAGCAAAACAGGCTGACGGCGCGGCCTTGGTGCGCTATGGTGAAACGGTAGTGTTGGTGACGGCAGTGGCGGCCAAAGAGCTTAAGTTAGACACCGATTTCTTCCCACTAACCGTCGATTACCAAGAGAAAACATTCGCCGCGGGCAAGTTTCCCGGTGGTTTTTTCAAGCGTGAAGGCCGCCCGTCCGAAAAGGAGATTCTCACCTGTCGTTTGGTCGACCGCGCCATTCGACCGCTCTTCTCTGAGGGGCTGCGGTGCGAGACCCAGGTCATTGCGACAGTGCTTTCCGCTGATCGTGAAAACGACCCCGATGTGGTCGCCATGTTGGGAACCTCGATTGCCTTGCATGTTTCCGATATTCCTTTTAACGGGCCGTTGGCTGGCGTGCGTATCGGTCGAATCGACGGGCAGTGGGTTATTAATCCGACACAGAGCCAGCTCCGAGACAGTGATACGGATATTTTTCTCTCCGGAAGCCGGGACGCCATTGTTATGGTCGAAGGCGGCGCCCGGATGGTTCCGGAAGATGAAATCCTCGAAGCGCTGTTTGCGGGTCACGAAGCGATTCAGCCGCTGTTGCAAATTCAGGAAGAGATCCGACGGGAGATCGGCAAGCCCAAAAGACATGTGCCGCTGGCTGAATTGAATTCCGGTGTTGTCAAGCGAGTTGAAGAACTAGCTCTCGCCAAGCTCAAACAGGCTATTGAGATTCCTGAGAAGCTGGAACGTTACAAACGGATCGGCGAGGTCAAAGGCGAAGTCGTCGGGCAGGCGCTCGAAGAATTGCCGGACAAGGAAAAGGATATCAAAGGCGCCTTTGATGAGTTAAAGAGAAAGACTTTTCGGGACCTCGTCATCGAGCAGGAGCGCCGCATCGATGGACGCGGGTTGAAGGACATTCGTCCGATCACCTGCGAGGTCGAAGTGCTGCCGCGCACTCACGGATCAGCTTTGTTCACTCGAGGCGAAACCCAGGCGTTGGTTGTGACGACTCTGGGAACGGCATCTGACGAACAGAAAATCGACGCGTTGATCGGCGAGCACTACAAGAAGTTCATGCTCCACTATAACTTTCCACCCTTCAGCGTCGGCGAGGTCAAGTTCCTGCGCGGACCCAGCCGGCGCGAGATCGGCCATGGCAACCTGGCGGAGCGCGCGCTGCTCCCGGTGCTTCCTCCGGAAGAGAGTTTTCCCTATACCGTCCGGATCGTATCGGAAATATTGGAGTCCAACGGATCCACGTCAATGGCGACGGTTTGCGGCGGATCGCTGTCGATGATGGATGCCGGCGTGCCGGTTGCCGCGCCCGTGGCGGGTATCGCCATGGGTCTGATCAAAGAGGGCGAACATGTCCGCGTATTATCCGATATTCTCGGCGACGAGGATCACCTCGGCGATATGGATTTCAAAGTGGCGGGCACTCCCGAGGGTATCACATCGTTACAGATGGACATCAAGATCAGCGGGGTGAACCGCGAGATCATGCGTCAGGCGCTCCACCAAGCCAAGGAAGGCCGGCTGCACATTCTTGGCATTATGGGCGCTACCATGGCGTCGCACAGAGCCAACGTCTCCGGCCATGCGCCCCGTATTATCACCCTCAAAGTCAAACCGGATAAGATCCGGGAGATTATCGGCCCCGGCGGCAAAGTGATCCGCGGTATCATCGAAGCCACTGGGGTTAAGATGGATGTGGAAGACGATGGCACCGTCATGATTGCTTCCAGCGACGAGGCCGCGTCCAGAAAAGCCATCGAGATGGTACAAAGGATTGCGGCTGAAGCCGAGATCGGCAAGATTTACAAAGGCACGGTGAGAAAGATCGTCGACTTCGGCGCGTTTGTTGAGATCCTTCCCGGCACCGACGGTCTCGTCCATATTTCGCAGCTCGCGCCCGAACGAGTTCGCCGGGTATCGGATGTGCTCAAAGAAGGCGACGAAGTGATGGTCAAAGTTCTGGAAATCGACAGGCAAGGAAAAATCAGACTCAGTCGAAAAGAGGCGCTCCAGGAAACCGGAAATGGTCCGTCCGGAACCGGCTCAGATGATTCATCCCAAAGATAATCCGGTTAGCCTACTATCTCTCTATGTTCGCTAAGACAGTCCTGGACAACGGCATCCGAGTGGTTTCCCAAGAGATGCCGGATCATCGTTCGGTAAGTCTCGGAATCTGGGTGGAAAACGGCTCTCGCCATGAGGCCCGTCACGAGAACGGCATTTCCCATTTCATCGAGCATCTGCTTTTCAAAGGAACTGAGCGGCGCACGGCGGCCCAAATTGCCGAAGAGATGGACGCAGTAGGCGGCGTGCTCAATGCCTTCACGGCCAAAGAGCATACCTGTTATTACGCCAAGGTTCTCGATGAAAACCTGCCGCTGGCCATCGACCTATTGAGCGACATATTTCTTCACTCGAGCTTCGAGCGCGAGGAGATCGAGCGCGAAAGATCGGTGATTCTGCAGGAAATCTCCCAGGCGGAGGACACGCCGGACGATTATGTTCATGATCTTTTCAGCCTCGATTTCTTCCAGGATCATCCTTTAGCGCGTCCAATTTGCGGGCGCGCCGAGACGGTCACGAAGTTTAGCCGCGAAGACTTTCTGAGTTTCTTTAAATCGCGCTATATCCCCAATCGCGTGATCGTTTCGGCGGCGGGTCACTTGCGGCACGACGAGCTGGTGCGAGAGATGGCCGCGCGATTGAGTTCCGTTTCGGATTTCACGGCGGCTAGGTCGTCGGCCCCGCTCGAAGGTGAAGGTCCGCCGGAAATTCGCAGGGGAGTTTTTCCACATCCAAAAGCTTTGGAACAAGTTCACCTCTGTTTGGGAGTGCTCGGCATACCCCAATCGCATCCAAAGCGCTATGCGGCTTACGTTCTCAATACACTGTTGGGCGGCGGCATGAGCTCCCGATTGTTCCAGGAGATTCGCGAGAAGCGGGGCAAGGCGTACTCCGTTTACTCATTTTCCTCCTCTTATAAAGACATAGGCTACCTGGGGGTTTATGCGGGCACCAGTGTGGAATGGGTTGAAGAAGTCGTCGATCTGATTATCAAAGAACTGAAGAATTTGGCGGCCGGAGATATCAAAGAAGAAGAACTGCTCCGAACTCGGGGGCAGCTGGTGGGGAGCATGATGCTCGGTTTGGAATCCACGGACTCATGGATGAGCCATATTGCCCGCAACGAGATTTATTTTGAGAAACCGATCACGACGGACGAGATTTGTCAGGGAATCCGCTCTGTCCTACGTGACGACGTCGTTGACCTAGCTCGCACGTTTTTTAACTCGGGAGGGACCACGTTGTCGCTCCTGGGGGATTTCCAAGACGATTTTAAGTTAAACAACCTCGATCTGGGTCACTGAAACTTCGGTCACCTGATTCTAATTTCATTGCACTAAGCGCGGATCGTTGGTGGAAGAGGTTCGCATTCAGATCAAGCGCCTGCGGGCAAGCCCCGCTCCGCTTCCTCTACCAGCCTATATCACAGAGGGATCGGCTGGCATGGATCTCTACGCCGATATTGAGGGCGACCTTGAGCTGGCGCGGATGGAGCGGGCATTGATTCCCACGGGTGTCTCCATCGCTTTGCCGATGGGTTTCGAAGCGCAAATCCGTCCCCGCAGTGGTCTCGCCCTGAAGCATGGACTGACGATGGTCAATAGCCCTGGAACGATTGACTCGGATTACCGCGGTGAAATTCAGCTTATCGCCATAAATCTCGGCCAGGAGCCTGTAATCATTCAGCGGGGCCAGCGCATTGCCCAGATGGTGATTCAGCGGGTTATCAAAGCGCAGTGGCAAGAGGTTAGCGAATTACCCGCCAGCGGGAGACAGGCCGGAGGTTTTGGCCACACCGATAAATGAGTCTTGAAGTTTTGCATTTTGATTTTTTGGTTTTCGGATTCAAAACTGTTCAAAATGATTGCGCGTTATACACGTCCCGAGATGGGCCGGATTTGGTCGGAAGAAAATGGCTTTCAGAAATGGCTTGACGTGGAGATTCTTGCCGCGGAGGCTCTAGCTCGGCTGGGCAAAGTCCCAAAGGCCGCTGTCGCCCGGATTCGAAAAAAAGCTCGTTTCAATGTTGCCCGCATCCGAAAGATCGAGAGTGAGGTCAAGCACGACGTCATCGCTTTTCTAAGTTGCGTGGCGGAATCGATCGGGGACGATGCCCGCTTCCTTCATCTCGGTATGACGTCTTCAGATGTGATCGACACGGCTCTCGCCATTCAGTTTAAAGAGGCTTCGGCCATTTTAGTTCAGGACGTGAAGGATTTAATGAAGGTGCTGCGCCGCCAAGCCTTCAAATACAAACGGACCGTGATGATCGGCCGTACCCATGGCGTGCACGCCGAGCCTATTACATTCGGTTTAAAGCTGGCGCTTTGGTACCAGGAGATGGCGCGCCATTTGGCCCGACTGGGAAAAGCCGTCGATGATATTTGTGTCGGTCAGGTCTCGGGGGCTGTCGGAACTTTTGCGCAAATCTCCCCAAAGGTGGAAGCCTACGTTTGTAAAAAGAGCGGGCTCAAGCCGGCGCTGATCTCAAATCAGATTATCCAGCGGGACCGTCACGCCTATTTTTTTGCCACGTTGGCCGTGATCGCCAGCTCGCTGGAGAAATTTGCCGTCGAGGTTCGTCACTTGCAGCGGACCGAGGTACAAGAAGCGGAGGAGCCATTCACGGAGGGGCAGAAGGGCTCGTCGGCCATGCCGCACAAGCGAAACCCGATCCTCTCCGAGAACGTCTCGGGATTGGCGCGGCTCATGCGCGCGTACGCCATGGCCGCGATGGAGAACGTGCCGTTATGGCATGAGCGGGACATCAGCCATTCTTCGGTGGAGCGGGTGATTGCGCCGGACGCGACGATCGTCCTCGATTTCATGCTCAGCCGGATGATTTATGTTCTGGGCAATCTCTGCGTTTATCCCGAGAACATGAAACGCAATCTGGAAAAGAGCGGCGGCACGGTTTTTTCCGAGAAGGTGCTGCTCGCCCTGGTCGATAAGGGGATTGCGCGCGATGCGGCCTATCGCATGGTGCAGCGCCACGCCTTGAAAGTGGGGCGAGACGGTGGTGATCTAAAGAAAGAGCTGCTGCAAGATCCGGAGATTCGCCGGTACGTTTCTCCAAAGGAAATCGAGTCGATCTGGGGCGTGAAACACCATCTCACCAATGTGGATTTCATCTTTCACAGGGTATTTCATTGAAATGTTCCGTCCACCGCACGGTTCTGAGAACGGACGACCATGCGGGTTAAAATTTTTGTCTCATTGAAAAACGGCGTCTTGGACCCGCAGGGAAAGGCCATCGAGCGATCTCTGCACACTTTGGGCTACGGCGAAGTTCGAGAGGTCCGGGTGGGGAAATATCTCGAGTTCGATGTCGATGCCACATCGCGGGAGACCGCCGAAGCTCGCGTCCGCGAGATGTGCGACAAATTGCTCACCAATCCCGTTATCGAAGACTACCGGTTTGAGATCCAGTAGGCGGTATGCAGAGAGAAGTCGGCAGTAGGCAGAAAGCAGTCGGCAGAGTTGGCGGAAGCTTTTTATCTCGTCTTTACTGCCTACTGCTTACTGCCTTCTGACGGAGATTAAAATGCGTTGGGGTGTCATCACTTTTCCGGGCTCCTGTGACGAACAGGACGTCTACGATTCTCTCAAGCGGGAGATGGGCCAAAAGGTGAAGCTGCTTTGGCACAAGGATGAGCTCACCGGCCACTTCGACTGTCTGGTTCTGCCGGGAGGGTTTTCCTACGGAGACTACCTTCGCTGCGGCGCCAGGGCACGCTTCTCGCCGATTATGCGGGGAGTCGTCAAGTTCGCCCAAAACGGCGGATTGGTTCTGGGCATCTGCAATGGTTTCCAGATTCTCTGTGAGTGGCAAGCCTTCGCCGGCGGCGAACCCCAACGGCTCGTTGGATAGCATCGCCGGCATTTGCAATGAAGCGCGCAATGTCTTCGGCATGATGCCGCATCCGGAGGATGCCTGCAGCCAATTTCTCGGCAGTGAAGACGGTCTGAAGATTTTCTCCTCCATCGTTGCTTCACGTAATGATCGGGAGACGCGGCATGCGTGATGAGAAAACGACCCAGTTCGCGCAGCCGACCCTAACGCCCGCGCTTGTCGCCAGCCATGGTCTCATCCCGGAAGAATACCAGAAGATCCTCAAGATTCTCGGGCGCGAGCCGACCTATACCGAGCTCGGAGTGTTTTCGGTGATGTGGTCGGAGCACTGCAGCTATAAGAGCTCGCGCCATTATCTTAAGCTGCTTCCCACCGAAGGACCCCGCGTTCTCCAAGGCCCCGGTGAGAACGCCGGTGTTGTCGATATCGGCGCCGGTCTAGCCGTGGCCTTCAAAATGGAAAGTCATAATCATCCTTCTTTTATCGAACCCTACCAAGGGGCGGCCACCGGCGTCGGCGGCATTTTGCGCGATATTTTCACCATGGGCGCGCGTCCCATCGCCTCCCTCAATTCTCTGCGCTTCGGGAGCATCGATCACCCGCGCACGCCTTATCTTTTATCGGGAGTTGTCGCAGGCATCGGCGGCTACGGCAATTGCGTCGGCGTTCCGACGGTCGGAGGCGAGGTCTACTTCGACGAATGCTACAATGGCAATATTTTAGTTAACGCGTTCACGTTAGGCATCATGAAGAAAAAACGCATCTTCACCGGTATCGCCAAAGGCGTCGGCAACCCGGTGATCTACGTTGGCTCCAAGACCGGGCGAGACGGGATTCACGGCGCGACCATGGCCTCCGAGTCATTCTCCGAAGAAAAAGAGCAGCGGCGACCCACGGTTCAGGTGGGAGACCCGTTCACCGAGAAGCTCCTGCTTGAGGCCTGCTTGGAGCTTATGGAGAAGGACTGTATCGTTGGCATTCAGGACATGGGTGCCGCCGGGCTTACGAGTTCGTCGTCGGAGATGGCCGGCCGGGGTGGTTCAGGCATCGAGCTCGACCTCTCCCGCGTACCGCTGCGGGAATCGGGAATGACGCCCTACGAAATTCTCCTCTCGGAGTCGCAAGAGCGGATGCTATTGGTTGCCAGGAAAGGTACCGAGGACGAAGTCAAGCGGATCTTCGATAAGTGGGACTTGGATGCCGTTGTCATCGGTCAAGTCACCGAAGATCACCAGTTTCGCGCCCACTTTAATGGCGCCGAGATTGTCAGGGTGCCCATCACCGCCCTGACCAAGGAAGCCCCCGTCTACCAGCGTCCCGCCGCGCGGCCCTCGAACATTGATGAATTTCAACAGTTGGATCTCTCGGCCGTCCAAGAGCCAGAGGATCTTGCTGCCACGTTGAAGCTTCTGTTGGGCTCGCCGAATATTGCCTTAAAGGAGTGGGTTTACCGCCAGTACGATCATTTCGTTCGCAGCAACACCGTGATCGCGCCAGGCGCAGACGCTGCAGTCATTCGAGTCAAGGGCACACAGAAGGGGCTTGCGCTGACCGTCGACGGTAATAGCCGTTATTGTTTTCTCGACCCTTATGTCGGCGGCGTGTTGACCGTGGCGGAGGCGGCGCGAAATCTTGCCTGTGTCGGCGCTCGCCCTCTAGGGCTTACCGATTGCCTGAATTTTGGCAGCCCGGAGAATCCGGAAGTCATGTGGCAATTTGCCGAGGTCATTCGCGGGATGCGCGACGCTTGCATGGCGCTCAAGGTTCCGGTTGTGAGCGGGAACGTTAGTTTCTATAATGAAACTGATAGCAAGCCGATTTATCCGACGCCGACGGTGGGAATGGTCGGGCTGCTCGCCAAACTGAAGCGGGTGGTCACTCCATGGTTTAAGTTTCCGGGCGATATCGTCGTCCTGCTTGGGCGAACTCGCGAGGAGCTCGGTGGCAGCGAGTATCTCAAGCTGATTCATGGCCTGGTGAAGGGAACGCCGCCGTGGATCGATCTCAAGTTGGAGGAGGCGGTTCAAAACTGCTGCCTTGAAGCGATCGACCGGGGCATTCTTCGCTCCGCCCATGACATCTCCGATGGTGGCTTGGCCGTGAGCCTGGCCGAATGTTGTATTGGCGGACCCGATAGGCCACTGGGAGTCAGGATCGAAACGCACGAAATGATCCGCGGTGATGCCTTGCTCTTCAGCGAGTCCCCGTCAAGGATTGTGGTATCACTGGAGGAGAAAAATTTAGCTCAGCTTCAGGAATTGGCTGCGGAGCTCCGTGTGCCCATGCACGTCATCGGAACCGTGGGCGGAGCCCGTTTTGTCATTCAGCCGCTGCTGCAGTTACCGGTGGAGGAACTGCGGTCGATTTGGGCCCATGGACTAACGGCCCGCCTTAAATGATCAGGCTCAAGGTTTAAGTAGCATTCAACGGTTCAAGAGTTTAAGGTAAAAAGTGGGAGAGGTTAATCGCGCAGCCGAACCAGATGCAGGATAAATTTCATGAAGAATGTGCCGTGATGGGTGTCTACGGCCACCCTGAAGCGGCCAATATGGTTTACCTCGGACTCTACGCGCTGCAGCATCGTGGCCAGGAATCTTCCGGCATTGTCTCGTCCGATGGGAAAGGGCTCATCTCACATCGGCAGATGGGATTGGTTGCGGACGTCTTCAAGGAAGACGTTATCAAGCGCTTGGAAGGGCCCCACGCCATCGGTCACAATCGTTATTCGACGACGGGGCAAAGCCATCTTAAAAACGCCCAGCCTTTCGTCGTCGAATATTCCCAGGGCCCCATTGCCATCTCGCACAACGGCAATCTCGTCAACGGCACCCTGTTGCGAGACGAACTCGAGCAGGCCGGGTCGATTTTTCAATCCACTTCGGACACTGAAGTCATCATCCATCTCATCGCCACGTCCAGAGAAACGACGCTCATGTTCGCCCGCTGGTTCTGGGAAAGTTCAAGGACGCGAAAAATCATGGCGCTCATGTGGTCGCCTCGGAAACCTGCGCCTTGGATTTGATCGAGGCGGACTATGTCCGGGATGTGGAACCGGGTGAAATCATCACCTTCGGCGCGGATGGAATGGAGTCTCTCAAGCCGTTTCCGCCGGCGCCCCATGCCAAGTGTATCTTCGAGTATATTTATTTCGCGCGCCCGGACAGCAATCTCTTCGGTCATAATGTTTATCAAGTTCGCAAGGCTCTGGGGCGGCAGCTGGCGCGCGAAAGCGGCGTAGAAGCCGACCTGGTGACGCCGGTGCCGGACTCCGGCGTCCCGGCCGCCATCGGGTATGCGGAGGAGTCCCGCATACCGCTGGAGTTCGGGCTCATTCGCAATCACTACGTGGGCAGAACCTTTATCGAGCCGAGCCAGTCCATTCGTCACTTCGGCGTAAAGATTAAGCTCAATGCGCAAAAAGAAGTATTAAACGGCAAACGGGTCATCGTGGTCGATGACTCCATCGTGCGCGGCACGACGAGCCGAAAGATCATTCGCATGCTTCGCGACGCGGGAGCAAAAGAAGTCCATATGCGGATCAGTTCCCCAGCCACCATCAGCCCTTGTTATTACGGCATCGACACGCCGACCCGCTCGGAGCTCATTGCCTCATCCAATTCAGTAGAAGAGATCCGCCGCTTCATCGACGCCGACACCCTCGCCTATCTCAGTCGGGAAGGGATGTATACGTACTTCGACGGCCAGAAGCAGGGCTTTTGCGATGCCTGTTTCAGCGGCAATTACCCGGTCCACTTCGAGGACGAGGGACATACCCGCCAGCTTCATCTATTCGACGCCCTGGAGCGGTCTTGAGATTGCAGCCCTTCGCCGGGTGACTTAGCTTCATCACGAGTCATGACTCCGTTGTTCGTGCTTGCCAAGTTTCCTGTTGCTGCATCTATCGCTCCTACCTCATAGCTGTATTGCCGTTATCACCCGGCAAAATCATGTGTCGGCAATTTAGCCGGAGACATGTTTGACAACAGCCGCAGGGTTCTATAGACGGAGTTTCAGAATACGACTATCTCGGACCGCCAAAGGAGGTTTTTATGACCGATAACCTGCGGTATTACGTAGCGCTGAACGGCGGCATGAAAGTCATGGAAGGCCGGTCCGGTTCGTTCGAAGAAATCGGTGAGTTTTTCCACGGGCGGACACTCGAGCACTTGATCGGCTGTCGCAACAAACCAGAGGTCGTGTTCGCCGCCGTGGCTTTCGACGGCGGCTTTCGAACGCGGGACGGCGGCAAGAGCTGGGAAAAAATCATGGAGGGGGACGTGCGCACCTTTACGGTGGACCCGCACGACGAGCGAGTCGTTTATATGGGTATCGGTCCGATACGCCTCTTCCGCAGCGAAGACGGAGGCACAAAGTGGGAGCCTTTGGATGGCATGCTCGACTTTTCCGATGACGTGAAAAAGAAATGGGATGTGCCGCCGCGATTGCGAGGTATCGAGAAGCCCCACGTGCGCCATATCTTCGTTCACCCGGACGATCAGAATCTTCTCTTCGTGCTCCTCGAACATGGCGGAGTACTGCTGAGCCGCGACCGGGGCAAGACATGGGAGGATCGGAGCAAGGGGATCGACTATGTCGATATGCATTACATCGAAAACTATCCCGGCAGCCAGGAGCGCTATTATGTTTCTTCGGCGCGCGGCTTTTTTCGCAGCGATGATTGCGGGAAGCAATGGTATCCGGTGGAGAATGGCATGCCATGGGCGGACACTCCCTTATATTGTTATTCCCATGAATGGCATTTTTTGCCGGGAGATTCGCCGCGGATGGTGGTGTGCGGCGGCCGTGGATCGCCGGGCGTCTGGTCGCGAGAGAAAACCGATCCCAAGGGCCACATCCTGCTGAGTGACGACGGCGGGGACAGCTGGCGCATCGCGACCCGAGGCTTGGGAAAAGAAAATCCTTGGATGCCCTGGGTGCTGCTCCACCATCCGACTGACGCAAAGTCGCTCTTCTGTGGTATGGGCGACGGCTCACGCGGCTACGGCTTCGATCCCAAACAACGAGGACGGGGGGCTCTGTACGTAACACGTGACGCAGGCGACTCGTGGGAGGCGCTGCTTCCCGAAATGCCGTCTATCCTAACGGTTTGGGTTGCGGCCCAATAGATTATTTAACAACCGTTCGTGCCGCCTCCGACCGTCGCCTATGGGCACTTTAAGCCGGACGCGGGCACACCCAGCCCTCAACTTAACCAGCCTTTACATCTGATATGAATTTTCGGAGGCCCAGGGCTATCTACATGGACAGCCTTGACTACCGGCTGAGCTGTGCGAACGGAAACGGTCTTACTTTACATGCCTGCTGACCAGTTTGGTCATTTCGAACATCGTGACCGTTTTCTTCCCACCGAAGACCGCTTTGAGTTTGTCATCGGCGTTGATGTTGGTCCTCTTCTTCTTGTCCTGGAGCCCATTTCTCTTGATGTAGGCCCAGAGTTTCTTGGTCACCTCGGTCCGCGGGATCGCTTTGGTGCCGACCACTGCGCTAAGAGCGTCGTCAGGCTGCACCGGTTTCATGAAAGCCGCATTCGGTTTGCGTTTCTTCTTTGCTGTTGCCATCGTTCCTCCTTCAAGGGGTTAATTTACTAGGTGTGCTTATAGCAGAGGCGGATTATCTTTTCCAGTAGTTTTTTGCTTTTCTCCTCGTAAAAGTCGGGTTGCGGATAGATCCAGTGCGGGTGCGCCATCGACCAACGCCACGACGACACCATAATCCGCTCTCGCTCTGTCAATCGAGACGTAGCCTTGACGCACGTCTTCAAGGACGTTTTCCGCTACGCGCTCGAGCGGATCGCCCAGCCCGCCACCGCCAGGGCGCTCCAAACGCAGCAGATCGCCTTTTCGCAGACGGTGATCACCAAAACGGGAGGGAAGCTGTTTTTCGTCTGTTGTCCCTGGGTTAATGGTGCAGCAGCCTTTCCTCCCCGCCTTCCCACGATCGGTGCCCCACGGTTCGATGGAATGTTTGTCCGTGCGCATGGAGAAGCGCACTTCCTCGGTCAGAATCCGATAGTTCCGGGCGAAGCCGAGGCCACCGCGCCACTGGCCCGGCCCGCCGGAATCGGGAATCATCTCGAAGCGCTCTACGCGGGTGGGAAATTCCGATTCGATAATCTCGACGGGCGCGGTCTTGCAGTTGCTCAAATGAAACGCGGTTGCCGATACCCCGTCTTTGCCCGAGCGTGCTCCGGTGCCGCCGCTAAAAATCTCA
>WNGC01000186.1_pt1 | contig 33085 bp, 30 predicted proteins | sample 5400051 | NCBI WGS metagenome assembly WNGC01 (sample SAMN13153368, study PRJNA577476) | soil metagenome | isolation source: 20 cm soil or saprolite under grassland replicate 2 | place: USA:California | collected 2016-06-15
GTCAGGGCGAAGAGGAAGGCGATCCGGATCAGCTGGTCGGGCCAGTGCCCCTTGTTGACCGCGGCCAGGATCCCGAACGTGAGGGTTATGACGGCAGCGAGACCCATGGCGTACGCGGCCAGCGCGAGTGAGACCGGCACCCGGGTCAGCACGAGATCACCCACGGGCTGGCGATAGAGCAGCGACTGTCCCATGTCACCGCGTGCGAAGCCCGACACGAACATCCAGTACTGCTCGAGAAAGGGCCGATTCAGACCGAGCTGCTCACGGAGCTCCGCCGCCTTCTGATCGGTCGCGCGATCGCCGAGGATCAAAAAGGCGGGGTCGCCCGGAAGAATCCGGACCATGCCGAAGATGACGACGGTGACACCGAAGAGGACGAAGGCCATCAGGACCAGACGTCGGCGGATGTAGGCGGCGCGACCCATATCAGTAACCGCCCATCAGTAGATCGGCTGCTGGATGGCTGATAGCCCGGCGCCGGCCACCAGCCATCCGCTACCCACTACTTGTTGATCTTCACGTCCTCGAACCGGTAGTACGAGAGCCCGTCGATGAAGAAGCCGTCCACGTTGCTGCGCCAGCCGGCCGTCGCGCCTAGGTAGGCGACCGAGGCGATCGGAGCGGCATCCGAGTAGATCTTCTGTATCTCGGAATACAGCGCCTCGCGCTTCTTCGCGTCCTGCTCGAGATCGGCCTTGGTGATCTTGTCGTTGAGGTCCGGATTGTTGTACCGCGTCCAGTACGAGAACGGGCTCGCCCCGCCGCGCATGGCGTAGTTCACGATCTCGGTCGGGTCGTTCATGTCGTTCGTCCACGCGGTCGGCGTCGACATGAAGTTGCCCTCGCGATAGTTCGTGCGCACGACGGCCGTATCCAGCGTCTGGATGTCTACGGTCACGCCGAGCTTTGCCCACGCGTCCTTCACGATGACCGCAATGTTGGCGAAGTTCGTGTTTCCGGAGCGCACCTGCATGTCTATCGTGAATCCCTTCGATCCCGACGACGACGCCATCAGCGCCTTCGCCTTATCGAGGTCGTAGGGGTACCCCACTAGGCTCTTGTCGTAGTACGTCCCTTGCGGGATCGGCGAGTTCATGACCTTCGCCTGGCCGAAGTGGACGTTCTTGATGATCGCGTCCTTGTCGGTCGCATAGTTCAACGCCTGCCGAACCTTGACGTCGTTCAGCGGGGGCTTCGAGGTATTCAGGATGATGAACTCTGACTGCTGGATCGCGAACGTTTGCGCCTTCAGGTTGGGCTGCGCGCTGAGTGCCGCGATCTGGCTGAAGGGCACGAAGTCGACCACGTCGGTCTCGCCGCCCTGCAGCTTCAACACGCGGGTGTTGTCATCGGGGATGTATTCAATGCGGACCTCGTCGAGCGCGGGCGTCCCCTTCCAGTAGTTCGGGTTCCGCTTGAGGATGATCGGGTCCCCCTTCTTCCAGCCTTCGCTGTAGTAGGCGCCCGTGCCCTTCGTCTTCCACGCGAGCGTGTTGTCGTAGTCCTTCGTGTCGGTTGCCTTCGCCATGTCCGCAGGCAGAATGCCGCCCGAGAACATCGCCAGCACAGAAAGAAGCGGCGCGTACGGCTGCTTCAACGTGATCGTGACGGTCTTGGGGTCTGTCGCGGCGACGTCCTTGATCGCGACGTAGCTGTCTTTCCAGGCGCTCTTCTCGCCGCCACGCGCCATGTCGAGCGAGGCCTTCACATCGGTCGACGTCATGGCCGAGCCGTCCGAGAACTTGAGCCCGTCACGCAGCGTGAAGGTCCACGTCAGCCCATCCGCCGACGGTGTCCACTTCGTCGCGAGACCCGCCTCGACATTGGTGCCGTCCTTCGTCGTGCGGAGGAGCGTGTCGTAGACGTTCACCGAGATGAACAGCGCCGGGTTGTCGTCGATCTGCCATGGGACGAATGGGCTGAATGGCTCGGCGTTGCGCGCCATCCTGAGGACCTTCGACGCCGCACTCGCGCCTGGCGTCGGCGACGTCCCCGTGCCGGTGGTGGTCGGAGCGCACGCGCTGAGGAGCAGCGCCGTGATGACCGCCGCCGCGATGGCCTGCCACCCGGTCTTCCTTAGGAACATGAATCTCTCCCTCCCGCGAAAAAAGCTGTTGAGAACGATCGTGTTGAGTCCGCGACGGCCTCCCCTCCGCGCGCGCTCGCGCCCGTGGCGCAAGTGGCCGCATTATCCTCGGTTCTCCTGCGTCGCATCCTCCAATACCGCGTATCTGCGCGGCTTGTTCGTCGTTAAACCCAGGGCGTAAGGTGGGGAGCGAGGAGGTGCGCCGGTGAGCGGAATCCTCGCGAGGATCAAGGCGCTCTTCGCGCCGGACCGCGTAGCAGCACCACCGCCGGTCGTCCACGAAGCCCCGGCTTCCGCCGCGGCTGTTACGGAGCCCGCCGAAACACTGCGCGTCGAGCCGATTGGCGCCGTCGAAGACGCTGTTCCGGATACCCCGGCTGCTCCCGCGGCGCAGGTTCCCCCAACGACGGAACCGGCGCCCCCGCCACGGGAGGCCCCCGTGCGCGCCGAGCCGACGGTCATCGCGCCAGCTTCGGGTGGGCTGGTGCTGCGTCTCGACACCGAACGGGGGCCGCGCTCGACGTTCGAGGTAACGAAAGCAGGCGCGACGATCGGGCGTGGACCCGAGAGCACGATCCAGCTGCCGGATCTTTCCGTGTCGCGCAAGCACGCGCGGATCACGTACAAGCAGGGCGCCTACTGGTTGAGTGACCTCGGAAGCATGGGCGGCACGTGGATCGATGGGACGAAGCTCGCGGCCCCGCGACGGGTCGCGACCGGCCAGACGATCGACATCGGGGTGTGCCGGCTGACTGTGGTCTCTGCGGATGCCGCGGAAGAGGCACCCGCCGCGAAAGGGCCAACGCACGCCGCCTAGGCTCGCGATCGGCGGCATCCACATCGAGTCGAGCACGTTTTCGCCGCATCGCAGCGGACCCGAGGACTTCACCGTTGTCCGTGGCGACGAGCTCCTCGGGCGTTACGCGGATCTGCCCGCCGCAGTCGACTGGCTGCCGCTCGTGCACGCGCGAGCCCTGCCTGGCGGCGCGGTCGAGCGCGGGTTCTACGAGTCGATTAAAACGGAGCTTCTCGACCGGCTGCGCGCGGCCATGCCGCTCGACGGCGTCTTTCTCGACATCCATGGCGCCATGAGCGTCGTCGGTATGACCGACGCGGAGGCCGATCTCGCACGTGCTGTCCGAAACCTGATCGGTGCCGGCCCGCTCCTCTCCGCCGCGATGGACCCCCACGGGAACATGTCGCGCTCGCTCATCGACGCGCTCGACCTCGCGACGTCGCACCGGATGTCGCCGCACGAGGACGCGCCGCTCACGAAGACACGCGCGATGGCGAATCTGGTCGGCTGCGTGAGGGACGGCGTGCGTCCCCTGAAAGCGTGGGTAGGCATGCCCGTCCTCCTGCCCGGCGAACGGGCCTGCACCCGCGACGAGCCGGCGCGCGGGATCTACGGCCGTCTCGCGGCGATCGAAACGAAGCCTGGGATCGTCGACGCCGCCGTCTGGATCGGCTACGCGTGGGCCGACGAGCCGCGCTGCCGCGCCGCGGTCGTCGTGACCGGCACCGATCGGGTCGCTATCCTGCGCGAAGCCCGCGCTCTCGCCGAGAGCTACTGGGACGCACGTGCCGATTTCTCGTTCAGCGTGCCCGCCGGCGACGCCGATTGGTGCATCGGAACGGGCCTCGCCGCGAGCGCCCGTCCCTACTTCATCAGCGACTCAGGCGATAACCCGACGGCCGGCGGCGCGGGCGATGTTGCTTTGATGCTCGAGCGCCTTCTCGCGAATCGGGACCTCGCATCGGGACGCGCGACCGCGATCTGGGCGAGCCTCGTCGATCCGGACGCGGTGGCGCGCTGCGTTGCCGCGGGCGAGGGACGCGGCGTGCAGCTCGCCGTCGGCGGCGCTTTCGGTTCGCCCCACGGGACCGTCCCTCTCCGTGGAACGGTCGCTCGTGTCGTCCGCGATGATCCGATCGGCGGCGACATCGCGGTCGTCGCGTCGGGCGGAATTCGGGCGATCCTCACGACGCGCCGCAAGCCTTATCACTACGTTCACGACCTTCTCGCGCTTGGTCTCGACCCCGCGCGCCATGACCTCACGGTCGTGAAGATCGGCTACCTCGTCCCGGACCTTTTCGCGGCCGCGAAGGGATGGGTCCTCGCGTTGACGCCCGGCGGGGTCGATCAGGACATCGTTCGCCTCGGCCACCGCCACTTGGAGCGCCCGATCTATCCGTTCGATCCCAACATGGCCGCGCCCGACCTCGAGCCAGAGCTTCTGGAGGCGACGACCGTTACAACATTCGGATGACTCGGCTCGGTGGGTTTCGTCTCCGCGCGTGTGCGCGGACGATGCTCGCACTTCTGCTGACCGTCACGTGTACGCCGGCACCCACCGGCGAGCCTCACGATCTCGTCGTCTCGAACGGTACGACGCTGCGGGTCACCATCGTCGTGAACGGCATGGCTCTCCGAACGATTCAGCCGCAGACGGACGAGACCGTCTTCGTGAAAGATCTTCCTCCGCTTCCGTGGGCGGTGGAGGCGCGCACGTCGGCCGGCCGGGCTCTGTTGTCGATGAGCGTGCGGGCCGGCGACGTCTGGGAAACGACCAGACCAGACGGCAGTCACGAGCTGAATGGCGATGCCAACCGTGTCGACCTCTCGTGCGGACGTCTCGACATGTGGTCGGGGGCACCGTTGTTGGGGCCGGCTCCTGGGCCTGGCAGTCCGGGCGACTGCGCACCGTGAGCCGTCTCGCGGCGATCAGTTTCGGGTGAGCTGCGGCTCCTCTGCCCACTCCTGGTCGGGCTCGGGCTCCGCGACCACGACCTGGCTTCGTCGCTCGTCCTCGCGATCTCTCGTCGCCGCGCGCGAGATGAGTCGCGCAATGAATCTCCCGAGCACGCCAGCGAGCTCCTCGTCCGCGTCCTCGTAGCGTTCCTGCGCGCGGCCCAGCACGAGGACACCAAGACTTCGTGCGCCGTCGGTGAGCGGCACGACGAAAAGCTCCCGCGTTTCGGCGGGGACCCATGAGCGGAGAGCGCCCTGACCGATGCGCACGACCCGGCGCTGGTGGAGCGCCTCAGCGAGCGCGTCGTGCTCCGACGGAAGCATTCGCTCGAAGTGGAGCTCCCCATGCGGATGTGCGGCGTGGAGCTCCAGAACGTCATCCGCCGTGAGCAACCAGATCTGGGCGACGTCGTTTTCGAAAGCGCTCGTGACGAGGGTCGTCACGTCATTGAGAGTTTCGGACATCCGCTCGCCGAACAGGGCGAGCCGGGAGAGCTCGTAAAAAGCGAACGCCTGGCGTCGGTGCTTCTCGTCACGCTCGGATAAGACCTCGCGAGCGACCTCCAGCGCGACGAGCTCGGATAGGCCCGATGCGGCGACCGCATCGCTAGCCGCGAAGGACCGTCCGACACGCAGTGCAATGAGCACGCCGCTCACCTCCTCGGTCGCGGCGAGGGGAGCGACCATCGCGGCACTCGCGACGCGATCGTCAGCCAGGCGGATGGTGGTTTGAGTCTGCACCGTCGACCCGCTGCGTCGCGTCTCCTCGACTGCGGTCCGAGTTGGGGGATCGAGGAGTGGATCGTCCGCCACGTTGTGCCGATAGTGCGTGCGCGCGGGACCATCGACGACGAACGTCAGCGCGTCGTAATGGCCGAGCGCCGCGAGCGCTCCGAGCCGTATCGCCCATTCGTCTGCCTCGCTCGCGATCCGACGTCGTGTGACGGTCGGTGTCGTGAGGAGACGGCTGGCGATCGAAGGCAGGGCGGATTCTTGTCGGACGATGCGATCGCCGGCGGCTCTGAAGGATTTGCCCCTTGGCTCCCTGATCGCACTCACCTCGAGTCTGTTTGCGCGCGAGATGCCACCGACGCGTGCTGGGAGTCATCAGCATCGGGGCGCGCGGGGTCGCTCGTCAAACGCGGGTTGTGTCTCTGCATCGTCTTTGCGCGCGGTTTGATGCCGACCACCGGCCCTGTTCGATGAAAATGCGGTCCATGCCACGCGGAATACTCATCACACTCGCGCCGTTCGTCTGCGTGATCGTCCTCGCGGCCGGTGTTGCGCTCGCGGGTTACGTGATGAGCCCGCGTCTCCCGGCCGCATCAGCCGACGCGTCGAGCCCGGCCGTCGCGACGAGTCCGGCGTCGCTCGGCCCGTCGACCGCGCCTACGTCATCGCCGGGCGCGACCTCGTCTCCGGCTGCGACGAGGCCCGCGGGCTCGAACGATGCGGTCGAGATGCTTCGCGTTCACAACGAGCTCCGCGCCGCTGTCGCCGCGCCCGCGGTGCGCGGTGATGATCGGGTCACCGCGGCGGCGCAGCACCACGCCGAATACCTCGCGCGGGCCGGAGCGATCGGCCACGACGAGACGCCGGGCGATCCCGGATTCACGGGCGCGACCGTCCGCGATCGCCTCGCGGCGCAGGGCTACACCGACGCGACCGCCAGCGAGGTCGCCGCGTCGTCCGACTCGGGGACCGAGGATGTGCGGTTCCTCTGGGATCTTCCCTATCACCGGCTCGGCCTGATGCACCCGCACGCGGTCGTCGCGGGATGGGGCCACGCCGAGATCGCTGGGCACACCGCGACGGTCGGAGTGATCGTCTTCGACTTCGCCGCCACCGCGCCGGACCGTGTGCACTCGCCCGCGTCTGGCCAGCGCGTCGCCGGGTCGTGGGCGGGGCAGGAATCGCCCGACGCGCTGCCGGCCGGTGCGAGCCGGCCGGTCGGGTACCCGCTGATGGCCGTCTATTCAGGCGCTCGCGCCGTCGACCTTCGGGTCGCCGAGCTCACCGATCTCGGCGGTCACGACGTCGCGTTATCGATCGTCCCCCAGATATACGAGCGGGACTACGTCGCGATCGTGCCGGTGGCGCCGCTCGCCGCCAGTACGAAATATCACGTCCGGCTGGCGCTTACCGTGGCCGGGACCGACACCCTCGACGAGTGGGATTTCGAGACGGAGCCCTAACGGGTCGGGAGGATGGCGGGGCGACCGATGTACGGCAGTTTCTCTCCGATTGCGAGCAGGACGGGCACGATACGGCTCGAGAGGAGCTCAGGCCGGACTCTCTGCTCGTAGAAGGCCACGGCGCTGTCGACCTTTTCGAAGTCCGCGCTCGCGACGGGCGCCTTTGCGGCGCTCTGCGCGAGAAGCTTGAGCATCCCAGGATCGGCGAACGCGGCGAACGCCGGATTCGCGCCGGCCACGCTCTGCAGCGCGGCGATCTCTTGGGGCCCGAACGAGGTCTTTCCGTGCAGCGGGTCGAGCCAGCCATCGAGCACCAGCGTCGCCACCACCGCGACGTACAGGGTCACGGCGGCGGTGACCATCCCGAGCGGGATCCCGAGGACCCTGTCGAACCGCTTGAGGATGCCGATTCGGTGCACGATCCCAACGACGGACGTCGCGACCGTCGAGAAGAGCGTGCCGCCGACGAAGAGCCCGATCGCACCGACGCCAAGACCCGCCGTTCCGGAGGGCAGCGCGCCGGTGAGCGGTCCGGCGTAGAGCGCGGCGAGGGTGAGGACCGCGCCTCCCGCCGCGGCGAGCGGGACAACGAACCCTTTGCCGAAGCCAACGATCGCACCCAACAGGATGAACGCGACGATCGCGAGGTCGATCACTCCCCCGAGTCTAGGGAGCGACCGAAACAGCGCTAGGTTCCGGAAAGGTCCCTGACGACGGGCGCGAGCTCCTCGGCATGCGGTCCCCGGAGGCAGAAGTAGGTGATCCCGGTCTCTCGCCGAACGCCAACGATGTGCTCGCGGACCTCATCGAGCGTTCCGATGCCCCGATAGACCGAGGACCCGAGCGCCGCTGGATCGACCTTCGCCTTGTCCGCGAGTTCGGCGATCGTCTTCTCGCGATCGTCGGTGAGCGTGACGTCCACGAAGCAGCTCAGCTCGATCTCCTCGAAGCGTGACCCCGCGGCGTCGTGGATGACGTCGATCTGCCGGCGGACGCCCGTCGCGGCGACGTCGTCCGGCGCCGCCGGGCGCACGCCGGCGCCCGGCGGGATGACCGCGATGATGTCCGCTTCACGGCCGGCGAGTTCCAGGATCTGGGGCCCTCCGGCGGCGATGAGGATGGGCGGCCGTGGCTGCTGCACGGTCTTGGGCCGGCACTCCGACTTCGTGGTCCGGTAGTAGGTGCCCTCGAAGGTCACCTCGTCCTCGGTGAAGAGACGCTTCATGAGGGTCACCGCCTCGGCAAGGCGAGCCACGCGGACGCGCCCACGGTCGAACGCGATCCCGGTGCTTTGGTAGTCGCGGTCGAACCAGCCCGCGCCAAGTCCGATCTCGACGCGGCCGTTCGAGATCACGTCGAGCGTCGCGAATTCGCGTGCGAGGACCACCGGGTTACGGAAGTCGTTGTCGAGCACGAGGTTGCCGAGTCGGAGTTTCGTGGTGACGGCCGCGGCCGCGCCGAGTGCCGGCATGTTGCTCCAGGCGCCGCCCACCATGTGATCCGGCATCGAAAGCGTTTGGTAGCCGATCGCCTCGAGCCGCTTCGCGCGGGCCAACCAGTCCTCGCCGGTCGGCTGACCTCCGCTTTGCGTCGAGAATCGGATCTTTCGTTCCATCGCGCCGAGCGTACGTGTCTGCTGACACCCTTGGGATCGGCGCGACGTCGCCGTCGCTGCCCGGGCTATCCGGGCGGTGCCGGCGTGGGAACGCTCGCCTCACCCTCCTGGCCGAGACGCCGTCGCGCGGTCTCCCGGTGCCCGGTCGCAGGCACGTGTTCGCCTGCCCGCGCCAGGCCGAAGCGCGGCATGTTGTCGTAGACCGACTCGTACCGGCCGGCCTCCACGAGGTAGGACTCGTGCCAGATCCCGACCGAGCCGTCCGTTCCGATCGCGCGATTGAAGCGCCGCCAGGCCTCGAGGTGAGGATCGCTCGGGTCGCGTGAGAAGCGTTCGAGGTCCTCGAAGCTGCGCCAGTACTGGACCAGCGCTGCGCCTGGCCAGTAGACGAACGTCTCAGCCGCGAGGAATCCCTTCGCCGGATCCCGGCTCAGGCTTTCGATCATCGGCCGCATCGCGCTCGCGACCGGCCACCACTTGCGGAACGCGAAGAACTGGTTCACGCGGAACCCAATGATGAAAACGACGAACGGACCCTCGACCGCGGCGGTGAAGCGTCCCGCGATAACTGCGCCCATTTCGAACCTCCCCGCTGGAACGCGCTACGCCTCTGACATGAACTCCGCCAGAAGTCTGTGGAAATGATGCACGCCGCCTTCGCGCGCGGGCGAGTAACGGCCGCGTTCGTACAACCGCGAGCGCACGCCGCGCTGGACCGATTCGACGACCGCCTCGTCCTCGCGTTCCACGCGATCCAGTCCCGCGCCCGCGCCGGTGTCGCGCTTGCTCGGATCCCACACGAACGGCAGGAACGCGACACGCGTGCGATCGACGGCGAGCGGCGTGACGACGTTGACCGACACGCCCCACGGGTACACGTTGAACATCGTCGTGGGGAAGAGCCAGTAGTAGTACGCGGCGACGAGGCGTCCGTGGTCGCGGTGTGCCCGCGGGAGCGCGAAGGCGGGCTCGCCGGGTTTGGCTATGCCGACCTGGAGCACCGAGAAGCGATCGAGCTCGACCGCGTACTCGCCGTAGTCGAGGGTCGTTGCGAGGCTCGAATGGACGTACGGGATGTGGAATCCCTCGAGGTAGTTGTCGAGGTACAGGGCCCAGTTGGCGTTCACCAGGTAGTCCCGGGCGCTTGGGGCGTCGAACGAGAGCTCGTGAAAAGGAAGACTCTCGAGCCGCCGGCGCATCGGGGACACGAGGTCGTCGAACGGCATTGCCGGCGCGAGCGACACCATCAGGAAACGCGTCCACGTACCGAGCGGAACCGGCGGCAGGTCGTCCGCCGCTGAGGGAAAGTTCGCTGTCGCCTCGAACTCTGGCATCGAGTGGAAACGTCCGTCGAGCGTGAAGCGCCGGCCGTGATACCGGCAGCGCAGCTGCTGCTCGTGCCCCGGGCCGTCGACCACGAGCGTGCCGCGGTGGGTGCAGACGTTCGACATGCAGTGGAGCTGGTCCTTCTGGTCGCGCGTCAGAAGGAGTGGCTCGTCGAGCGCGCCCGGAAGCAGCGTGAACGGGTGGACCTGCCCCGCGACCTTTACGAGGTCGTCGTGTCCGGCGTAATGCCAGCTGCGCGCGAAAAGACGATCGCGCTGCAGCCCGAAGATCTCGGGATCGGAGTACACGCGGGCCGGGAGCGTTCGCGCGACGCGGATGTCCGGATCGATCTCGAACAGAGCATCGCCCACGCGGCGATGCTAGCTACTGCGTAGCAGCAGACCGCAGACGCGTCAGCGGCGAGGAATACCGGAGGCGGGCACCTTCGCGAGCGCCGCCACGAGCTCGAGCTGGTCGCGGAGATCGCGCGTGATCAGGAAGTTCTGTCGAACATGTTCGCGTCCCGCGGCGGCCATGCGCTTCCGGAGCGCCGGATCGCGCAACAGGTCGAGGCAGCGCGCCGCGCATTCTTCAGGGCTCGACACGAGATACCCGGAGACACCGTCCTGGATCTGAATGACGATGCCGCCGACCTTCCCGGCCACCACCGGGATGCCCTTCCAGAGCGCTTCGGCGACCACTAGACCGAATCCCTCGCGGAGCGACTTCTGGATCACGACCTCGGACGCGCGCTGGAACGCGTTCACCTCGCGGTCCTTGACGCCGTCGAGGTTCGTGAAGAGAAAGACGTCTTTGTCACCGCCTGCGTGCTTCTTCGTTCGGTCGAAATATTCCTGGCCCTCGGGATCGTCGTCGGCCAGCGACCCGATCATGACGAGCTGGACGCCCGGCACCTCTTTCTTGACGAGGCGGTAGGCGTCGATGACGCCGAGCGGATCCTTCCAAGGGTCGAAGCGAGAGACCTGCAGGAGGATCGGCCTCGCTGGGTCCACGCCGAATCGCCCCACGACCTCGCGCGCTTCGTCGGTGGGCATGTCCTGGTTCTTCACCGAGAACGGGTCGATCGTCGGCGCCTGGATGAGCACCTTTTGCTTCAGGTCCGGCCGCACGAACTGCGGCATGGTCCAGATCGACGCGTCGTGCTCTTCGACGAACGGCCGCAGGAACGACCAGACCGGCTGATGCGCGTTCGTGAGATCGATGTGGCATCGCCAGACCCATCCGGCCCGGTCGGGGTCCTTGGCGAAGTGGCGCAGCGCGACTGCCTGCGGGTCGTGCGCCAGCACGACGTCGGCGTCCGTGAGCTGCTGCGCGTTCTCGCGCGCGACATCGAGGAAGAGCTTCTTCTCCGCGTCGGACAGGTCGAGCTTCATCCCCTGGAGCGCGTTGTGGATCTTCTTAGTGATGTCGTAGAAGGCGGCCGGCGCGTCGAGGACGGCCCAGTGCGCATCCACGCCGGCGTCGCGGAGCAGCGGCACGAGGTTCTGCAGGATCTCCGCGACCCCACCGCCGTACGCGGTGGCGTTGATGTGGAGCATGCTGCGGCCCTTCGCAGCCTTCGCGAGCGTGCGCAGCTGCTCGTAGCGCTCGTCGCCGATGACCTTTGCGTAGTCCGCGAGCCGCTTCGTCGCGGTGATCGGTACCGCGTGCATTACTTGATGGAGCCTGCGAGGAGGCCCTGGACGAAGTAGCGCTGGAGGCTGAAGAAGACGATCAGCGGGACGATCATCAGGAGGAACGCGCCTGCCGCGAGCAGGTGCCACTCGGTGCCGTACTGGCTGAGCAGATTCTGGATCGTTCTCGTCATGGGGTACTTGCTTTGGTCCTGAACAAAGACGAGTGCCATGAGCAGGTCGTTCCAAACCCAGAGGAACTGGAAGATGCCATACGCGGCGATAGCTGGGACCGACACCGGCACCACGATCTGGCTGAACACGCGGAAGTCCGACGCGCCGTCGATCCGCGCGGCTTCGATCATGTCGGGCGGAAGCGTGATGAAGAAGTTGCGCAAGAGAAAGATGCCGAAGGGCAGTGCGAAGGCGGTGTGCGCGAGCCATATGGCGACATAGCCCTGGGTGAGCTGGAGGTCGGGCACCAGGCTTGTCGCCGTCGTGAGCAAAGGAATGAAGGCGACCTGCACCGGAACAAGTAGGAACGCGATCACGATCAGAAAGAGCGTGTCGCGGAAGGGGAACCGGACCCACGAGAAGGCGTACGCCGCCAGCGAGCAGATCGCGATCGGAAGCAGGGTCGATGGCACCGCGATGAAGACCGTGTTGATGAAAGCCTGCAGCATCCCCTGGGCCTCGAGCACCTGCCGGTAGTTGTCGAGCGTGAGGTGCAGGTTGAAGATGTCCCACCAACCGGTGGCCTGGATGTCGGAGCGCGGCCGGAAGGACGTCACCAGGAGTCCCAATGTCGGGACGAGCCAGATGAGCCCGATGAGGCCGAGGAAGACGTGGATCACCCAGCGGTTGAGCGCCGCGACGGCTCGTCCCGCGGGTGTCCGCGGCCGCGACCCGGCCATCGCTTCGGCGAGGACGCTCACGTGACTGCGCCTGTCCGGAAGCGCCGAACGTTGTAGATCATGATCGGGATCAGGATCACGAGCATCACCACCGCGACCGCCGAGCCGTAGCCGTACTGCCCTGCTTGGAATGCCTGCTGGTACATCGTGAACGCGATCACCCGACTGGCTTTGCCCGGCCCGCCGCCCGTCATCACGTAGATCAGGTCAAAGAGCTTGATCACGTTGACGATCAGCGTCACCGCGAGGACCGAGATCGGCAGGCTGACCATCGGCAGGATCATCCGGAAGAAGATCTGCCGCTCGGTCGCCCCTTCGACCCGGGCCGACTCGATGACCTCGGCAGGAATGCTCTTCACGGCCGCCGAAAGGATGACCGTCGCGAACCCGACCGACCCCCATATGCCCACCGCGATCAGCGCGAAGTTGACGAGATGGTCGTCGCCGAGCCACGAGATCGGGGCGATCCCGAAGTTGCCCAGGATCGCGTTGAGGAGGCCGATGTTCGCGTCGGGCGAGTACACGAACTTCCAGATCACAGCGAGCGCCGTCGCCGCGATCGCCATCGGGATGAAGACGATCGCCTTGAGGACCGCTTCGTACCGGACCCGTGCCGCGACGACCGCGATGATCAGCCCGAGGAAGATGACGATGCTGGTGTAGAAGACGATCCACAGAACGTTGTTCCAGAGCGCTCCCGAGGGCGGGAACGTCGAGATGTTGATGAAGTCCGGATCGGTGAAGAGGCGGACGTAGTTATCAAAACCGACCCATTGCTCCAAGACGCCGTTCCGGCCGCGGTTGAAGCTCAGCAGGATCGTGTAGATGGCCGGGTACAGGAGAAAGACCACGAGGAGGATCGCGGCAGGGAGTAGGAAGACAATCGCGGCCCGATAGTTCGGCCCCTCAGGCGTGCGCGCGCGCCGCACCGCCGTCAGGTCTGGTGTGGAGAGCTTTTGAGCTGGTACCGCTGGTGTTGGCGCGAGCCCCATCTATCTCCGTCCGTACCGGAGCGGGTGAGCTCGATGCCCACCCGCTCCGTTGATTTCTAGGTCATGCGCGCCTGGCTACTTGGCTTCCGCTTTCCACTTTGCCTGCATACGTGTCTCGAACCCCGCCCAGTCGACGGTCTTGCCCCGAAGCGCGTCCTGCAGCGCGGCGCCCATGTCGTCGCCGCCGCCCGATGGGAGAAGGTCGGAACCGTCGAAGCGGACCGCGGTCGCGTTCGCGACCTGCGCCGCCTCGCGCTTGGCGAGGTCGTTCGGATACGCGGAGGCGGGTACAGACTTGATCGGCGAGATGATCGCGCCCGTTCCAGCCCAAACGGAGCCGGATTCCTGCGAGGTCATGTAGTTCAGGAATTCCTTGACCCCGGGCTTCGTCGTGAAGGCCGAGATGACGTCGCCGCCGATGGTGACGCCTTTGTTGCCGTTGATGGCTGGGAAGTCGAACCAATCGATGGTGTCGCCCGGCTTCAGCGCGGTGTTCGTCTGCCCGATGGCGATACCGCCCACGAACCCGCCTTCGTAGTAGACGACTGCCTGGGGGTTGGTGCTGAACACCTGGCCGATGCCGTCCGTGAAGTTGCGTCCGAGAGCGGCGGTGATGCCGCCGGCGACGTTCTGTTCGGTGAGAGCCTGCTTCATCGTGTCGACTGCGGTGGCGACCGATGCGTCAGTCCACGGCAGCTTGCCGCTGAAAAGCTGGTCGTACTTATCGGGACCAGCCTGACGGACGTAGACGCTCTCGAACCAGTCCGTGAGCGTCCATGAGTCGCCCGCGCCGAGGCCGAGCGGCGCTTGATTCTTTGCCTTGATGTCGCCGAGGAGCTTGGTGAAGCTCGCGAAGTCCGTCGGCGTGGTGACGCCGAGCGTCTTGAACTTATCGGGTCGGTACCACACGGTGCTCTTGCTGTTGAACTTCACCATGATCGCGTACTGGGCCCCGTCGACCTGTCCGATCTCGAGGATCCCAGGGGGGTAGTTCGCTTTGATCGCGTTGACGTCGATGAGATCAGAAACCTTCTTCAGGGATCCCTGTCGCGCGAACTGACGCAGGAAGCCGATCCCCGGGATGATCGCGACGTCCGGCGGGTTGCCGCCCGAGATGCGCGTCTGAAGCGTCGTGGCGTAGTCCGTGCGTTCCGAGTCGTATTTCGCGGTGACGCCGGTCTTCGCCTTGAATGCGTCGAGCACTTTTTGGAAGTTGTCCTGCTCGGCGGCGCCCCAGAGCGACATCACCGTGATCGTGCTGCCGGCCGCGGCTGAACCGCCGGCCGATGCGCCCGCCGATCCGGACGGCGACGTCGTCCCCGGCTGGGAACAGGCGGTCGCCACGAGTAACGCGACAAAGGCAACGATCGCTGTACGCACAGATCGCGACATTGCTAACCCCCTCTGCGGACGTAGCCGCCCGAAACCGCCGCGAATCCCACTGACTTGTGGCAGCAGGTGCTTCGCCGCGAGCGCGGCCAGCACGGCTTGCCGAGCGTAGTCGCGGCCAAACACGTGGTCAATTCGAGGATCGGTCGCGCAAAGGCGCCGCCGGTCGCGGCTCATATCTGGACCGGCGGCGCTTGCTGCGCGGTTATTCGGGTGTGCCTGTCAGGTTCTGCTCAGGTGCTCCGTACGCTCGACCGGCCGGCCATTGCCAGACTTGTCGCTGGTGGCCGGCGCTCCTTCCGTCACCACGTTTCCAACAGCGCCGCGCATGTTGCCCCACATGCGTGCGGCTTCCTCACGGCCACCAAGGCCGAAGGCGAGCCCAAAGGCAAGCGCGAGCGCGCCGACGATCCCTACGAACAGGATGTCGATCAGGGTCGTGGCGACGCCGATCTGCGTCGCCGCGGCGATGACGCCGAACCCGAAGGTCGCCCCGTAGGCGAGCACTCCGATGGTCTTGGCGTTCGGCATCGTCGGCTGGAGCGCGGCGGTCACGAGGTTCCGCGCGAGCGATGCCAGCCACGAGAACGCCGCGAGGATGAGGACCGCGACGAGCAGGTTCGGAATGAACGCGAGGACCTCGTTGACGATGGTGCTCACGGCCGTGAGCTTGACGGCGTCCGCAGCCATGAGGACGACGATCAGGCGGAGATACCACTTCACGACGCCGGCGATCACGCTGGCAACGTCGGAACGGATCTGCGCGCGCTGAAGGACACCGGTGACACCGGCGCGATCGGCCACGGTGTTGACTCGTAGGGCACGCAGCGCCCGGGACACTGCACCGGCGAGCGCTCCGGTGATGATCCAGCCGAGGATCAGGATCACCAGGGCGCCGAGGATCGAGGGTATCGCTGAGATGAGAGTCGCAAGACCGGCCGCGAGGCCGGTGAGCAGGGCGGTTGGGAGATCGGTGACGGGCGCGGGCATATGCAGCCTCTTTCTCTCGGAATCTGAGCCGAGACCGTCCAGCGGTGGCTGCAGCGGAGGGGCCACGAATCCCTCCCGTTAGGCAGCCTGCCGCGCGATCAGGAAACGATCCGAACACAACACGCGCACGAGCGGTCCTGGAGCCCTCGCGACGGCGCTGCCACAGAATGCGAGTGTGGGTACCTTCGTTCTCGCGCTGCATTCGCATCTTCCGTACTGCCGCGGCGCGGGCCGTTGGCCGCACGGCGAGGAATGGATCCACGAGGCCGTGCTCGGCACCTACCTGCCCCTCCTCGTGCTTCTCCATGACCTTCGAGACGCAGGGGTGGCCTACCGCATCGTCATCGGTCTCACGCCTGTCCTGATCGAGCAGCTTGCCGATCGTGACATCAACGTTCGCACGCTCGAGTACATCGACGACCAGGTGACGCGGGCCGAGAACGACGTTCGCCGCTTCACCGAGGCGCCGGACCAAGGCCGCGCGGAGCTCGCGAGCTTCTACCTCGGTTCGTACCGGCGGCTGCGCGAGGCGTACCGATCGCGCTTCGGCCGCGATCTCGTCGGCGCGTTCGCCGATCTCGCGAAGACGGGACACGTCGAGATCCTCACCTCGGCGGCGACCCACGGGTATCTGCCGCTGCTCGATCGGCCTTCGGTCGAGGCGCAGCTTCGCATCGGCCGTCGAACGTCGCGCCGTCTAACCGGTCTCGATCCGACGGGCATCTGGTTGCCGGAATGCGCGTACGCGCCGGGACTCGAGAAGGCTCTCGCCGAACACGGGATCACGCACTTCTTCACAGACGCCGCGCTTCTGCCAGGCCACGCGCGCCCGGCCGGCGACGTTGCGCGCCGCCGCGGGCAGAGCGAGCTCGGCCGATGGCCGGCGCACGAGGAGCGTGTTGAAGAAGCCGCGACAGGTAGTTCACCGAGCGATGTCGATCTCCTGCGTCCCTACTACGTCGCCGATTCAGACGTGGTCGCGATCGCGCGGCACGACCGCGTGTCGAGTCAGGTGTGGTCGGCGTTCACCGGATATCCCGGCGACGCGCAATACCGTGAGTTTCATCGCAAGGACACGACGAGCGGCCTTCGCTACTGGCGCGTGACGTCGGTCCATAAGGGTCTCGGGGAAAAAGAGGGGTACTCGCCGGACCGGGCGGCCGAACGCGCGCGCGACCACGCGCGCCACTTCGTGCAGGTCGTCCGCGACGAGCTATCGGGCCAGAGCAGCGACGGCCGTGACCCGCTGCTCGCCGTGACCTTCGACAGCGAGCTCTTCGGTCACTGGTGGTTCGAGGGCGTGGACTGGCTTGGCCTCGTGCTCCGCGATCTCACCGAGTCGGACGTCCGCGTCGCCACGGCCGCCGAGTACCTGGAGCGCGAGCCACCGAATGGTCGAGTCGCGCTCTCCGAAGGATCCTGGGGCAAGAACAACGATCACTCGACGTGGCTGAACGAGGGCACCGCGTGGATGTGGGACGAGCTCGGGCGCCTCGCGCGTGACATGGATGGTCTTCGGGCGAACCCGCCGCGGGGCGATCCATTCCGCGAGCGAGCCGCGCGCCAGGCGGTGCGCGAGCTTCTGCTCGCCCAATCGAGCGACTGGCCCTTCCTGGTCACGACGGGGCAGGCCGCCGACTACGCCGTCGAGCGTTTTCGCTCGCACGTGCATCGCTTTCACAGAGCACTGGCGCTTGCGCGCGAAGGTGACGCGACAGAGGACGAAACGGAGCTGCGAAGCCTGGAACACGCCGACAATCCGTTCCCAGATGCGTCACTGGCGGACTTTGAGAGGGCGGACTTTGAGAGCTAGATAGGTCGTGCGAGCGACGTCGGGTGAGCGTCGGCGAGTGGGGGCCGGCGACCCTACGTGGTCGCCGGAGGGACCCGCGAGACCGACGGTCACCCGGCGGCGCTCGCGCTGGCGCCGACTCGCTCGATCGCGCGGCGACTAGCCCTTCTTAGGAGCTCCGCCAGCAGGCGCCTTGGGAGCGCCGCCCTTCGCAGCCTCAGCGGGCGCAGGCTTCGCGCCGGCGGCGGCCGGCTTCGCGCCGGCGGCGGCAGGCTTGGCACCTTCGGCACCCGCCGCCGGTGCGGCGGCCTCGCCCTCTTCGCCTTCCGCGGCGACCTCGCCCTCGGCGGGCACGGCAGCCTCGGCGGGCTTCTCCTCTTCGACCTTCACCGGGACCGCCTTGACGACGAGCTCGTCAGGGTCGTTCTCGATCTGGATCAACGTCGCGTCGACCTTGAGGTCGCGGACGTAGATCGCGTCGTCGATCTCGAGAAGTCCGGAAAGGTCGACCTCGATGGAGTGAGGAATGTCCTGCGGGAAGGCCTCGACCGAGACCTCTGAGCGCGCGTGGAGCAGGACCGCGCCGAGCGTGCGCACGGCGGGCGATTCGTTGATGAAGTGGAGGGGCACGTCGGCGTGCGTCTTCTCCGTGAGGGATACGCGGGCGAAGTCCACATGCAGCATGCGCCCGGTGACCGGATCGCGGCTGACGTCGTAGATCAGGGCAGGCACCTCGCCACCGTCGAGGCCGGTCAGCGAAAGCAGGGTCGTGTTGCCCCAGCGGCGGTACGAAAGCTCGAACGCGTGCTGGTCCGTCTCGACCGGCAGCGAATCGGCGTGCCCGCCGTACACGACGCCCGGGAGCAGACCCTTGCGGCGAAGGGTGTTCACCTTCTTGCCGAGGACCTCGCGCGGGCGGACATTCAACTTTTGGGCTTCGGCCATGATCGAGCGCTCCCCTGAAAGTTCTTGCGGAGACCTAATTATGGGTCACGGCGGTGTGGGGAAATCGAGGACGACCCGGAAGGGGCCCGCGAGCTCGCTGACCTTCGGACAAGCGAGGTGATCGAGGCCGGCGCCCCAGAGCAGCACCCGCTCGAAGTCCTCGACGAGCTTGACCTCCTTGATGAGCGGCGTGGTCGGCTTGAGGTCGTTGCTGCCGGTGTAGCTCGGCGTGCCGTTCGGGTTCTGAGTCGAGGCGTTCTGGAACCGTGCCCCGAAAAGGGCGTTGCCACTGACCGTCACCGGTTGACCGCTCGGTCCGGAGAGCGAGCTGGCGGGCTCAATGGAGTAGGCGGGCATCCCGAAGGGGCCAGGGGCGGTGCTCTGTCCGAACTCGAACACAAGCCGGTCGAAGCCGGGCTGGTGCGCGACGCGCACCGCCACGAGCTGCGCCTGGTTGCTCGCATTGCCTCCGGTCGTCCGCGGGCACGCCGCCGCCGGCGAGGACTCGATGCTCGGCGTCACCGTCGGAGATGCCGTCGTTGTGGCGCTCGGCCGCCCTGTTGGCGTCGCCGAGGCCGAAGAAGCCGTCGTCGGAGAAACTGACCGCGAAGCGGACGGAACAGGCGTCGGCGTCGGAGAGGTGCTTGTCCCGGGTTGAGGGCCGCACGCGCTCACAACCACGATGCCGATAGCCAGGGCGAGCGCCCCGTAGAGGATCAAGCGTCCAAACATCTGGCCCAAGCCTGCGTGACTAACGTCCTGCTGTCGAGTTCGTCGACAAGCAGCCGAGCATTCTGTACGCAGAGCGTACGCCACAACCATTTTTGGTAAAATGCGTTTTGAGTGGCCGATCGTCTGCGATTGGCGTTGGTTTTTCACCAGCACCAGCCGGCCGGGAATTTCCCGTCAGTGTTCCAGGACGTGACCGAGCGGGCGTATGCCCCGCTTGTTGCCACCCTCTACCGGCATCCCGAAGTAAAGGCCAGTCTCCACTTCTCCGGCCCGCTCCTTGACTGGCTCGAGGCCAACCGACCGGACGTCATCGGCGACCTCGCCGATCTCGTCCGACGGGGCCAGATCGAGCTTCTTTCCGGGGGCTACTACGAGCCCGTCCTGGTCGGTGTGCCCCGGCGCGACGGCGTGGGACAGATCCGGGCGCTTTCCGATCGGGTTCATGCGATCTTCGGACAGCGGCCTCTGGGCGCGTGGCTGACCGAACGGGTCTGGGAGCCGCATCTACCGTCGCTTCTCGCTGAGGCGGGAGTCGCGTACACGGTGCTCGACGACGAGCACTTCCTTCAGGCGGGCCTTCGGCCGCAGGAGCTCGGCGAGTCCTTTGTGACCGAGGACCAGGGCCTTCCGCTGATCGTTTTTCCCGGAAGCGTGAAGCTTCGCTACCTCATCCCGTTCCGCGACGTGAGAGAGACGATGAAGGAGCTTCGCGCGCGCGCCGACGAGGGCGCGCGTCTGGTCGTCTACGCCGACGACGGCGAGAAGTTCGGCGCGTGGCCGGGGACCTACCAGCGCGTCCACAAAGATGGCTGGCTCGAGCAGTTCTTCTCCGCGATCGCCCAGGCCGACTTCATCCAGACCACGACCCTCGAGGACGCGTGGATCTTCCAGAAGCCGGCGCGGCGGGTCTACATCCCGGCGGGGTCCTATCCCGAGATGGCGGAGTGGGCGCTCGAGCCCAATGCTTCGAGGCGGTACGCGCAGGCGCGGAACAAGCTCGGCGACGAGCTGTCGTCGCTCGTTGCTGCGCCGCTCTGGCGGAATTTCTTCGCGAAGTACCCGGAGTCGAACGGCCTGCAGAAGCGGATGCTCATCGTGAGCGAGGAGCTCGCGCGCCGCAGCATCCTCGACGCTTCGGCCGAGGTCCGCCAGGCGCAGCAGAACCTGTGGCGCGCGCAGGGCAACGACGTGTACTGGCACGGCGTCTTCGGCGGCATCTACTTCCCGCATCTGCGCGCCGACGCCTATGCGTCGCTTCTGAAAGCGGAGCGGATCCTCTCGGAGCGCCGCACCGCCGCGGGCGAGCAGCGCGACTACGACGTCGACGGCTACGACGAATACATCTTCCGCGGCAACGCCGGCGCGGTCTTCGTGCATGTGCAGGGCGGCGCCGTCATCGAGTGGGACATTTACGCGTCGGCGACGAACCTCGTCGACACGCTTGCTCGGCGTCCGGAGGCGGAGCACGAAGCGCTGCGCCGCGCGGAAAAGTCCGGAAAGGTTCTCGTCGGGAAAGCCGCCGAAAAGGAAACGAAGTCGATCCACGAGGCGGTGCGCGCCCGCGAGCGCGGACTCTCAAAGCTTCTCGAGTACGACGTTGCGCGCCGCGCGTTCTTTCAGGACAGCTTCCGCGTCGGCAAGGCGGAGCCGGTGGTACTCCACGCGTACTACTACCAGCTGACCCCGCAGCGCGAGGCGCGCACTGTGAGCCTCATCCTCGAGCCGCCGGCTCGCTCGCTCGCGAGTGTTCCGGGCCTCGGGATCCGCAAGGACATCCGCATCGCCGACGAAGGCCTCGCCGCCGGCGTGCGCTATCGCCTCCGCAACGATGGCGAGGAAGCCATAACCGTCCAGTTCACGAGCACGTCGAACGTGGGTCTGCTCTCCGAGCAGAACGCCGCCGACGTGATCACGGTCGGCACAAAGAAGACGACCGCCGGAAAGCCGATCGACGCGCGGCATGTGTCAGAAATCGCCGTTCACTCGGAATCGCGGCACTTTGACATCGCAATTGCGATCGATCCGCCGTGCGAGGTGACGACGCGGCCCATCTACTCGATCACCAACTCGGAACAGGGATTCGAGCGTGTCTATCAGCAGCTCGAGATCGCCTCCACGTGGAACGTGACGATCGAGCCCGACGCGCACGTGGACCTCGAAGTGCGCGCGACCGCCGTCGGCCAGATGGTCGAGCCGGATGCCGTACGACCCACCGCTCGGCGGCGCAAGGCCACGGCGGGGGCGAACGCGGAAACAGCGAGGGCTCCTCGCCGGTAGTAGCAAGGTCGTGAGCGGCGCTCGGGCGGCGGCCCTCCTCCTCGTTGGCGTTCTCATCGGCGGGATCTCGGGCGGAGCGGCCGCGACCTATCTCACTCACCGCGCCGACGAGTCGCCGGGCCAGCCAGCGATCAATGTCGGCCTGCCGATCGCCACGGCACCTCCGGGGACAAGCAGCTCCTTCGATGACGAGATCGTGGGAGTCGTGCAGGAGCTCCTGCCGAGCGTCGTGACCATCATCAACTACGCCTCCAGCGGGCAGCCTCAGTCGAGCGGGTCGGGCTTCGTCGTGGATGCGGCGAACGGATACGTGGTCACGAACAACCATGTCGTCGAGGACCCTCGTGCCAACGGCACGGGAGCGTCATTCGACGTCGTCTTCTCGAACGACAAGAAGACCTCCGCCAAGCTCGTCGGCCGCGATCCATTCACCGACATCGCCGTTCTCCAGGTGCCGGCGCAGGGACTCAAAGCGGCGGCTCTCGCGAATAGCGACACCGTTCCCGTCGGCGCCCTGACGGTGGCCATCGGAAGCCCTCTCGGCGAGTTCCAGAACACGGTCACCCACGGCATCGTGTCCGCCAAGGGCCGGCGCGTCGCGGAGACATCGCAGGTCATCCTCGAGGACCTGATCCAAACGGACGCTCCGATCAATCCCGGCAATTCCGGCGGGCCACTCCTCTGGGCCGCGACGCATCAGGTCATCGGCGTGAACACGCTCGGCGTGACCCAGGCGACGGGCCTCAACTTCGCCGTCTCGAGCAACACGGTGAAGCAGGTCGCGGACGAGATCATCCGCAACGGGAAGGTCGTCCGCGGCTACCTCGGGATCCAGTACGCGCCACTCACCCCGCGACAAGCCGCGCAGCTTGGCCTACCGACGGGCACGATCGGCATCGTCGTCAGCCAGGTCGTTCCCGGATCACCGGCCGAGCAGGCCGGCATTCAGTCGAACGACATCATCACGAAGGTCAACGATCAGGCGGTCGACGCTGACCATCCGCTGTCGAGCCTGCTCGTCAAGAACCGGCCAGGCGATAAGGTGAGGCTCACGCTTATCCGCAGTGGCAAGGAGATGACCGTCGACGTGACCCTCGGCCAACCGCCGCAATAAGACCAAACCTGGGACGGCGCGATGCCGTCCTCTACCTGACTGCGGCGGGCCTCGGCAGCTTCGGCCTGGGCGTCGCCCAGTTCTACTTGAACTTCCTCTACCGATCGCTTGGCTTCGATGCTTTCGAGATCGGTCTCCTTGCCGGTGCCGAAGCGCTCGGTGTCGTTGCCGGCGCCATCCCTGCGGCGATGTTCACGAGAGGCCGCTCGCGTCGTGCCGCGATCCTCCTCGGCGGAACTCTCACCGGGGTCGGCATCACCGGCATCCTCGTCTTCAATGCGCTCGTGGCCGTCTTCCTCTCAGCGGTGCTCGTTGGGTTCGGCGGGATCATCGCGAGCTCATCGGGCGCCGCGCTCCTTGCCGACGCGACCGACGCCTCGCGGCGCGCCACGCGATTCGGTCAGCAGATCGCCCTCGGCACCACGGCCGCGTTCCTATCGAGCGCGATTGCGGGTGCGCTCGCGGCGCCGGTTGCATCGGTCCTTGGCGCTCGACCGGAGGACGCGCTCGTTTTGCGAACCCTCGTGGCCAGCGGCGGGGTCATCGCCGCGCTTTCGATCGTCCCGATCCTCGCGATCCGCGCCGTCCCTGTCGCTCAGCACACCCTCGAGGCTCCGACGCGCAACGATCTGGTCCGGCGCTTCCTCGCGATCGAGGTGCTCTTCGGATTCGGCGCCGGAAGCTTTCTCCCGTTCGTCAACCTGTTCTTCGCGGATCGCTACGGCGTTCCGTTCTCAGCGCTCGGGTTGTTGCTCGGGGTGCTCGCGGTCGCCGGCAGCATCGGCGCGCTCCTTCACGGGCGATTCGTCGCGTCGCGTCTCGGCGCGATCCCCTCGATAGTCCTCGTGGAGACGCTCTCCCTCCCCTTCGCGCTCCTCGCCGGATTCGCCGGCGCGCTCCCGATCGCCGTCGGGGCGCTTGCGATACGGCATTTCCTGATGTTCGGGGCCAGCGGGACGGTGAACGCCTTCCAGCTCTCGTCGTTCACGCCGGCGGAGCGCGCGGGTGCGAACGCCTTCTTCGCGCTCGCGTGGAGTGCCGCCAATGCCGTCGGCGCGATCCTTTCGGGCGCGATCCGCGCGCGGCTCGGACCGGATGGCTTCACGGTCAATCTCGTCACCCTCGTGATCGCATATGGCCTCGCCGCTCTACTGACATGGGTTCTCTTCGCGAGGCACGAACCGAGTGGCGACGTTGGCGCGCGCACGCTCGCTGTCCCAGACTCGCGCGGGTGACCGCACCGCTTCGCGACCAGGTTGCCGCCGCCATAAAGGACGGCCTCGCGCGCGCCTCGACGGAGCTCGGATGGCCTGACGTCGACGGTGTGCCGGTCGTCGTCGAGCGCCCGGGAAACCCGGAGCACGGCGACTACGCGTCGAACATCGCGCTGAAGCTGGCGAAGCAGGCACGCAAGCCCCCGCGCGATATCGCGAAGGCCATACGCGACCGGGTCCGCGTCGCGCCACCGATCGCGGCCGTCGAGGAGCTGAGCGGTTTCGTGAACGTCCGGCTCGACGAGAAGTGGCTCGCCGCGCAGGTGGACGAGATCGTGCGCGCGGGCACCGGCTTCGGTCGCTCGACGGTCCTCGCCGGCAAGCGCATGCAGGTCGAGTTCGTGTCCGCGAATCCAACCGGGCCGCTCACGGTCGCGAACGCGCGTGGCGGCCCGCTCGGCGACGTGCTCTCGTCGGTCCTCGAGTTCGCCGGCGCGACCGTCGAGCGCGAGTACTACGTCGAGGACACCGGGACGCAGTTCGACACGTTCGGCCGCTCCATCGCGATCCGCTACCGCCAGCTGCACGGCGAGGAGATCGAGATACCCGCGGACGCGTACCCGGCCGAGTACGTGAAGGACATCGCCGCCGAGATACGAGCGCGCGACGGCGACAAATGGATGAACCTCCCCCTGGAGGAGCAGGCCAAGCGCTTCGCGCCTCTCGGTGTGGAGTGGGTCCTCCGCGATGCGAGGCGAGTCACCGCGATGCTCGGCATCCGCTACGACACCTGGTTCTCGCAGGCCGAGATGATGCGGTCGGGCTATTTCGACAAGACGCTCGCCGAGCTGCGCACGCTCGGCAAGGTCTACGAAAAGGACGGCGCCGTTTGGCTCGAGGCGAGCGAGGCCGTAGACGACAAGGAAGGCTGGGTCCTCGTTCGCTCGAACGGCGAGCCGGGGTATCTCGGTAAGGACATCGCGTACCACGTCCAGTCGCTGCGCGAGCGGCGGTTCGACAAGAAGATCGATATCTGGGGATCGAACACGCATTACCACCTGATCCAGATGCGTGCCGCGATGCAGGCGCTGGGCCTGCTCGAGCGGTTCGAGGTCGTCCTTTACCAGTACGTGCGCTTCCTCCACGAAGGTGTGCTCAAGCGGATGCAGCGGCGCACTAACCAGTTCCTGCTCCTCGAGGAGGTCATCGAGGCGGTCGGAAAGGACGCGACGCGTTACTTCTTCCTGCAGTCGAGCGCCGACCGGCAGCTCGACTTCGATCTCGAGCTCGCGGTGCAGCAATCGAACGAAAACCCCGTCTACTACGTGCAGTACGCGCACGCGCGCATCGCGAGCATCCTGCGAACCGCCGCCGAGCGCGGGATCGATGCGGATGGCGCGGACACGTCACTCCTTACGGCAAAGGGAGAGCTCGAGCTCATCCGACTCGTCCTGCGGTTCCCCGAGCTCGTCGACGACATCCGCCAGCACTACGGGGTCCATCAGCTCACGACGTACGCGCTCGAGCTGGCCGGCGCGTTCCACGGCTTCTATCGCGACCATCGTGTCGTCGACGAAGCCGACGTCGCCCGCTCGAAGGCTCGCCTCCGGCTTGTCCAAGCAGTGCAGGTCGCGCTGCGTCAGACGCTCGGTCTCGTGGGCGTCAACGCCCCCGACCGCATGTAGTGCTCGGGGCTAGCGCCCCTGCGCTCTGCTGCTTGGGCAGTGCACTTCGCGCCTGCCCGCAGTAGTGCTCGGGGCTAGCGCCCTGCGCTCTGCTGCTTGGGCAGTGCACTTCGCGCCTGCCCGGACTAGATCGCCACCTCAGTAGCGACGCCCCAGTTGACGCCATTTCCCTATTTCACTAGTGTCGTAGTGAAAGTGCCACCGATCCGCTTTCGCCTCGACCCAACATCCGGCGTGCCCACCTACCTGCAGCTCGTTCAGCAGACGAAGCACGCGGTGCGCTACGCGATGCTTCGGCCGGGCGATCGCCTTCCGACCGCGCGCGAGGTCGTCCTCGATCTCGCGATCAATCCGAACACCGTCTTGAAGGCTTACCGCGAGCTCGAGCGAGAGGGCTTCGTCTACAGCCGCCCCGGTGCCGGGACGTTCGTCGCGGATGACGCGCCGGCGCCGCTCGCGCGATCGGTTCATCTGCCACTGCGCCGTTCGCTCGATCGCTGGCTGGCGGGCGCGCACGCCGCGGGTCTTGACCGCGAGAGCGTGGTGGCCCTCATCACCCTCGCATTGAACGACGCATTCCCCGAGAAGGAGGCGGCTCGCGCATGAACATCGTCCTCGAGACATCCGGCCTCTCGAAACGCTACGGGCGGACCAATGCGCTCCGCGGATGCGATCTCTCGCTCGCTGGAGGGAAGGTCACCGGTCTCGTCGGTCCGAACGGCGCCGGTAAGACGACGCTTCTGCAGATCGCCGTGGGTCTCCATCGTCCGAGCGCGGGACGGATCCGCGTCCTTGGACTCGATCCATGGCGCGATGGCGTTGCGCTTCTGTCGCGCGTCGGCTTCGTCGCCCAGGACCGCCCGCTTCATCCGGGCTTCACGGTCGCCGAGACGCTCGAGATCGGACGCCGGCTCAATCCGCGGTGGGATCAGGCCTACGCGCTCGCGCGCGTCAAGCACTTCGGCCTGCCGCTGGACCGTCCGGTGCGGTCGCTTTCGACCGGACAGCGCGCCCAGGTGGCGCTCACGCTCGCGCTCGGCAAGCGGCCCGAGGTACTGCTTCTCGACGAGCCCGTCGCGAACCTCGACCCGGTGGCCCGCCTCGAGCTCCTCGAGGAGCTCATGGGCGTCGTGGCCGAAGACGGCCCGAGCGTGATCCTCTCGTCGAACGTCCTCGCCGACGTCGAGCGCGTCTGCGAGCACATCGTGATCCTGGTCGGCGGGCGCGTCCGCATCTCCGGCGATGCCGAAGACCTCGTGCGCTCGCACGTTCTCGTCAGCGGACCTCGTCGCTCCGGAAAGGATCGAGCCGACGGCGAGGTCATCGAGGTCCGTCACGCGGAGCGTCAAACGACGCTTTTGCTTCGCGGTCACGCCGCTCCATCCGACGACGGGACCGAGGTCCGGCCGGCGACGCTCGAGGAGATCGTCGTCGGGTATCTGCGATCGGAGCGCGAGGAGGTACGCCAGTGATCTGGTTCACGCTGCGCGAACACCGCGCTCAGCTTGTCGCGATGTCGATAACCGCGGCCTTCCTCGCGATCGGTCTCGCCGTCATGGGAACATACGCGGCGGCCCAGAGAGCCGCCCTCGGCGTCGACACCTGCGTTCCGCTCCCCAACACAAACGCGAACTGCGTCGACCTCACCGTGGAGTGGCAGCGCCGCATCGGCCTGGCGCCCTATTTGATCTGGGCTCTTCTTCTCGCTCCCGCGCTCGCGGCTTCGTACATCGGCGGACCGCTCTTCGGGGCGACGTTCGAGCGCGGAACGCATCGGCTGGCCCTCACCCAGGCCATCAGCCGGGTCCGCTGGAGCGCGACGCGAATCGGCGTCCTCCTCGCGATCACGGCCGTGTGCGGGGTCGTGCTGGCACAGTTCGGGTGGGCGGCGGTCGCTCTAAATGGACTCTCCGGTGGCGTCAGGGACGCCTTCAGCGTGTTCGACGTCGATGGTCCACCGGTCGTCGGTTACGGGCTGTTCGGGATCGCCGTCGGCGGATTGATCGGTGCGTTCTCACGCCGGGCACTCCGCGGCATGTTCGTCGGGCTACTACTCTTCGCCGGCGCGCGGGTAGTCGTCGCGGCCGAGCTTCGTCCGAACTACGAGCCGCCGCTCGTCGCGTACGGAAACACGATGTCATCAGCGGTGACGCTGCCACCGAGGTCCTGGGTGCTGAGCTCCGCGACGGTTGACGCAGAGGACCGGCCGATCGATTTCCGAGAAGAGGACAAGCTCATGCAGGGCTTTTCGGCGTCGGCGAGGGCCGGCGGGCCCACCGACATGGGAACGTACCTCGCGAACCTCGGCGTGCGGCAGCGGTACGTGTATCAACCGGCGGAGCGCTACGCGAAGTTCCAATGGATCGAGTTCGGGGTCTTCTCCGGCCTCGCCGCCGGCTGCGCTCTGCTGACGATCGCGTTGATTCGCAGGCGCGACGCGTGACCTTCCGCTATAGCTCCAGCCAGCCGGTCCGGCTCCGCCAATGCTTGCCCGCGCGGAGGTGCGCGACGATAGCGCGCTCGAGCGTCGTGCGCTGCGGAAGGTCGTCGATGCGTGGCGCGATCCGGTGGAACACGAAGCGCAAAATGTCGGCGTCTCCGTCGTAGCCATCCCCGACCAGCGTGAAGCGGCGCCCGAACCGAACGATGTTCGAATCGGGCGCGAGGTAGTCGGCGAGCTGGGGGTCGAGCAGCCACGAGGTGCAGAGGCCAAGACGCGTCGGCGTCTCGGGAAAGTGCCGCGCGAAGAACCCTCGCGCCTGCCCGAGCGACTCGTCGGACGCCTCGGGCGTGAGCGGACCACTCTCGGGTATGTGGATGCCGAGGGCATGGTCGCCCTCGCGGAACGCGTCCGCGACATGCGCGGCGCGCACCGTCATTCGGTTGAACTGCAGCCGGCCGAGCTCGTAGATCGAGCCGCGGAAGTGAAGCGTGAGCCAGCCGCTCGTCCGGAGGCCTCCGTCGCCGAGCAGCAAGCGATCGCGCTTGAGATTGCGGCCGAGGTCGGAGAGGGTCGCCCAGGAGACGTCGTCGGGAATCCTGCGCCGCGCGTGGAAACGCCGCGCGTCGGCGAGCGCGGCGAGGTACACGTAGACAAAGAAGTAGCGGCCGAGTGGCGTGGAGTCGACCGCGGGCCCTGAGAGCTCGAGTGGCCTGAATCCACCCATGTCCGTGACGAGCGCCTGATACGCGCGCTCCAAAGATCCCCACGTCGCCACATCCGTTTCCGGCGATGGCCACGCCGCGAGGATCTCGGCCCGATCGATTTCATCGATCGCGAGACGGTCAAAGATCGCGGGCAGGTACGAACGGTCGGGTAACCGGAATCCGCGCGTCACGCGATGACGCTAGTGGAGCGCGGCTAGGGTGCCTTTGCCGGGCTCGGGCTCGGTCGTCCGCCGCCACCGAGGCCGGCATTTCCGGTCTGCGATCCGAAGAGCTGCCCGATGATGTTCGTCGAGCCCACGACGACCGCGGTCGCGGACACCATGCCGGTGGTATCGGTCGTCCCGATCACGGTGACCTGATCGTTCACCTTGAGGTCGCTGAGCTTCACGTCGGCCTCGGTCGTCTTCACGATCCGCGTGCTGGTCCCGATGAGAACGATCTGCGAGGTGGTCGCCGGTGACGCGGAGGCCTGCGCGTTCGCTCCCCCCTGACCGCGCTCGACCGCCGCCACGGTGATCGATCCGTCATTGATGGCGAGGATGCGCCCGGTGACAGGTTGCTGCCCGGTGAGCGCACCGGTCCCACCGCCACCGAATCCTCCGCGGGCGCCCGATGCGCCGCGAGCACCGCTCGCGCCGGTCGCTCCGGTCGCGCTCGCCGTCGGACTTTGCGCCTTGTCAAAGGTCATGCCCGCCGCGAACCCGCCGCCCGCGAGGACCAGCGCCGCGGCGATTCCGATCACGATCTGTGGTGTCTTCATTTCAAACCCCTTTGTTCGCTGCTACTCGTATCTGAGTGCCTGGATCGGATGGAGCCGCGCCGCGCGCATCGCCGGATAGAGACCGAACACGACTCCGATCGCGACAGAAACGCCGACCGCGATGATCACTGTTCCGCTCGTGATGAGGAGCGGAATAGTCGCCGCTTGCGGGATCTGATGGACGACCAGCGTGATCGCCCACCCGAGCAGGATCCCGATGACACCACCGAGGCCGGTGAGCGCGATCGCCTCGATGAGGAATTGATTGAGGATGTCTCCGCGCCGCGCGCCGACGGCTTTACGGATCCCGATCTCACGGGTCCGCTCGTTCACCGAGACCAGCATGATGTTCATGATCCCGATGCCGCCGACGAGCAGCGAGATCCCACCGATCGCGCCGAGCAGCAGCGTGAACGTGCCGGTCACCGACGACAGCGCGGCAAGCGTGTCGTTCTGGTTCGTCACCGTGAAATCCGCGCTCGCGGGATCGGCGATGTTGTGGCGCTGCAGCAGGATGTTGTTCACGTCGCTCGTCGTGAGGTCCATCGTCTCGCTCGACGTTGCCTTGATGACGATCTGATTGACGCGGTTCAGCTGACCGGTGAGCACGTGCTGCGAGGTCGTGAGCGGGACGAGGATCTGGTCGTCGCGGATCAGTCCGAACGTGCTGCCCTTCGTACCGAGCACGCCGACAACACGGAAGTTCAGGATCCGCGCGCGCTGGGCTGCGCCCCCCTGACCCCCACCGCCACCGAACGCCTGCCGAAGCTGGATGGTCTGACCAACCGGGTCGATATCGCCGAAGAGGTTCGTCGCGGTCGTCGATCCGAGCACGGCGACCTGCGCGTTGACGTTCAGATCCGACGTTGAGAAGAACTCCCCGCTGTCGAGGCCCCAGTCGCGAACGATGGGATAGTCCTCGGTGACACCGGTCACGGTCGTATTCGTGTTCTGCCCCGCGGCCGTGATTTGCCAACGGCCCGCCTGCTGTTCCGCTTCCGCCGCGGCGATCGAAGCGCCGAGCTGGTCCTGGATCGAGTGCATGTCATCGACGGTGAGGTTCTGCGCCTGCGCGCCCGCGCCCCTGAGGCCGTTGTCGTTGCCGAACTGCGGCGTGACGGTGACGAGATTGGAGCCCAGGTTGAGGATCGTGTTCTGCACGCTCTGTGATGCACCGTTCCCAACGCTCACCATCGCGATCACCGCGGCGACCCCGATGATGACGCCAAGCATCGTGAGCGCAGAGCGAAGCTTGTTCACGACCAGCGACTGGAGCGCCGAGCGGAAGGAGTCGTACAGCTTCATTCGGCCGCCCCGATCCCCATCGCGATCTCGTCCTCGGCGCGGCGTGGCTGGGCCACGAGGTCGTCGTGCGCGATGATCCCGTCGCGCATGCGCACGATCCGCTTGGTGTGCGCGGCCACGTCAGGCTCGTGCGTGACCATGACGACGGTCTTGCCCAGGTCGTTGAGGCGCTGGAAGATCGAGAGAATCTCGGCGCTGGACCGCGAGTCCAGGTTTCCGGTGGGCTCGTCCGCAAGGATCATCGACGGATCGTTGAGGAGCGCGCGCGCGATCGCGACGCGCTGCTGCTGACCGCCCGAGAGCTCACTCGGCCGGTGATGGATCCGGTCGCCGAGACCGACCTGCTCGAGCGCTGCGAGCGCGCGCTGCCGTCGTTCTTTGCGATCGCCGCCGTAGATGAGCGGGAGCTCGACGTTCTCGATCGCGTTCAACCGCGAGAGCAGGTTGTACGTCTGGAAGACGAAGCCGACGTGCTTGTTGCGGATCCCGGCGAGCTGGTTGTCGGAAAGCTTTCCGACGTTCTCGCCCGCGAGCACGTACGTCCCGCCGTCCGCGACGTCCAGGCAGCCGAGGACGTTCATGAGCGTCGACTTTCCTGATCCCGACGGGCCCATGATCGCGACGAATTCCGCGGCGCGGACGTCGAGATCCACCCCGCGCAGCGCGTTCACCGTGATCTCCCGCCCGATGCGGTATGTCTTGGTGATGCCGCGGAGCTGGACGACGCTCTCGCTCATCGGCCGACGATCACTCCGGGGCCACCGCCGAAGGCGCCGCCGCCCCCCGCGCCGGGCCGTGCCGTCGCCGTGGCGCGCGCGGCCGGCAGCACCGCCAGGTCGCCTTCCGCGACGCCGCTCACCACCTCGGTCGTCGTGTCATTGGCGATGCCGAACACCACGTCGGTGTCGACGGCCTCGCCGTCCTTCAGGATCTGCAGGTAACGTCTCCCGTTTGTCGTGCGGATGGCGAGGTTCGGAACGGTGAGCACGCCCTGCCGGCTCGCGATGATCACCGTCGCCGTTCCGGTCATCCCTGGCTTCACCTGCGAGTTCGGAAGGTCGATCGTCACGTCGATGCCATAGACCGGCACGCCGGACTGGATCGTCGCGACCGGATCGAGCGACGTCACGCGGCCGGTCATGCGTCCGGCCGTGGCGACCGCATCGACGGCCACGTTCGCGACCAGCCCGAGCTTGACCTTGGCGACGTCGCTCTCGCCGATGGTCCCATGCAGGACGAGCGAGGTCGTATTCGCGAGGATCATGAAGGGATTGGCCGCGGTCTCGCCCACTTGAGAGGCGATCGAGGCCACCACTCCCGCCGACGGCGCGGTGACGACGGCGTTCTCCAGGTTGGTCTGCGCGGTCTGCACCGCGGTGGCCGCGTTGTCGACGCTCGCCTGCGAGTTCGTCACGTCGTACGGCTTCGAGTTGAGGGACGTTTGCGCCGAGTCGATCGACTGCTGTCCGCGCTGCGCCGTGGTCGTCACGTTCTGCGTTGCGGTCGCGATCGACCCGCCGATCGCGTCGTTCATCGTGTTCACGTACGTCGTCGCTTGCGAGATCTTCAGCTTCACCGTCGAGACGTTCTGCTGCTGGGCGCCGACCAGGGTGTAGAGGGTCGCGAGATCCGCACGCCACTGGTCGAACGGATCGTGCAGCGTCTTCGTCGACTGCGTGTTGAGGGACGACTGCGCCGTCGTCACGCTGGTCTGGACGGTCCCGAGGACGGCGGACGTCGTGTCGAGCGCGGTGCTGAGGCGTGACGTCGCGATTGAGTAATTGGTCATCGCGAGCTGGAAGCTCGTGGAGATGCTGGTCGTGTCATTCCCGGCTGCGATCGCGGAGTCAAAGTCCGCCACGACCGAGAGCAGTGCGCTCCTTGCGCTCTGGTAGTCCGCCAGGGCCGGCGAAAGGAGCGTGACCGAGTTCGCGCGGGCGTTCTGCAACCCCGGGGAATTGGCTCCGCTCACCGCGTTCAGCGCGTTGCGGAGGTCGCCGGTGTCGCCTCCACCGACGATCTTGCTCATCTCGGCGATGAGCGTGTCGATCTGCGACTGGATCGTGTTCAGGCTGTCCTGGAAGCTCGAGATGCCGCCCGTCGCGTTGTCGGTGAACGAGCTGAAGTTCGACTTCGCCGAGGCGTAGTTCGCCGTGAGCTTACTCAGGGTCGCTTGCGCCGTCGCCAGATCCTGCGC
>WNGC01001059.1_pt1 | contig 33067 bp, 31 predicted proteins | sample 5400051 | NCBI WGS metagenome assembly WNGC01 (sample SAMN13153368, study PRJNA577476) | soil metagenome | isolation source: 20 cm soil or saprolite under grassland replicate 2 | place: USA:California | collected 2016-06-15
GTCTTCTATGATCCTGATTAGTATGTGGGGTCTAATCCTTTCCGATATTTCCTTGCTCTTCTGCATCCTCAGCCTTCTCCCAAGACCCTGCCATTTATGATGCTAATTCTGCTCCCTTCAATGCACGAAGAGCGTTCAGTGTAATCCATGGGTTGGACCGCCCTACCTCGCCGAGGCTCGCGTAGATCGCTGGAGTCTCTGCCACGCTTCCACCCTTAGTGTAGACTTCAGCTGGATCAAGCTTCTCGTCTCTGACCTGCCCCCAATGACCTGTTGCAGGGTCTTTCACAAAATTTCGTCTCAAAGCATGGACATACGATGCTTCCAATGACCATGTTCCGTCAGCCAACCTCTTTGAAAGTAACAGTTCTCGCGCATCAACCATCCGCTCGTCGCCACCGTATCCAAGCTTGGTCAAGATCCTCAATCCATGGAGAATATCGTAAAAGTAGAACATTGGAAAGTGCAGCTGGGTCCACTCTGGCCGGATGACCTTCCCTGTCTTGTCACTCTTGTAGAGCCAATGGATCAGCATGAACTCTGCAGCCCGTTCCACCGCCTCGCGTCCTCCCCGCGGCCATTTTTGCCGATCGACCGTTGAGAAAGCCCACAACGGCTCGATTGTCGACATGAAAGAACTATGATGAACCGCCTCTCCGTTCCTGTAATCCTCAGTCTCGCAGTTCCAGCCACCATCGTCGCGTTGATACTTGACTAACCACTCAAACATTTCACGAACCCGGCGATCGTCGCCGTATCCAAGTGCTGCAAGTGTCCGCGCCATGTTACCTGTTACGCATGGCTCCCAGACTGCGCGCCAGCCTCGTAGGTCGTCGTCAGGATATTTCGGCTGAGGCCAAGGCCGATCCTGCGTATCCATGACTCTCAAAAAATATTCGCATGCTTTTCGGATCGAAGGATGCGAGCCAGGTATACCAATCTCCGCTAGCAGTATCAACGGCCAAACGGTTGCCGTCCATTTCGGCCAGTAGACGTCTTCCCCGAATCCCCAGTAACCGTCAGAGTGTTGTTCCCTCAGATACTCAGCTACAGGGGTCCAAGTCGCGATGTGCTCTCGAGCCTGCACGACTTCGTCGTCAGTTTCTGCCTTGCCAAGAATGTCCCTAAGAGTCCAGTACCGAACCGCAGGGTTCTCGCCGTCCAACAGCCATTCCGCGGCTTTGTGCTGCTTCGTGACTTCCACAACGGATGTCAACTAGTAAACCTCAGATATCTAGCGACAAGTGTACCTGGTTGATTAAGTGTGACCCATCCTCCCACGCGGTGTGACTGGGCGAGCCTCAGCAACAATCCACTGATGATTCGATATCATGACAGAGAATGGGGTGTCCCGGTGCACAATGACAGGCTGCTTTTCGAGTTTCTCACCTTGGAGGGTGCGCAGGCGGGACTCACATGGCAGACGGTCCTGAACAAACGTGAAAACTATCGCAGAGCATTCCATGGCTTTGACCCTGCGAAAATTGTCCGTTACAAGAACAGAGATGTCAAGCGTCTACTTGGCGACCCAGGCATCATACGTAACCGTCTCAAAGTCGAAGCGACTATCACAAACGCCAAACAGTTTCTGATCACGGCGAAAGAGTTCGGGTCCTTCGACAAGTACGTGTGGGGGTTCGTTGGTGGTAGACCGATCAAACACGAATTTAGCTCGCTCCGCCAGGTTCCTCCGACCAGCAGAGAGTCCGATGGAATGAGCAAAGAGCTACGCAAGAGAGGCTTCAGGTTTGTTGGGCCCACTATCTGCTACGCGTTCATGCAGGCGGTAGGAATGGTAAATGATCACACCACGAAATGCTTCAGGTACGCCAATGTCTAGCAATAGGAAGGATCGTCGGGCCGGCCTAGAAGACGTGTTAGCTCCGTGAGAGTCCCAAGGAAAACGCCTTGAAAACAGCCTCAGGGTCAATGTCAATGGCAAAATCTACGGGACTACAGCGAGACGCGAAAGGGGTTCTTGACGCGACTCTGTTGATACCAAGCTAGCAATCATTCATCCGAAAAAAATAGGTATGCGTGCTAGTCTCGCGACGCAGAAACCAGTTTTCCAGATTCCCTTCTTTCTCTACTGACTGCATCTTTGTCCCGAGATCTTATCTCTCCTTTTCTTGCTAACTATTTTTTTCTGTTATCTTTTTCTCGACCCCCCCGGGGCATGGCCGAGCAAAAAAACTGCTTCACACTTTTGTGGGTGGCGTGTCGGCCGTAACCCACCTTCTGTTCGTAGCAGCATCTGTCTAATCGGGGAACCCGCGCCTCAGGCGGAGCTCATGGGCGTCTACATCCCCTTTCACAGCGCAATGGTAGCCCGTTTCATCCCGCGTCCAGCCCTCCATCCGGGACGCCCGGGAGAACATCCCATCATCGTCACATGGTACCGGGACGGGTATCGTTTCTGCGCTCCCACACAGGCTCTCGCCTGACACGTTACGTGTTGCGCTTCCGCCTTGTGGGTGGAGTTTCCTCAAAACACACAGCTTACGCCATGGGTTCTGTGACTGCTCACCGACTCGCCACCCTGATCTAGAAAATCGTGGACCTGCTAATAGACTGATCAGAATAAGAGTTCAGGAAAAATCATGAAAGTGCCGTGTAGATTCCGCCCCAGTTCTTGATATCGCTCCGAACGTGGACCCCACCAGGGACCAGCACCTTGGGCGATTGGGGACCGCGGGCTGAACGTCTCGACCGAAGTCTCGACGCGTACACCCCGGTTCCATCAACCCCATCTTCTATGGGAGCCCTCGTCCAGTCCGAAACCACTGTCGCCAGTGGTCCAAGTGGACTAGAATGGTTGCCTATTTTCGGGAGAGGTTTCAGGCTTAGATGCTTTCAGCCCTTATCCTCGATAGCGTGGCTGCCCGGCAGTGCCTTGTCAGACAACCGGTAAACTAGAGGCTACGATACCCCGTTCCTCTCGTACTAGGGGCGCCTTCCCCTCAGGCAACCAGCACACCCAGCAGGTAGAGTCCGACCTGTCTCGCGACGGTCTAAACCCATCTCGCATTCCCCTTTGATCGCCGAACAGGCGCGCCCTTGGGTTCTGCTGCGAACCCAGGATGGGAAGGGACGACGACGGAGAACCAATCCTCCTCGTCGATGAGGACTCTCGGAGGAGACGAGCCAATTACTCCCGGGGTAATTTTTCTGTCACCTCGAGCCCCCAGCAAAGGGGACATCAAGGATCGCTAGACCAGGCTTTCGCCTCTGGATCCCTTGCCGTTGAGGATCCAGTCAGCCCGACTTTTGCTCTTGCACTCTACTCCGGGGTTCTGTCCCGGATGAGTCGAGCTTAGGGCCCCCTCGATATTCTTTCGAGGGGGTGCCGCCCCAGCCGAACTGCCTACTTGCTGTTGTTCCAGAGCAAACTCTGGTGAGAGATGTAATCGCAGATAGGTGGTGTTACATTGGTGCCTCCACCGGGACCCGAAGACCCCGGCCTCGACGGCTCCCACCTACACTCTGTACCCGCAATCACATCCCAGCGACAAGCTGCAGTAAAACTCCACGGGGACTTCTCGCCCCGCTGGGTGTCCCTGGACTGTTCGTCCAGGTTATGTGGGTTCACCGGGCCGTAGGCGGGGACAGCGGGGAGGTCATTGGTCCATTCATGCACGTCGGAACTTACCCGACAAGGCATTTGGCTACCTTAAGAGAGTCAGAGTTACTCCCGGCGTTTAGCGGTCCTTCGCCCGGTTGAACCCAGGTTTGAGATACCGCCACTGGCCAGGACTCAAAGGCCGTTTACACGCTTTCGCGCTTGCGGCCTCCTATGTTTTTAGTAAACAGTCGCCTCCCCCTTGTTACTGCGACCTAAACCCCCAGCAGAGCTAGGAGTTCAGGCACCCCTTTTCCCGAAGTTACGGGGCTAATTTGCCGAGTTCCCTCGCCTACGTTACACCCGATACGTCTTAGGCTTCTCACCTAGGGGCACCTGTGTCGGATCTTGGTACGGACAGGGAGGATCCATCCCCTGATCTTTTTCCTTGGCTCCTGGAATCAGCTGAACCCCCCTAAGACGGGGGGCCATTCCCATTTTCGCCTGGTTCTCACCGTTACGGTACTCCCCAGGCTTCAATGGTTAGATGAGACGACAGTCTCGCTCAGCCTATCCGGAAGCGTCAGATCAAGAGCTTGCGTTGCCGCGTGTACCTCCCTGGTACCGGAATCTTAACCGGTTTCCCTTTCGACAGATCCGGTTAAGGTCTGTCTTAGGACCGACTTACCCCCGGCTGACGACGCATTGCCGGGGAACCCTGGCCCCTTCGACGGAGAGGATTCTCACCTCTCTATGGCTGTTACTACCACCGGGATCTGCAACAGCGGACGGTCCACTGGACCTCACGGCCCAGCTTCCACCCGAACGCTGCGCCCGCCTACCGCCACGGATGTGATTCCGTGACCCTGGGTATCGGCGCCTGGCTTAGCCCCGTATATTTTCGGCGCCCCCAACCTCGGCCGGTCAGCTGTTACGCACTGCTTGGAGGATGGCTGCTTCTAAGCCTACCTTCCAGCTGTCTCGGGTTGAGGACGGCTTTCTATTTCTACACTTAGCCAGGACTTTGGGGCCTTAACCCAAGCCTGGGTTGTTCCCCTCGCGGCCATGGACCTTACGCCCACGGCCCGTCTCCGGCCATCTACAGCGCTGATGGATTCGAAGTTTGAATGGAGAGTGGATCCTTTCGAATCCTTGTTCCCCAATCAGGACTCTACCCCACCAGCAACCTCCGGCCGGGCTATCCTGAGAGATATTTCGGCGGGAACTAGCGATCACCGAGTTAGATTGGTCTTTTGCCCCTAGCCCCAAGTTATTGGAGTGAGTTGCACGTCAACACCCATTCGGACCTCCACCGGGCTTTCACCCGGCTTCATCCTACTCAGGGCTAGATCACTCGGTTTCTAGTGTCATCCATGTGATTCCAGGCCCTTTCAGACCTCGTCCCTCACGCTTCATCAGAATCCGCGTTATGGACTGTTGGTTTCCCTGCGGCTCCGAGCCTTTACGCTCTTAGCCTCACCACATAGATGAACTCCCCGGCCCATGGTACTAAACGGATCGTACGATCCTAGTCCCCTCCCTTCGTAATGCCGCGTTACCACGGCCTCCTTCAGGGAGGATCTACCCTTACGGACCGTACACGTCTGTAACCACCTGATTTCAGGCACTTTTGACTCCCCTTCCGGGGTACTTTTCAGCTTTCCCTCGCGGTACTAGTGCGCTATCGGTCTTGGGACGTCTTTAGTCTTGGAAGTTGCTTACTCCCAGATTCACGCGCCCATGTCGGGGCGCGGTACTCAGGGACTCCAGCCCTAATCCTGTTGCCTTAAGTCTAGGGGGCTATCACCCTCTACGGCAGGCCGTTCCAGGCCATTTCGATTTCAGCAACGAGGAAGCGGCCGGGCCCTACAACACTACATCCCCCAACAGTTTCCTGTCAGGGTTCGGTTTGGACTGTTCCCATTTCGCTCGCCGCTAATCTGGGAATCTCAATTGATTTCTCCTCCACCGCCTACTTGGATGCTTCCGTTCGGCGGGTTCCCCCTCCCATATGGGAGTACCCCAGGTATCACCCGGGGTGGGAAGTCCCATTCGGGAATCTCCGGATCGAAGGCTGCGTGCGCCTACCCGGAGCTTATCGCAGCTTGCCACGCCCTTCGTCAGCGCCCAAGCCGAGCCATCCTTCAGGTGGCGTATCATGCCGAGCCCTTTAGGAACCCACGTTCGATTCGCGTCAAATTTTCTGAGGCTTCCTCTACACAGCACTTCATCGTGGACCCTGGTCCTGTCCAGGATCTCACTCTCGCCTTCTTCACTCTCAAGACAGGTCTTGAGAGTTGCATTTTGATAGGCTCGTAGCCGTTCTTTTGCCCTCCAGCCATCCCTGCGATGTCTAAGGAGGTGATCCGGCCGCAGGTTCCCCTACGGCCACCTTGTTACGACTTCTCCCCCCTTACCTAGCTTAGGTTCGAGGCAACCAACAAGGCTGCATCTCACCAAAACCAAATTCGGGTGGAGCGACGGGCGGTGTGTGCAAGGAGCAGGGACGTATTCACCGCGCGATGATGACACGCGGTTACTAGGGATTCCATGTTCATGAGGGCGGGTTGCAGCCCTCAATCCCAACTGAGGCTGGGTTTGGGGATTACCTTCCCCTTTCGGGGTCGGAGCTCATTGTCCCAGCCATTGCAGCTCGCGTGTGGCCCAGGGAATCCGGGGCATACTGACCTGCCGTGGCCCGCTCCTTCCTCCCCCTTAGCGGAGGCAGTCCCCCTAGTGTGCCTGCATTCCCGAAGGAATACGATGGCAACTAAGGGCACGGGTCTCGTTCGTTTTCTCACTTAAGAGAACACCTCACGGCACGAACTGGCGACGGCCATGCACCTCCTCTCAGCTAGTCCGGTAAGACCTTTAATCTGACCTTCATCCAACTGTCGTCCCTGGTAAGGTTCCCGGTGTTGACTCCAATTAAACCGCAAGCTTCACCCCTTGTGGTGCTCCCCCGCCAATTCCTTTAAGTAAACTGTCTCGTCAAGCGCGGTTTTCTGCCGGACGAGAATTCAGCCTTGCGGCCGTACTCCCCAGGCGGCAGGCTTAATGGCTTCCCTGCGGCACTAGAACGGGCCGTACCCGTCCTAACACCTAGCCTGCATCGTTTACAGCTGGGACTACCGGGGTATCTAATCCCGTTCGCTCCCCCAGCTTTCGTCCCTCACCGTCGGGCGCGTTTTAGTCGGCCGCCTTCGCCACTGGTGGTCCTCCCGGGATTATAAGACTGCGAAACGAGTTCTTCGTTGTTTCGCCCCTACCCCGGGACTACCGCCGACCTCCCCCGCCCCCAAGCCGGAAAGTATTCCTCGCGAGCCAACGATTGGATCGTTGGATTTTACGGAGAACTTTTCCAGCCGGCTACGGACGCTTTAGGCCCAATAATCGTCCCAACCACTCGAGGAGCTGGTATTACCGCGGCGGCTGACACCAGACTTGCCCTCCCCTTATTCTCCCGGCGAGTTAGACCGGGTAAAAGCCTTCCTCAGCGGATGGCACTCGGGATGACCCTGTCACGCTTTCGCGCATTGCAGAGGTTTCGCGCCTGCTGCGCCCCGTAGGGCCTGGGCCCTTGTCTCAGTGCCCATCTCCGGGCTCCCGCTCTCACGGCCCGTACCGGTTATAGGCTTGGTGAGCCGTTACCTCACCAACGACCTGATCGGTTGCGGCCCCATCCTCTGGCAGTCCTAGAAAGCATGGTCCTAGGATTATTTCGACGGAGAACCGTTCCAGGCCTCTCCATCTATCCGGGTTTAGCCTCAGTTTCCCGAAGTTGTCCCGGTCCGGAGGGTAGGTTAGCCACATGTTACTGAGCCGTACGCCACGCTCCCACATTGGCCTGGAAGCGTGCGACTCGCATGGCTTAGTCTCATCCCGATAGCAGTTGGGTCCGCCAGGATCAAGCGGAGTTGGAACGATAGGAGTTATGGACGCCTATCACATCAATCTGCAGGAATTGGCTGGAGTTTAGCAGGTGGCTACGAGCCTTCCTTGGACCGAAACGTTCCAGGGTATTCTTTGCCCCGGGTTTTTTTGGTCCGCATATTCTTTCGCCCACAGTGGAGGTCAATCTTTCATACACAGGCGTAACGCCCTAAGCGTCGGATTGACGCCGCCGCCGGGTACCGTGGGCTTCTACTATTCGACCTGCTAATGCTACCAAACTCCGGCCTTGCCTGCGTAGTTGATATAAACATTTAGGCTCTGGACGGTGGGAAGTACTCTTGTTCCTGCTTACTCATCCCGTCGGCAGGAGTACGAGAGTATGTTTCTAAGGGTTGTTTGTTGAGTGTGAGGAAAGTGTTCCCCCAGTTGAAGACGGCGAGAATATGCTGGGCTTCTTTCTCGAATCCGGTTATTACTAGAGCTGCTGCTATTGCTTCTGCTGTGCTGAGCCTTCCTCGGATGCTGTAGTTTGTCGGGTTGCCTGCTAGGAGTGTTGGTAGTCTCCTGCTTTCGCCTTTGATGTTAGTTTGAAGAACATTCTCCGACAGGTTCCAGGAGCAGTCTAGTCCCACTAGGCCATATTGTTCTATCAAAGTGCGATCCTCAAACGATAACGTGCGATTGCTTGATGGATTGAGTACTACGGCTGATCGGGGAATCTGTTTTAGAGAATTGAGCTGTCGGGCTAGGTGGAATTTTTGGAGTTTTGCAGAGGTGCACTTGCTGGGGTCGTCTTGGTGGTAGTCGTAGATCATAACCCGTGGTGATGATTGTTCTTCTAGTTCCGGATTCTTGGATACGGTGGTCCGTCTATGCAATACTTGATCGCCTGTGGGATGAAATCTACTAGTGCTAGCGGTGTGACCGTTGGTCCTCTCTCCTTCATCAACATGTCTCCTGCAAGGCCGTTGAGAAATGCGCCGGCCGTCGCCGCTCTGAACGGTTCGATGTGTTGTGCTAAGAGTGCGCCGATTATGCCCGTTAGAACGTCGCCTGTGCCACCGACTGTCATGTAGGGGTTTCCCGTCTTGTTGAGTTTCAGACGCGTGGGGTCTGCGACGATGTCGACATTTCCTTTCAATACTACCGTCGCTCCTGTTTCTTTGGCTAGCTGTGTTGTTGCTTCTTGTCGGAGGGAGATTTCTGGACTGATCTTCCGCTGTAATACTTGGGCGAATTCTCCGGCGTGAGGTGTGAGGACGGCTGGACTGTTGAGCCGTCTCCGGCTTCGGCCGAATATTTTCAGCGCGTCCGCGTCTAGGACTAGAGGCTTGTTCAGTTCGCCGGTTTGTGTGATTAGCTTCTTGACAACGTCTACTGTCTCTTCATGCAGCCCGATTCCGGGTCCGAGAACTATTGCGTCAGCGGAACTCATCCATCTTTCGAGTTCGGGGAGATCTTTGAGGTTGAGGTGTTCGCCTGGGAGTTTGATGGTTATTAGGTCTGGTGAGTATGATGCGATTATCTCTGAAGTTTTTGTCGGGGAAGCAACGTAGACTAGATCTGTGCCGCATTTAGTAGCCGCTAACGCCGAGAAGGCGGGTGCGCCTGTGAAGTTTTCGCTACCGCCGATTATGAGTAGTCGTCCGTAGTCGCCTTTGTGGGCGTTAGCAGGGCGTGGTTTCCATAGGGTCTTGAAGTCGCCTGGTCCGGTATAGATCTCCGCTTCAGGGGGAATTCCGATGGATAGTGAGATAGTTTCTCCGGCGTATTCTCTTCCCTTGACGAGTCCTTGTTTGATTTTGTGCAGTGAAATTGTCATGTCCGCTTTGACTGCTTCTCCATGTGGTTCGCCTGTGTCGCTGTCCAGTCCGGAGGGCAAGTCGAGGGCGATCTTGTATCCTCTGGATCTGTTGATGATTCGAACTGCGCCTAGGAGTGGTTGGCGAAGATCTCCCTGGACTCCATAGCCTAGAATCGCATCGAGAATAATGTCGGCCTCAACCGGCCTTAGCTGGGACGAATCGGAGAGACTCTCGAATTGTATGCTGTCGTTCATTTGGATGATTGTGTTGAGTTGTTGTTTTGCTGCCTCGTCTTTCACATCGTTGGGTCGGCCGACTAGTGTGACTCGGACTTTGAGTCCCTGTGAAGCGAGGTGTCGGGCTACTGCGAAGCCGTCGCCGCCATTCTTGCCGGGACCGGATATGATGTGTATCTTTGGGTTAGGTTTGGTTGCTGTCCGCGCAGCTATTTCTCGTGAGATGTTCGCCCCGACTGCTTCCATGAGCTGGAAGTGGCTGACTCCAAGATATTCGGAATTAAACTCGGCCACCTGCATCTCATCGCTAGATATCGCGGCCTCAATGGACTTCGTCGCCATGAGCGGCTGTGAACCGACCGCTGGTATATCTGGGCTAGGAGCCTACTGCTTCGCCGCAAAACGAGAGTGGATTCGGGGACAAAGCATAGAATCGTCTCATACTTCCGATGGTGAAAATGGCCAACTAGATAGAAGACCGGCGAATAATCATTCGACGGCTTGGCTAGATAGGTGGAGCTGTGCTGATGGCTATTCCCTGAGGCGTCATCTCGTAGTAGTAGCCTCTCGAGGGGACTGGGTTTTTGCCCATCTTTACGAGTCGCAAGGTTCCGCCGCGCGCAAGTGGTCCTTCAGCCGTTTTGCGCCTTTCCAGGTCAAGAACAACGTCAGCGAAGTTGACCATGGCGTTCTCAATCGTCTCGTCAAGGACCTTCGTATGGAGGGTTGCAACTCCTATGGCTTTGGCGAAACGTGTAGCGTACTTGAGTACTTGTCCGAACTGGAAGACTCGCTTCGCTTCGACCATTAGGAAGAAAGGCGTCAACGAGTCCATTATGACGAACTGTTTCTTGCCGAGATGTTTCAGGGTGAAGCTTCGGCCCTGAGCGACAAGGTCCGAGAACTTGAACGTGCTGTCAACAATCTGTTCCGGCTCTTCTACAGGGTAGGCTTCGGCGAGCCGCTCAACCCCCAGAGCGAATATGTCGATGAATGAGAGTCTGCCCTCAGACTCGTACTTGCCCACGTCTATTCCGTAAGTGGCGACGCTCTCCCTGACGTCTTCTGCGGACTCGTCTATTGCATAGTAGAGGACTCGAAAGTCTCGTTCGAGCATTGTAACCGCTAGCTGCCGGACAAGGCTGGACTTGCCGCTGCCGACGGCGCCGATTATTCCAACTGCGGATGGTCTGGGAAGTCCACCTCCTAGAAGGTCGTCTAAGACCTTGATCCCAGTCGGCTCCACGGCCGTCACTGTATTGCTCCAGCCTTTACAGCCAATTTAAGCAGATTGTACCCTTCTTCTGTGAGAAGGTTAACATGTCCGATGGTATCGTGCTGATTACGATTAGCTGTCGCGATCTTACACTTCAATAGATCTTCACTCCTCGGTCTGGTCCGATGAGCAGCCTGAACCATTTTGTCTCATGACTTCCTCTGTATCGGTATACTCGGATGAAGCGGCGTAGTTCTCCGTCCATCTCCTCGAGTTTCAACTCAATAACGCCATCGAATGATGCCTTGACCTCGTTGTAGAACGAGTTGCTGTGGATGCCCGTTTCTATGGCGTATGCGCCTATATTCCCATGTCTCTTCATCCTGGCGAGATGCGACTTCATGAAGCGGACACAGAGTTCTTCCGAGTTGTAGGCGAGCAGAGTGGAGAGAGTGTCGAACGCGACGAAGGATCTGTCACCGGCCATTTGTGCCGCGCTCGAGATCACTACGCTAAGGGCAGCTACGTCTGAGGCGTTGTCGATCTGAAACCGTTCTGGTGAAGGCTCTCCCAGAAGCCAAGAATACATGTCTACGAATATGACTGGCTCATTTCTTGCAACTGATGCCACTCCCATGTCTCGGAGTTGCTGCTTGACGAGGTCGACAGGATTGTTCGTTATTACGTACAGACATTTTAGACCCGATTTGGATGCTTCTTTGATGAGTTCCTGGCATAGAGTCGACTTGCCGACTCCGGGAGGGCCCATTATCGCGAGATTGAAACCGGTTGAGACAGGCACGAGGATCATCCCTTTGAGAAGATCGAAAGAGAGTTCTTTACTAGCTAGGGCGTTGTTCACGTCTTCTTCCTCCGAGGCTTCTCCCAGTCACGGTTCTCAACCCTAGAGTCAAGGCTGACGCGGGAGACGAGAAGTGTCCAGAGATATGCGGAGAGAATGACAATGATCGACGCGAGAGTTGGAGATGTAAGGACGAGGGTGAAGAGGATGAAGGAGATTGCGTAAAAGAATCCAAATGTGTGAGCCTTCTCAAGCTCCTGTGAAGACTTGGCCTTCAGCATTCCGGAGAAAATTACTGCAAAGATGAGCCCCATTCCTAGGTCGGCCAGGTAGATCGGGGCGAGCGAACCCACTGCGATGAACGCAGTTAGGAGAATGTATGGTGTGAATAGAAGCATGCCGCTGAACCGGACTGCATTGGCTAGGCTGTGAAAGATTGTCGCAGAGGTTCTTGTGCCCGCTTTCTTGTCTCCAGAATAATCGGGAAGGTTCTTGACGGTTCCGTATGTGAACATGAAGTATGTGAGGAGCAAGAATACTGGATTCAGGAGGTTGACTGAACCCATCACGGCGACTCCGCTCAGAAAGGATAAGCTTACCGCGCCGGAGAACGATACGAGACTCGCGAGAGGTCTCGCCTTGAATCGTAGTGGTCGTACCGAGTAGAAGATTGAGTTGAAAATTCCTACGGCTAATACGAGCATGAATAGTGGGCCGAGCAGTATGGAAGCTGCTATGGCCATCCCGTATAGGATGAGTAGACTTGTGATTGTTCCGGGGAGTCCGATCTGGTCGATCCAGAAGACTCTTCTCGGCTGATTTACCGCATCCTCTTTTCTATCAGCGAAAGCGTTCACAACATTAGTCGCTGCCGTGACAAGACCGGCGACGGCTAACCCGAGCGCCATCTGGAATAATGAACTGCCACCGGCTAGCATGTAGCCGAGGATGAAGCTTGATGCGGCGAACGTCCAGGTCCTAGGTCGAGATAGCCTTAGAACGATTTGGAAAGTGTGTGGAAGGATCGGGACGGTTCCGAATGTCGGTAGTTGTGGCGGTGACATGGGATCGTATTGTTTCCTTTTTCGATGCGCCACATGTTCCACCCCGACTGCCATAGGACACCAAGCATGAAGCTCGATAGTAATCTCGAGTCCCCAATTCTGCTAAACAGGGCGTTACCTCTCCGCCTAGGTAGAGGTAACAATAGGATTCAAAACAAGATTAGAGTGGAAGAATCCGAAGCGATTTATACCATGGCCGAAAGATACGAACTCCAAAGTCAGAGCGGTAAAGGAAAGATGCCGACAGTCGACAGAACACCCACAGGAATCCCTGGTCTAGACGAGATTCTCAGTGGAGGATTCCCAAGGGGACGAGTCATACTACTAGTCGGAGGCCCCGGTACTGGGAAGACAATTCTCACATCCCAATTCTTAATGAACGGGATTAAGATCTACGGAGAGAATGGCGCATTTGTCAGTCTAGACGAGACAAAGGCACACTATTACCGGGAGATGGCTCTTTTCGGATGGAAGTTCGAAGAACTTGAAAAGGGCAAGAAGTTCGCGTTCATCAACGCATCCCCGCTTCGACACATGCCGGGCGAGGTCAAGATCGGACGACAATCTATCGGAAGAAAAGACTTTTCGATCCTCAGCCTCATCGAAGGAATCAAGACTCACACCGAACTGATCAATGCTAAGAGAGTCGTGGTCGACCCTGTCACTTCGCTGATATTCCAGTACCCCGAGATGGTCGAGAGGAGAACAGCCATTCTCGACCTCGTCGACGCCCTAGTCAAGACTGGCGCGACATGCTTGATGACTACCGAGCTTCGGGCGATGGGTCCCACTGTTGAGAGAGCCATTCAGCTCGAGGAATACCTTGCTCACGGTGTCGTCATAATGTCCAACGCCAAAGTCGGCAAGACCTACAACAGGGTTCTCCAAGTAGAGAAGATGCGGGAGACGCCCATCGACATGCAACCGAGACCCTACAAGATCTCCGGCAACGGCATCGAAGTCTTCCCCAAGGAAACGATATTCGTAGACTAGAACGAAAAGACATCTCCCAGAACGGGAGATGCCCTCCGTTTTTCTTTTCGAAAATTAGGTATTCGTCACACGGCTAGAATTCCGACATGTCAGCCATGCTTTCGTTTATTGCGCAAGTGACTGGGAACAGGTTCCTTTACCAGACCGGTCTTGATCTTCGACCGCAGCCCGCGGTACGCCTTATCGAAGACCTCATAGATCGACTCCCAGAATAGCTTCTGCTCAATGTCTTGGGTTGTTCTCCCGTCAATCTGCCACTTCGTAGGATCCTCCAAATAGTCTCGGCCTTTCGTTGTTAATTCAAAATTTTTCTTCAATGCTACTAGTCGATCATCGATTAGACTCTGAAGCACTATTCGAACTATCTCCGACGAGACAGTGCCTGGGACTTTCCATCCTGGGACCTTTTCGCAGTCATTGACAAGTTTGGGCATTGTCAATCCCGTCGGGGCGTTTCTGAGCCGAGTCAACAGTAAGAGTCGGCGTATCTCGAGGCCGGAATCGGTTCTGCCCTCCATGGGCCATTCCTCTAGGATTAGCTCACTGACTTAGTAGGCTGGCCGATTCCTAGCAGCTTTCTCCATCTGTCTCCGTTTACTAGGAAGATGATCAGTGTTGCTATGGTGAAGATGATGAACGAGGCTAGGGCGAGCCAAGGAGATCCCGAGGCTAGGTCTCCTATGACATTGTCGAGGCCGAACAGGTAGTAGAAGACGATCGCGTAGTTGGACGACCTTGTTCGTCGTCTGGTTGCGAGAAAGAATATGGCGAAGAAGGTTAGTGAGGCTAGGAACCAGCCGAAGAAGTTGCTGAGGGGGACTCCGAAATATTCTCCCTGGGACTGCCAGGTCCAGAGGTGAAGGCTGGTCGAGAAGACTGGGTCGAAGGATAGGTCTAGTGATACCATCAGCGCGCTGGCCATGATGTAGTAGTCTGATGCTTCCATGCAGAAGTAGCCGAGTGCGCACCATAGTAGTGGGATGAAGAGTGGGACGGATAGGAGTGACGGTGAGAGACTGGTTGTGTATGAGTATTGGCCGAAGGGTATTCCGGTGGTTACTCCGATGAATTCCCAGATGAATGATATGGTTGCGGCGATTATGAAGAACTTGGATGCGGTCTTCAAGTTCAGATTTGCGTAGGAGTGGAAGAAGTAGAGGAGGACGAGGAGTCCGGATGCGGCTGTTACGGAGAATATGCTAGTGTCTTTGAATGGGGGTATTGCGCTAAGTGCGACGTAGATGGTGTATGCGTAGGCTATGGCCCATGAGATCTGGCTCTTGGTCCATCTGGCATTGAAGAGGGCGTGGAACGCTTTCAACGGCATCTGCCCCAGGCTGACGTTTAATGTGACTAGCTCTTGGCGCAGATAGGAGCCTAGCATCCGCGCGAGTTGTTGAATTGTGGACTTAGACGAAGAAGACAAAGGTGATGAAGCAGATGAGCATTAGCAGTATTGCGTGTTTGAGACCGTCTTTGAGGTAGCCTGTGGCCATCTTGCCGCCGACTAGTCCTGCGAAGAGTGCTTCGATCATGGCCATGTAGAGGAAGACTGCTGTGATCTTGGGGAGTGGGAGGCTGATGAAGCTGAAGCCTACTCCTCCTACAGCTGAGGAACCGCCGAATGTGGTGTTGGCTAGCTGTTTGAAGAAGCTGGATATGAGTAGGTAGACGGTGACCAGGAAGACTGCGAAGCTGATGTACATGACTCCAATGAAGGGTCTTAGGGTGGCTCGTCTCTTCCGTTCCAAGTACTGTATCTCCTGGATGTGTTTAGCTATGGATTCCATGCTCTCTTGGATGTCTCCTCCGGACTTGTTGGCCTCGGACACGAGCATGGCTGTCCGCCTGGACAGCATGGTTCCGGTCCGGTCGGCGAAGAATTGTAGTGCTCTCTCTAGCGGGACTCGGAAGCTGATCTTGGCGATTAGCTTCTTTATCTCCTTGGTGAGGGGTCCGTAGTCTCGCTCTGCGGAGATCTCTATGGCCCGTGTCAGGGTCATTCCGCTGCGGCCTGCGTCTGCAATGTCCCGGATCAGGTGGGGTATGTTGTTGTCGATGGCGTCTCGCTTCTTCGACTCGAACAGGTACACGATTGTTGGTGGGATGAGGCATAGTATTCCTCCGAGAAGTAGGAACCGGTCAAAGCTGAAGTGTCCAGTTAGTCCATTGCGCCGCCGCCCGCTGATTGATCCTTCGAGCCTCTACCCGACCTAGTGTCAACTGCGGGTCCCGAAGCGGGAGCTGATTGAGGTTGGTTTGGACTTGACATTTTTGATTCTCCTAACCTTTCGGCTGCATAGTGTCGAGTATGAAGAGGAACATTACTCCGCAGATTGGTATGAGTATGAAGGCCATGAGGTACATGAACGAGAACACGTCGATGCCTCCTAGGCTTCCGCCAATGGATGCCATGATGCTGAGCATGACGACTAGCATTAGTGGGAAGGCGATGAGCATCAGTACGTAGGTCTCAGCGATTATTCCGAGCGAGTCTAGGAAGGCTTGTACTTGGAGGGAACGTTTCTGGAATAGGTGGTCTGTTATTCCTTGGAAGAACTTTTTCATGTCGCCTCCAGTGCGGATTACTCCGCCGAATCCTCGGAGTAAGTCTTGATAGTTGGTTGAGGGTGATCGGTCTACTTCTGCGTTTATTGCGTTGAGAACGTCGTAGCCTAGTAGGTCTATTCGTCCGACGACGTTTGCTATCTCGTCTGAGAGCATGAATTTGGGGTCTTTCTCAGCGGTCGACCTCAACATGCGTTCTGGGGTGACTCCTGCGGAGGCGAGGACTGTCATGTAGCTTGATGTGAAGGGTAGGTATGTGTCGAGGCGTTGTCTCCTCGATCCTACTTTCATGGATGGTAGGATGTAGAAGAATCCTAGAATTGCTGCTCCTGTTATGAACGCGAAGGCGATGGAGAGTAGTAGTGTTCCGAGGATGGAGAATATGCTGAAGCCACCGAGTCCTAGGGCGCTTCCTAGCCCGAACGTGAATAGGAAGAACCATACGAAGAAGGAGAGAGGCCTCCTCCGAGGAGTGCGGAGAAGATCATTGAGCTGACGTAGGCTTTGTAGCCGATCTTCATTCCTGCTAGGCTAAGTACCTGTTTTAGCCCGCTGAATAGCGGTAGTATCTTCGATATTCTTCGTCCGAGGAGTCCGTATGTGAAGTAGGAGAAGCCCTGTTTTTCAGGTGGTAGCTCTGTGCTTCCTGGTTCTCCTTTCTTGCCTTTCTGGCCTTTCTGGCCTTGTTCCAGGAAGCGTCGGAGTCTTGCGTGATAGTCTCCCATGTGGAGGACTGCTCTCTCGTAGACGAAGCTGCTGTAGATCGCCCCTAGTGGAGCCAGGAACGCGATTTCAATGAAGACCAGTGGTGGAGTTGACGATATGCCATTCTCGACGAGTGGGAAGAATAGGTTGGAGACGATTGCGATGGGGACTGAGAGTGGGATGCTGATGAGCCACTTGTGTTTCTTCAATGGTGGAATGTTGAAGTTGTAGATTATTGCGAAGAAGGATCCAGTGACCAGCATGTAAGTAAGTGGCACGAGGGCTGTGGGATTTCCACCAGCGTCGTAGTACCACGCGCAACCGCACAGGTATGTCATTCCGCGGAAGAGAATTGTGATTAGCGAGAGGACAACGGTGGCGCCGACCCAGCCGACACTAGTCTCGAAGATGTCGCGTTTTACCTTGTAGAGCATGAATGATAGTATGCCGATAAGTCCTAAGATGACAACGAGTGTACCGCTGACCGCTAGCGCGGGACCAAGGGGTCCTAGATATGGAATTATCGGATCTAGTAGACTCATTGCTTACTGGGCGCTCCCTGCGCGGTTGGTTCCATCTTCTCCCGTTTGACCCGGTCTAGTAGCTGCTGCGGGTTGAGATAGTAGGCTCTGATCACTTCGACCACGTCTTTGAAGTCTCGGACGTTGTTTCGTACCATCCATTCGATTACCATTCGCCGGTTGTTGAGTTCCTCCATGACCTCCTCGTGCTTGAAGCCGTGGCGTTTCATGATATTTTCAAGGACGTAGCTTCGGCCATAGAAGACGAAAGTGTCGCTCTTCGGGTTCCACTTGAAAACGTCGTTAGTGAGCACGTCCTTCGTGGTCGGGTCGAGTCCAACGACCTCGGCGACGTTCACCATTCGTCTTACGCTCTTGTCGCCCACTTGGACCCGGGTCTGGACAGCGATTACGTCGATCGTAGGGATGAGTGGTCTAGGAATGTTCATGGGCTCGCTCTCAAGTCTGTGGATTGCGGCTTCCGCGGAGTCCGCGTGGAGCGTAGCCAAGCCTCCGTGACCGGTGGCTATGGCTTGCATCAGCGTGTAGGCTTCCGCTCCTCTGACCTCTCCGACGATGATGTATTCGGGTCTCTGTCTCATAGCGTTCTTGAGCAGGTCGAAGAGTGTGATCTCAGAAACTTCTCCCGTGACTCCGAAGCCAGCTCTGACTACTGATGATAGCCAGTTCTCGTGCGGTAGCTGGATTTCTGACGTGTCCTCGATCGAGACGATCTTTGCGTTGGGCTTGATGAACATGGCTAGAGTGTTGAGAGTCGTGGTCTTTCCGGAAGCCGTGCCTCCGACTAGTACGACCGAGGCTTGTTTCTCGATGATATACCAGAACCACGCCGCCATCTCTGCCCCTAGAGTGTTGTAGATGCAGAGGTCGCTGACGGTTAGAGGTCTCTCTCTGAATTTTCGTATTGTAAAGGTGGATCCGCGTCTGGTGACCTCTTTCTCGTAGGTCATCTGAATTCTGCTACCGTCCGGGAGGGTCGCGTCGAGGACTGGCTGCGCGATCGATATCGCTCGGCCGGACATGTAGCTGAGTTTGAGTATGAACTTGTCGAGTTCTTCAGCCGTCTGGAAGACTACGTTAGTGGGTATAGACTCGTACTTTCGGTGCCAGATATAGATGGGTATCCCCGACCCGTTGCAAGAAATATCCTCTATCCAGGGATCACGCATCATCGGATCTATCTTGTCGAAGTGGACAAAGTCCCGAACAATGTAGTACATCAACCGGTCAAGCGAGTCAGGGGTTACCTTGATCTTGTAGTTCTTGATAATCCTCTCAACCAATTTTCTGATGTACGCTGCGGCGTTCTCGTTGGTTCCCAGCTTCTTGATGTCTACATCTAGCTCTTCTATCAGAAGCTCTCCAATCTCTTTCAGCTTCTTCCTCTCGTCATCGGCAAGCTGTACCTCAGCGATCTGGTATTTCGTCTGCCCCTCTTCTTTGACTATTCGGGCCTTAGCGTAGGGCGCGTTGAGATCATACTGGTCGAGAACAGGTGTATCGGTGGCCTTACGCATGAGGTCTATAGTCATCTTTTCGTATTCCATCAGCATGCCGACAATGTTGTCGATCTTGTCGCTCTTCTCGCCTTTCTGAGTCTTGGACATGATTTAGATCACTCTACCGAAGGTCTCGGCCATGACTCCTCTATCCGTGATGGAGAAGGGCAATAGTAGTGGGCGTAGCTGGGATCTGCGCATCTTGTAGAAGCGGAGCTTGCCCTCCAAGTGTTCGGATTCGAGTTCGAAATCAACTACCACATCTGAAAGGTGTGAAATCTCGGCCACGGTTTTGGAATCGTGCATATCAGATAGTATCGGCATGAAGACCAGCCCGTTTCTCTGTCGCACCTGGTTGCCCAAAATTTCTAGGAGCTCTCGTACAGATGCGGTTTCGTGAGTGACTAGCAGGTCTGAAAGCGAGTCGATTATCACTATGTCTCCCTCATCCAGTTGTGACAGTATGTCTCTCCGAAGCGTCACAAAGAGGTCGGAGCCGAGGACCCTTGAGCCCGCACCTTTCATCATTCCAGGTCCGAGCAGGCCCGTTGGTTGCTGGGTTGGACCCCCCTGTTGTAGCGCCTGCACTCTTGGACTGTAAGCGTCAATAAAGGTCCACTGTCTCCCTTGTTCCATTTCGCGAGTATCCCATTCGTACACCATCATCTCTTCGCGAATGTAGCTGGGCTCCCTGACGATCGTGAAATAGAGAATTCTGTGACCTTCATTTGCCAACAAGAATGCGATCTGTTGACAGAATAATCTGACGGGTCCTTCTTGGTTGCTGATCAAGAGCACAGAGCTGCCGGATGGTATTCCTCCACCCAGCTTTTCATCTAGACCACCCATACCGGTCCGGATGCGGAGACCCTGGTTTGACTTATTGCGACTAATCAACATTCTTCGCCTTGAAGATGGCTCTCCTCAAACGTTTCGTAACCTCAGGCTCGGCCTTGACCTCAATCCCGTCTTGTCCAATGATGAACGGATGGAGGAAGTTGGAGTGAGTAGTTCCTCGCATTTTCGGAACCTCGATTTTTCTCGAGCGCATCTTCATTGAGAAAGAATCCTCTTCCAGAGAGTTACCCTGCAGCGCGTTCTGTTCTAGAGTTGTTTCGCCGCTGGTGCTCTCTTCGAGACTGTGGTGTAGTCGGATCATTCCGTCGACCACGTATTCCTCTACGGCCTTTCTTCCCTGGTTGGTTGTGTCGGCCTGTCCACTGACTAGAAGGGTTGTGCAGCCGAACGACTTGAGAATCATTGTCAGTCTCTGAATCAAGCTTCGAAGATCGACCTGAGTCAGCTCCAGACTCATTGCGTCTAGCGAGTCGATGACTACTCTGCGCGCGCCGGCGGTCTGGATCGCGGTCTGTATCTCGTAGAGAAGAGCCTCTAGGGTAAATGGTCTTGGGACGACAAATCTTTCCTGGCTGCTGAGACCTAGTCTGCTGGAGATCGCGTCGAGAATTACGAGATTTCCAGAGTCCTCGTAGCTGCCAATGTTCCAGTTGAAGCTATTGAAGAGATTCTCACGCAGTTGCTGCGGCGTCTCTTCCAACACTACGTAGACTCCGTTTTCGCCGAACTTTGTCAAGCCATTGTAGAGGAACTGTGAGGAGAAGATGGTCTTGCCTGCGCCTGCTGGACCGGCGAGAAGATAGACGCGGTCACGGATTAATCCTCCGCCAACGATCTGGTCGAAGCCCGGGATTCCGGACTGTATTCGCGTGAGCTGTTGAGGAGTTTGGGTCTGGCGTTGCTCTGGAGCTGGAGGCGCTTGGTACTGGGAGTTGTCGTAGCCTTGTCCTTGGTAGGCACCTTGTGATTCGTAGCCTGTGTATTCTTGGGGTTGCTGGGAGGTGTCGTATTGAGAAGGGTCTTGGTACGCATACGGGTCGTTACTGTAAGGCTGATTTTGATCGTCGTAGCTCAAGAGTCATCCATCTCAACACTCATTGATTGCAGTTGGGGGCGTTTGTTACGAAGTCCATGAAAGGAATAGTCTGACCTTGGACCACACCCTTGTACAGGTAGTAGAATCCGATGAAGGTTATCCAGCTAACATTACTATTGCCGAAAGAGACAGCTCCCGCTGAGTTCGGGCCGGTTCCTCCAATCTTGACTATGGCAAAGCTCGCCGGTACAGGACCATTAGCCCCCGAATGTTGAAGAAGATATGGGTTGGAGAGACTGTACGCGAAATTTGTCGAAGGATTGATGCTGTTAGGATCCAAGATCCAAGCATGCGCGAATTGTCCGAACCCGTTCACGCCATAGGCTTGGGCTTGAAGTCCAGTCTGTGACAGCAAGGTAACGTTGTAAGTAGGGTCTGTGTTGGCAAGTCGGATGTAGAGTACGACGGCCGTAGATGCTGGCATGCAGAATGCTGACTGTGATGTAGTCTGAGTGCCTGAGGTATAGTTGAATGATTTGGTGTCGAAGTACACTGCCAGTGGTCCAATGTTCGTCACGAAGTTTCCTCCACCACCGTTGATGATGAGGCTGCTGAAGCGCCAGGGGTAGTACAAGTTGAATTCTCGTCCTCGGGTAGTGGCTAGAGTTATTCTGTAGCTGTTACCGCCCTGGACGTTTATTCCTTGGACGTGAATGACAAAGTTAACCGCGCCGGCTGGAATATTTCCATTGGTGAAGTAGGTGACTAGTTGAGGGGGAGGATTGAAGATGCACGGCGTTGGTCTGCATTGGCCTGTGGTGTTCGTGTTCCAAATGTATATTGCGGCGATGCTCACCGACGAGCCTCCGAGATTGTTCACGATAATACTGAGGGGCCCTCCGGTCGGATAGGTTGCATTTACTGGAACTAGGTTTTCGGAGACTGCTTGTTGGTCTCGCTGGCTCATGCTGGTTATGACGTGGTTGTAGGCGTCGTATTGTATGAAGCCCCAGAGCATGACGTTGAATCCCATGAGTATGATTATGACGAAGAATAGTCCTCCGAATATTGTGCTCATGCCCTTCTTGGATCGGGCGAGTCGTCTGTAGACTGTCATCTATGACACCCAAGTGGTCGTTATGACTGTTCCTCGTTGTGTGGCGATTGTTATTGTCTGAGTGTCGCCGGGTCCGAGGGTTGGTTGAGTGAAGTGTAGGTTGATGCCGCCGCTCGGCCCACAGATGCCGTTGGTCGATGGGCATACGGGCGCTACTTGGCTGACATTGACTTGGAGAGCGGGAAAGGTTGCCGGCGAATTGTAAAGTGTTGAGTTGATGTATACCGAGACGATTGTGAACGGGATCGTTCCTACGTTCCGGACATAGACCAACGCGTAGTTGAGACCATTGCCGGGTGCATAGAAGTAGGCACCTTCTACTGACATTCTCTCCTGGTTGGCTACGCTGCGGCTTGAGAACCAGTATCCTGCTCCGCCCTGGTAGGCGCCGAAGCTGGAGACTGCCCAGATGAATAATAGTGAACTTAGGGATACGACTATGATTAGCATGGTCAGGTTCGCCATTATAGTGCTAATGGCTTTCCGTGACCTACGGTTTCTATCGACTGTTTTTCTCGCCCATTTTATTAGGCTCATTTCTCTTTTCCTCTTTCCAATGCTTCTATTTTCTAATCAGGTTCCGTTTTTCAAAAAACCGGGAAGTTCAAACATGGCATCGAGACTCGCCAGCATTGTGTGCTCACTTCGTTAGGGACCAGGTGAACTGGTTGTTCCTCGTGGTGACCACGGTGATTGTGTATGAATTGCCAGAGATGAACTGAAATCCGGTACTGGGTGCACCGTTAGAGTAGGTGCAGGTCGTACATTGTGTGTAGATCTTGACCAATGTAGCATTTACTGCGTTTGGAGCTATGGGGCCGGCGGTCCAAGTCGATGGCGAGGTGTACTGGTTCCCATTGTTATCCTTCACGTAGTATGTTTGGAGGGTAACACCTGCCGAGCCGGAGTTCCTGATGAAGATTGTAATGTTGCTGTTAGGGCCATAGTTGAAAGAGTCGTAGTTCAGTGTCTCCTTCGGCACTGGATTCTGCACCAGCAGGCTACTGAGTAGTCCGGTTGACCAGGCGTAGACCATGACTGCGGCGACGACGACGATGACGACCATGAGTAGAGATGCGAGTATGGTATTGATGCCCTTCTTGTCTCTTCGAATCTTGTGTCTTCGAATCTTGTGGAGGCTTGTCATTTTCAAGTTCCTACCTCGAGCCAGTCCAGACGAACTGGTTGTTGCGGGTTGTTACGACTGTCACTGTGTACGAGAGGCCCGATGAGAATTGGTATGTTGCTCCAGTGCAACTTGAGCCGCACGCTGTGCTGATTGCAATGTTGACTGAGACTAATCCGTTAGGATTGACCGAGGCAGGATATTTCCCAGCGCTGTCAGTGGGCCAACTGAGTCGGGCGTATTGGTTGCCGTTGGAATCCTTGACGTAGTAGCTTGCGAAGGCAATTGCTACACTTCCGGTGTTCCGCACGTTCAGTGTCAGGTTCATGTTATTGGCGTTGAAAGCGAAGTTTTCAAAGTTCATCGATTCTTTTGGTACTGGGTTTTGTACGAGTAGGGCGCTGAGTAGTCCTGTTGACCACGCGTAGACCATGACTGCTGCGACGACGACGATGACGACCATGAGTAGAGCTGCGAGAATGGTGTCGATGCCTTTCTTGTCCCGTGTTATTTTTCTGATTTTTCTCATTTTTTTCACTCCTTTCGTGTTTCCCGTGGGCTTGTCTTGGCTAGTTCCCCAGATTGGGTGCAAGCCGGAGCATATCGAGAAGGACGCGTTGATTTGTCCGCTGATACCGTTGATCCGCGGTGGAGGTTTCTAGAGTTGGCGTTCATGCGTGGTTTCTCCCTGCGATGCTCATTCTAGTGTCGGTGTGGTCTATCCAGAAGACCCAGGACTTTGTTGTCTTTTGTCCGCTGATGATTCCTTCCACCACGAGCTCGAGAAGTAGTGCTTTGGTGCTTTCCCAGTTTTTTAGCCCGGACTTGATCCGTACGTTCTCGACGTCCATTGGTATGGGGGCGCCGGAGAGAACGTGTAGTATTCTGTCACGCAATGTATCCTTAGATCTGTTTGGGCGGCTCAACATGTTTGTTGCTCTGGGGCTATGGCCTGGACTTTACCCACAAGCCACGACTATAGCCAGAGTTGCACCGGACATATGCATCCTGTAACTTCGCAAATTCTCGAACAGTTACATGGGCCGCAGTCGTCAACCTATGGCTTTAGATGGATATCTGCCAAGCCTCTGGGATATTCCCAGAATACCTCGAAGCGATGGTTAGAATGATCTTTGTGGCTAGCGAATGATGGTCTTCAGCGAGCCTTGGTCTTGATTGCTTCCTTCGGTTGCAGCGTTGACCAGATCGTCTCGAATATTTTCTCGTGTGACTTTACCAGTAAGGGATCGTTGGTCCATGTTGCTACGTCTTGACCGGCATTTACGTTTGTATCGTCTGGAATGTCTTCCAAGAAGATTATCTCAGCTGAGTCTGCGCTGGCGAAGTGCATAATTGGAACTGTGACGTTTCGGACTTCGATTACCTCGGCCAGTTCTCTTGCGACACTCGCGTTGCTTTGGTTTACCGGTGCGACAACCTTTACTTTGGCTCCTCTTTGAGCTGCTTTCTCCAAAACCTCCGATTGTGCCTTGTAGACTCGTACGAGTCCGTTGGCGGTGGTAGTGAAGAAGACGTTGACTTTCGCTTCGCTGATCATGTCTTGTACTCGTTTGTAGACTTTGTCGCGGCCCCTGACGCTCCAGAGATCGTATCGCTCGTAGGGTTTCTCCGTGTACACGTATTTTGAGGATTCAAAGGCCATTGCTAGGTTTTCTACGACGTTGACGCATTCGGTTGTCTCTTTGTTCAACTTGTCAACTAGCGGGACAAGGACGTCATTGGGCGAGACGGCCATGTATCGTTCTGGCTTGCCAGGTACGATGCGTAGTAGTCCCTTGCTTTCTAGGCCTCGTATAGCTCCGTATGTCTTGGGCCTCGGGACTTTTCCGAGGAAGCTGATCTCGCTCGCGTTTCGCGGACCCATTTTCGTCAGGACGACGTAGATTCTGGCCTCGTACTCGGTGAGGCCTAGCTTCATCAGCGACTGTACACTGAACTCGTCCGCTGCCAAGACCTTTACCCCTAGATTTCTGGGGTAGTCGCTGACTACCGTTTTTAAACTAGTTTCGGCTGTCATTGTCAATAACCCACCACTCTGAAAAACAACCACATCATCAAATCACCAACAACTAAAGTTACCAGTAGGCTCGCGGTCAGGAATACTAAGTGAGGAAGACCCGGCGTCACCCACACACCATCAGAAAACATACCCTGCTCCTTGTAACTCTCCAATCCCGACACTAGCTTGTCCCGCTCTTCAGCCGCAGACGCTACCAAGTGAAACTGTCTCACAGGCTTGGAGTCCACTACGGAGACTTCCTCAGCCGGATACAGGTAGACCTTGGATTGGAGCGCATTGAAGCTGGTCTTGTATGATGTCAACATGACCAGAACCTTCCTCAGAATAGATTCGCGCTCGAATCCCTGAAACAATCCTCGACCGGCAGAAGCTCGTTGAAACAGATTTCTTGCTAGAAGGAACACCGCTGAACCAATCGATAGCAGGAACGAGTTAACTAGGATAGCGATGGGGAACGGATAGAATACGAAAGGGGGCTGCCAAAACGGGGCCAAGAAACTTGGTGATACAGGCAATGCTAAACCAAGGCACATCAGTGCTTTACTGTCTGCTCCGCCCATCACGCTGAACTGGAACAGGAGGAAGGCTACGAGAATTGTCGCGCCCGCCGAAACTGCCAAGATGGGCAACGCATCAGGCGCGAGGATTATCCTGAGAGCAAAGACCAATGCGGCCGTGGGTCCGTATAGAAGCCAGAACCTATTGGAGATCTCTCTGGTCTTGAGATCGCTTAGGGACGCGGCTATGAAGACGCCTACTGTCAAGAACAACGCTGCCAAGTCCAGTGAAAGAGGCGTTGTTAGATTCATTCGATCTCGGAATCCCCTTCGGCTCGAAGAATGACCAAATCACTTCTGAAACCATCGCTAGTAACGCCCGGTACTAGTCAGCAGTAATGCCCTATCACTTAGCTCAAAGCTTTTAATGCAAAGGACAAATGCATTGACCGTCGAGGCAAAATTAGAATGCCAATGGCGTTTGTCCTGATAAATGCAGAAATCGGCTCCGAAGATGCGGTTGTCAAAGAACTCAAAGCAGTCAGCAATGTGAAAGAGGCCTACATGGTCTACGGAGTCTACGACATCGTTGCCAAGGTCGCGGCTGACAGCATGGACAAACTCAAAGAGATCATCACATGGAAGATTCGCCGGCTGAACAAAGTCAAGTCGACGCTGACGATGATAGTCATCGAAAACTAGCCGACGAACGTTAACCCTCAACCGTTAGATTCTCCTGGCATCTACGAACATGCTAACGGAGTTACACATCGGAATCGACGACACTGATTCCGAGAAAGGCGGATGCACTACTTACACCGCGACGGTTCTCTTTCAGGATTTGATCGAGAGAGGATTCAAACCCTCCGACTTTCCGTGGCTTGTTCGGCTGAATCCTAACATTCCATGGAAGACACGTGGCAACGGTGCCCTTGCAGTTCATTTCTTCGTCGAGGAAGAGCAGATTGAAAACGTTCAACACCTTGCGATAGAAACTGTTGAAAGGACTACGGTTGCCTCGGCCCGCGGAACTGATCCTGCTGTAGCGTTTCTGAAAGGTCAAGTCCCGAGAACCCTTCGCGAATACTCTACTCGTGCCTTGCATGATGTCTTGTCCGTCCGCGAGGCGAGAGTAGTCGCAGCAAAAGCAGGTGCCGAAGTTCATGCGTTAATGGGAATCCGAGGAATGATCGGCTCACTTGCGGCGATCGGGGCAAGCCTAGATTCTGTAGAGAATACATTCGAAATCATCGCATATCGAATGAGAGAGAATCTTGGGACCCCAAGAAATATTGATCACGAATCCGTGAAATTGATGAATGCAAAATATGGAAATGGGACCTTCAACAACTTAGATCCTGAATCTGGAAGGGTTCTGGTCAGCCCTCATGGCCCGGACCCGGTTCTTCTGGGAATTCGAGGATATCGTCCCCAAGATGTCCTAAGCGCGTTCAATGAGGTGCGGCTGGGGGAGAAAGTAGAGAGAGTCGTGATCTTCAGGACCAACCAAGGCACGGACGCGCACCTTAGAAAGAGGAGAAGAGCCGTTGACCTCGAGCCTCACCAGTCGGGGGCCCTCACAGGGAGAGTAGAAGATGTGCCCAGAGTAGTGAGGGGCGGCCATGTCATCTTTCGATTGAGAGATGATTCAGGATTGATTGACTGCGCCGTCTATCGGCCTACTGGATCCTTGGCGATGGCGGCTCGGGATCTATTGCCTAGTGACAGAGTCCGAGTCTGGGGGGGAGTTCGGGGACTGCTACAGGGAAGACCAACACTGAACGTAGAAAAATTTAAGGTGCTTCGTTTGGTGGAGAAAGTTGAGTATGCGAATCCGATTTGCAGAGATTGTGGAGGTCGATGCGAGTCAATGGGCCGAGGACAAGGGCTCAGATGTAAGAAATGTGGACAACGAGATGAATACGTTTCAAAGATCCAGGTTCGACAGCAGAGACATCTTCAGTCAACTATCTACGTTCCTCCCCCAAGAGCTCGTCGGCACCTGACAATGCCGGATTCGAAGCCGAGAAACATTTCCAACGAATATTTGCGAGTAGAAGATTTTCAGCTACGCGTCGAAGATTTCAATTAAAGCCTTTAAAACCAGTTAAAACCGCTTCCCCGCTTGTAGCGGGGTGGGGTAGCCAGGTTTAACCCGCAGGGCTCATAACCCTGAGATTGGTCGAAGCTCTCGATCCTCAAGCGGTGGTTCGAAGGGCCCGAGTGGGACCCGAAACTCCACCCCCCGCTACCATATTTCTGAGAAGCCCGGACGTACGCTACGAATACCATATCCTCTCGAGGGGGAGAGGCCGTGAGAATCCAAAACGCGCAACAAAACCCCTTTGCACTCTTCAGTCAAGAGGGACAATTGAAAGAGTGAAGGCCTAATCTTTAGAGGTCGTAGAGGTAGCAGTCAGTTCTGGAGTGAGCCTGAATGTGCCGCTCCCCTCGCAGACGACATGGGGCGTTACAACAATACTGGTAGTCATGCCTCCGGTCACCTCAGCATTTGGCTCAGCCTGCAAATGGCCGCTTGACACGACTAGATTGACCGGCACGTTGTTGGAGGATGCTTTGGCCGATGCAACATCGATTCTGACAATATTTATCGTTCCTTCCTTTACGCTTGTTGAGCCGAGCTGCGCGACGGTCGTTAGCTGCAAAATGTCTAGCGTTCTTGGAGTGTCGTTGAGTGGAATCCAGTCTCCGGTCAAGTTCAACGCACCCGACCTGTGAACTGACACGGAGGTGATGTTCACCACAAGGTCTGTCAGAGTGACATTACGGCCTTGGCTCCCGTGACATGTCACCGTCAGCGGATCGGCTTGGATAGATATTTGCAGTGTCCCCGTTGAGGGGAGTAGGTTCTGGGGTCTGATTTGCAGTCCAGCAATGAGAGCTATTGCAATCACGAGCCCTACAATGCCGTATACAACCAGTTTTTTCGTAACGGGATTTGTCGTGGTTTTTCGCTACCATATGAAGGGGCTATCCGACTCATAGACCTACGATTTTGATCGGCCTGTTCAACCGTTGTACGGTCACGGCTGCTGTTTCCAAGCCTTCCAGGTCTCAAACCAGAAGATAGCTGACCCCAGGCCTCCGAAGATTATGCCGAAAAACGTGAAGAGGTTCAGATCGGGAATGATTAGCACATAATAAACGAACAATACGGTGAAGAAGGCAGCGTACAGGGCGAATCTGGGTACGAAAACTCTCCCTAAACGTAGGAACTGTTTGAGAACATCCACCTTTACCTCTTTGATCAGGCGATATTCTCCGGTATCCTTTGAGACAAGCCCGAGATCTTTGAGCTTGTCAAGATGGTAGAGGGCGAGAGTGGGGCTGGAAAAGTTGAGGGCTCTCTGAACCTCCCGAACCCCCACTGTCTGCTCTTTCGCGTTCATCACATACCAGTATACTCTGAGCGTGTTCCCCTTGAGCTCGCTTGCAACTTTCTCTGATTCCATCTGTTCTTGCGCGTTCAAAGAGAAATGGTTCCTCTAGAATGAAGGTCCATTGCGAGTCCGTTCTAAATAAGTGTAGGCAGCCCAAGTGGAGCCTAGTGTGGAGCTTAAACCAAACCTTGTTCGCGAAGAGCTTTGATTGAGATTGAAGGCTGTCTTGTTCCGAGAGTTTGGCGGTCCAGACAAACTAATCTATGAAGACGTCGCCGAGCCGAAGATCAATGAGAGCGAAGTTCTGATCCGCGTAAGAGCTTGTGCGCTAAACCACCTCGACATCTGGGCGAGGCAAGGAACGCGAGGAGAGAGGATTCCTATGCCTCACATTTCAGGATGCGACATTTCAGGTGAAATAGCTCGAGTCGGAAGTCTAGTCAAGAATCACAGGCCTGGGGACAAGGCTTTGATTGCGCCGGGAATAAGTGATGGAACTTGCGAATACTGCGCAACAGGCTGGGATAGTCTCTGCGAATCCTACAAGATCATCGGCTACGAAACACAAGGAGGATATGCAGAGTATGCGGCTGTCCCTTCGCAGAACGTTCTACCGATTCCTGAGCATCTCAGCTTTGAGGAGGCCGCTTCCGTCCCCCTAGTCTTTCTGACAGCCTGGCACATGTTAACCACTAGGGCCCATCTCACTGCTGGGGAGACGGTTCTGGTTTGGGCTGCTGGAAGTGGAGTGGGAAGCGCTGCAATCCAAGTCGCGAAGGTCCTGGGTGCGAAGGTCATAGCCACCGTGGGAAATGATGAGAAGCTCGAAAAGGCTCGGAAGCTTGGAGCCGACTGGGTCGTGAACCATCACACCCAAGACGTTTCAGCCGAGGTCAAGCGAGTCACGAACGGCAGAAAGGCAAACGTCGTGTTCGATCACATCGGTCAAGCTGCTTGGGAGAAGAGTATGCGTTCGATGGCTCCGGCGGGTCGGCTGGTAAATTGTGGAGTCACCAGCGGTGGGAAGGTTGAGATCGATATCCGCTACATTTTCGTCAGACAGTTTTCTCTGATGGGATCTTTCATGGGTGGGCGGGGGGAGCTGCTAAAGGTCTTGACTTTTTTCGAGGACGGCCGGCTCAAGCCCGTTGTCGATTCCATATTCCCCCTGGGCGACGCGGCGAAAGCCCAGACTAGGATGGAGAAGAGCGAACATTTTGGCAAGATTGTTCTGAAGGTCTAGTCCTTGAAGTCGCTTAGAACAAGCCCTGATCCGGAATCGGGGGCAGGCGATTTGAGATCGCGCGCTTTGCACGTTGACCTGCACGCTGAGCTACACCATGTCGAAAACCGCCGACCGGCTGATTCTGCGCCCTGACCCTGGAGACTCGCCCGGATCAGCTTCAACTGGCGAGACCCCACTCCGAAAAATGTCAAAAGCAGTTGATCCTCGCGACGCAAAACTGCTCTTTGGAAACTCATCCGATCTCGGAATTCTTTTCAGGAGAACCCTAGACTGTAGACTGTTGAAAGCGGGATTGTTTCGCGAGACATAGAGCGCTCGAGCTCAGCTCGGCTTATTCTGGGACTGAGTCGGCGACTAGTTTTCCGTTGACTACCTTAACGAACAGGTATCGGTTGTCCCGGAAGATTATCGTAAGCTCGTTCTCTCCTTCCGTGACCGTTAACACGTCTTGCCCGATTATTCCATCATACTTTGCCATTTCAGATCGCTTTCCGTGATTTTCTGGGCTCAGATTTCTTTCTTAAATCTTTGATGATTTATCGCACGTCAACCTTGACAACGGGTGTCTTGGCGGTCGCTTCCCCTCGCTCGGTGAAAACGTGCTTGCCCCATTTTGCGTGAACCTTCGCCTCCAGAGTGTGATGTCCTTTACCCAGTTTTGACGCGGGTATTTCGAAGCTTCTGGTAACATCAAAGAGCATTGTCCGGGCTTCCTCCTCAGTCTTCGGGTAAAGGATAGTTTCGAATTCGGTTGCGACCGTTGCCCAGACTCTGTAGGGCAGTTCGGGGTTCCGGGTCCAGAAGAACACTCCCCGTCGGACAAATTTCTCGCGTTTGAGTTCAGCCCCAGGCAAGACCTTGGCTCGTTGTTTAGAGAGGTCGACTCTGTAGGCCATTCGGAGTCCGAGGTCGTGCTCGTCATAGGCCTTCTCCCAGAGGGGTCGGACGAAATTGCGCCTGATGCCACCTTTGAGCTTGAAGCCAACAGTGAACGCGAGGTTATCGTCTAGTTTCGCAAGCTGAGGCGAGGCGGCTATCGTCAGATCTTGGATACTAGCCCACTGCTCGCCCTTCATTCTCTCGAGAGATGACTGCAAACCATTCAACCTTTCCCGGTCTAGTCCGTCCGGTCGGTATCGAGGATAGAAAAAAGGTCTTTGGTTGAAAGGGGAGTTTAGGTGCCCGTTATCGGCTCGATGTGGACGCTGCTGCATCCGCAGCCGTCAGCGTGCTTCCCTCTTCGGAGCGATCCTCGGTAGAGTCGTGCTTCAAGTTTCTCGCCGTTCTTCTTCTCCCACTCGTCTACGGTGATACCGTACTTCTTCTGTATCCTGTCTCGGTACCATTCGGGTATGACGTTGAACGAGCAGAAGGGAATGATTCTCATGTCCGGTGTCAGGTAGTGAATGTCGCAGCGTTGCAGTCTCTCTTCGTCCTGGTTGTACTTGTCTTGGAAGTGCATCATTCCGAGAAACATGCTCTTGATGTGGAACTGTCCGACTGCACTGTAGTCGTGTTTGAGCAAAGCTCCGACCAGCAACTTCGCCAGGTTCAGTCCCGCGGGCTGCTTATCTTTCTCAATGAAGCTGTTGAGTCTGCTCATGAACTTGGCTGCTACTAGGTACTTGTTGCTGCCCGAATTTAGCTCGTCGGTCTTCTCGTCGAGGTACTCGAAGAGGCCTTTGAGGTCAACGAAGCTGGTTATGGGTACGAGTGATTTGGTGTTCTTGTCTTCGAATACGTAGGTTCCGGCACCGCATGCGAAGTGGATGGATAGTTCGTATTGTGGTCTCTTGGTGAAGGCTTCAACGAAGTGTGTTACTGGTGAGCAGCTTGGGACTGGGAACCATGCGTCTCTTGGGATCTCTCCGTTAGTCTGTTCCTCGATTCTCTCGATGCAGTCGGGTATGGTGATTCGGTACTTCTCTCGCTCTTGTTTCTTCATTCTTCCGGTGAGTGAGACTGGCTGATAGCTGATGGCTCTGACAATGTCGATGTTGCGCTGCGCGAAGCGGAGTATTCCGCCTAGTTCGTGGTCGTTTATCGATTTGATGACTGTCGGGACGAGTACGACTCCGAGGTTGGCTTTGCGGCAGCTCTCGATCGTGTAAGGTGCTTCCCAGTGATTCTTGGGATTGGTCTTCGGGCTGACCCCGTCGAAGCTCATGTAGAGGTTGCTAAGACCCGAGTCTCTGAGCTCCATTGCAAGGTTGGGGTTGAGTGCTAGGTTGATGCCGTTGGTGTTGAGCTGGATGTGGTCTACTCCTTCCTCCTTGATCACCTTGACAATCTCAGGTAGTTCTGGGCGTAGGGTGGGCTCTCCACCGGTTATCTGAAGACTATTTCCCGGAACGGGTCTCTCGGCCTTTAGCGCACGGACCATTTCGCGGACCTGATCCATGCTGGGCTCGTACACGTAGGCTCCTTCCAGACCCTTCTTCACGTAGAAGAAGCAGTACCAGCAGGTAAGGTCACATCGGTTGGTAACTATGATGTTGGCTAGTCCAGTGTGGCTGAGGTGGTTTGAGCATAGACCACAGTTGGCTGGGCATGCGCAGCTCTCGATTGGGACGTTTGGAGCATGGGTTCCTTTGCCGTCGCTCCAGTAGGTTGCGAACTTCTGATACATGTCGTATGATCCAAAGTAGAGCTCCTCTGTCTCACCGTGTTCTGGGCAGGTTTTGGTCATGAAGACCTTGCCTTCTCGTGCGAAGACGGTGGCTGGTAGGATGCGGTTGCACTCTGGGCAAACGCTCTGTGTTCGGCGGATGAATTGTCCTATCTGTTTAGGCTGAGGCAGTAGCGCCTCTGGTAATTCGATTTCAAGCAGTGCCATTCATACCACTCTGAGTAGTGAATACG
>WNGC01000639.1_pt1 | contig 32989 bp, 25 predicted proteins | sample 5400051 | NCBI WGS metagenome assembly WNGC01 (sample SAMN13153368, study PRJNA577476) | soil metagenome | isolation source: 20 cm soil or saprolite under grassland replicate 2 | place: USA:California | collected 2016-06-15
GCTCGATGTCGCGCTCAAATACGAAATCGAGTGCGGTGGATGGTGTCCTGCTGGACGGCTTGATGAATTCGGGAGGATTCCGAATCACTATCCGGTTCAGGAGCTGACAGCCGGCGGTTTCACTGAGAGGACCCTGCAGAACGTGAAAGATTCTGATGGAACTGTCATTATTTATCCCGCCAGGTTAAGCGGCGGCACTGAGCAAACAGTCCGCTTCTGTAGTGAGCTGCGACGGATGCACCTACTCGTCGACGCATCAAAACTTTCCGCCGAAGATGCTGCGAGCTTGATTGCGGATTTCGTCCGTAAGAACAAGATCGACGTTCTCAACGTGGCTGGCCCGCGGCAAAGTGAATGGCCGGAAGGCTACGACTACGCATTTCGCGCGCTGGACGCCTTCCTCAAATTGTAGCGGCGTTTGTGCCAAATGCCGGACTGGAGACGGCCGCTCGCTGCGGCGACAGCCTCTACAGCCTTATTCGTAGCGCAACGCTTTGACCGGATCGAGGCGTGCGGCGAAATAGGCGGGAATCAATGCGGCAAATGAGCAGATGAAAAACGCACTGATGCAGATAATCGCAACGTCTCGCGGGATTACCTCCGCCGGAATCGAGGAGAATTGGTAGACTTCGCGCGGGAAGATCTCGATGTGCAACGTGGATGCTAGCCATTGGCTGAATTCATTTCGGTAGCGGATTAGCGTCATCCCAAGCCCGAGACCGGTAAGTGTCCCGAAAAGGCCGACGATAGTTCCCTGGCCAAGGAACACCCAGATGATTTGCGCAATGTTTGCGCCGAGCGCTTTCATAATCCCAATGTCGCGCCGTTTTTGAACGGTCACCGTGATCAGCGTGCTCATGATTCCAAAAGCCGCGACGACCACGATAAAGAACAAGAGGAAAAACATTACGCTTCGCTCGAGCCGCACCGCTTCGAAATACTGGTGGTTCATGTCAATCCAGGTCTGCGCGTATTGTGGCGGCTCGAGAAACTGCTGGATCGCCTGTTTTACCCGCTCGGCGCCGTATGGATTATCGGTCTTGACTGTGACGCCATGTAACGCGTCGCTAAGGCCGTATAATTCCTGTCCGACATAGATTGGTACGAGAAGAAACTCGGAATCGTGCAGGTAGTGGCCGGTCTCGAAAATACCGGTAACGGTCAGTTCCTTCGGGAGGATCACATCTCGCAATTCGTCGACCGCTTTTTTTTCTTCTTCACCCTTGGCGTTCTCCAGTTTCTTAATGCTGTCGAGAATCTGACCAAGATTCCCCGGTGAATAGACCGTGACTTTGTCGCCTATGCTGACCTGCAGTTTTCGCGCGAGCTCAATCCCGAGCACGGTCGAATCGCCGTCCAAATCGAGCTTGCCGTATTTGACGAATTTTCGGAGTGGAATCACTTTCTCTTCCTGAGCGGGATCGATGCCGCGTATCAGCGGCGCGAGCCGCCGGTTTTGAAACTCCACGATCACCGGCCCCTGAATGTAAGGTGCAGTCGCGACGACCCCCGGCGTATTGTCGATCTTTGTTTTGAGCGCTCGCCAATCCCGCAAAATATCTTCGGAGCTCACGAGAATATGCGCATCGAAATCGATCACTTTTTGGCGCAGCTCGCGGTCGAACCCGGTCATTACTGAAATCACCAGGATTAACACCGTGACGCCGAGCATCACGCCTAGGACAGAAATTAATGTGATGATCGACAGAAATGTCCGCTTCGGTTTTAAATACCGTAGCGCCAGGAAAACACTAAACGGAAGGTTCAATTCAGCGTTAGCGTGGCGGCAAACTCACTGTGATTCAACTGCGCGCGCCACCCTATTTCACCGCGTGTGCCTTTAATTCTTCCAGCGTGACGAACTCGAGCGCCGAGGCGTGGGTTGCTTCAAGGTCAACAGGAGCGGCGCGATTGTGGTCCAACGCGTCTTTCCAGCGCGTGACGCATACGCACCATTTGTCGCCCGGTTTCAATCCGGGGAAGCCGAATTCCGGATGCGGCGTAACCAGATCATTGCCGTCGAGAACGGAAAAATCCAGGAACTCCTGTGTGACTTCAACGCAGACGGTGTGCTGGCCGACGTCTTCCGGACCTGTTCGACAAAAACCGTCGCGGTAGAATCCGGTCAATGGGTCGCGACAACAACATTTCAGTTCTGTTCCCAAAACATTGGTCGGCATAAGACAACACAAAAGGTTAAACCCATCTCTTAAATTACGCTCTCATGTTGAGCGGAGCGAAACATCTCGAATTTTATTTGCAGGCAATGGTTCAGAAAAGATCCGAGATTCTTCGCGTCGCTGAGAATGACACGAGAAGATTGCTTATACTATTTCAAATTTTATGGAGGAGCCCGAGACAATGCCAATTCGATCCAGGTACGTTCACACAAATCTAATCGCCAGAGACTGGAAAAGATTGGTTCGATTCTATTTTGAGGTATTCGGATGCGAGCCAGAGGGTCCCGAACGCGATATGTCCGGCGCGTGGCTCGATGAGCTAACATCGCTTCGAGACGCGCATTTTACCGGCGTTCATCTGCGTCTGCCCGGCTATGGCGATGATGGCCCGACGCTTGAGATTTTCAGCTACGATCGGTTGATAGAGAGCGAACTCCCCGAAGCGAACAGATGCGGGTTCGGTCACGTTGCCTTTGCTGTCGACGACGTGGATGAAGCCTTGGTGGCGGTGATTGCGGCTGGCGGCGGCGCAGTGGGAAATATCGAAACGACCAAAGTGGAGGGTGTGGGTACGCTTCGCGTTGTGTATTCCCGAGATCCGGAAGGCAATATCGTTGAACTCCAGAAGTGGAGTTAGTCTGGTGCGCCCCATACATTCAGTCGCTGCGTTGTGACCACACGAATCGTTATTGCTTACTGGCTTATGCCCGCAGCACCGGCTCGAACGTTTTTTCAGGGGCTGATTGAGGAGCTGGCGCGGAAGTTTGATGCTCCTGTTTTCGAGCCACATGTTACGGTTCACGTCGGAGAGGATCACGCTGACGCGGCCGAGAAAGCGCTCTCACGATGCTCGCGTGAGTGCCAACGAATCAATCTTAAACTGCTTGGCATCGATCAATCCGACGAGTTTATCAAGACGCTCTTTGTACAATTCGCGCCGGATAAAAAATTGCAGCGTCTGAACGCTATTATTCGCGCCGCTGCGCAAGATCCAGTCCGCTATCAATTGGATCCGCACTTGAGTTTGCTCTATAAAAATATTCCGGCCGCGGCTCGCCGTGCGCCAGCAGATTCGATCAAGGTGCCTTTTTCGGAAGTTACATTCGACGCACTCAAGGCTGTCCGCTGCGTTTCACCGACACAAAGCCGCGCCGATGTACAAGCATGGCAGGTGATGGCAACCAGGGAACTGTCCCGGTAGCGCATGGGTCTCGTTGGCGTCCGCCGCGGCGGACGCCCTACAGTTCGACGATGCGATACGGTTTGCCGGTTTTGCGAAGCGCAGGCGCAGAGACATTATAAACAGGGATTCCGGTGGACGTTTTGCCATCGAGAAGGCCGTTGTGAGCGTGACCGTGGAAAACAGCGGTCACTTTGAATCGATTGATCGGCTCTTCCAATCGGCTGGACCCGAGAAACGCGTAAATCTCCGGATCTTCCCCCTGAAGTGTGTCGCGGATGGGCGAGTAATGCAGCACCACGATCCGCTTTTGGGTTTGTAGTTTGGCCAACGCCTGCTCCAGACGAACAGCGTGACTAATGGACTCTTGAACAAATTGTTTGATGAGCGGTTCGCCCCAGGCATTTAGCATTCGCCGTCCAAAACCGCCGCCGAATCCACATATCCCAGCGAAACCAACGCCCGCGATTTCAATAGCTTCACCGTTAAGCACGTTCACACCTGCCTCGTCGAGAACTTTAGAAACAAGTTCCTGCTGGCTCGATTCGAAGTCGTGGTTGCCCAGAACTGCGAGTGTTGGAATTCTTACTGCAGCGCGAATATCCGCGACGAGTTCCTCGGCTTCCTCGGGAAGTCCATAATCTGTGAGATCTCCGCAGAGCAGCAGGATATCCGCACTGTCTGAAATCTCAGCAAACGCTTCATGCAATGTGCCGCGCGAATGCTTCGCGTAATGGAGATCCGCGCTCGCCGCGATCCGTAACGGTCGGTCAGCCATTTGTCTCAGATACGAAATCGCAACCCTGAATGGACGTTTCCCGATGCCCGCGCTGGGACCATGCACGCATGGGCTGGTTCGACTGCGTTATGTGAGTGATGACTTTAAAGAGGACCGGAGCCACCAAAACGAAGACCAGCCTTAATGATTTTCATCTTAGATCAGTGGCAGCACTGCAGGATCGGGATGTTCCCTTCCTAATTGGCGGCGCCTATGTGGTCGAAACGTATGCGGGTGTCTCGCGACGAACCAAAGACTTCGATCTATTCGTGCGACCACGTCACGTGGACGCAGCTCTCGAAGCGCTTGCCCACGCCGGGTACCAGACAGAAACGACATTTCCGCATTGGCTCGCCAAGGCGAAATTCGGAAGGGGCTACGTTGACCTGATTTTCCGCGCTGGCAACGGCTTGTGCGAAGTGGATGACTCATGGTTCGAACGGGCGCACAATGACGAGCTGCTCGGATTAGACGTTAAGCTTTGCGCACCCGAGGAAACGATCTGGATGAAAGCGTTCATCATGGAACGCGAACGGTTCGATGGTGCTGATATCGCACATATTCTCGTGACCTGCGCGGAGAAACTCGATTGGCAACATTTGGTTCGGCGCTTTGGCCCTGATTGGCGTGTGCTGCTCAGTCACCTGGTCTTGTTCGGGTACATTTACCCAAGTGAGCAGGCACGGATTCCCACGGCCATCATGGGCAACTTGATCGGCCAGTTGCAAAGAGATGCAGCACCTTCTGGGGGAGACAAGCGGCTCTGCCGTGGAACCCTGCTCTCACGCAAGCAATATTTGGTGGACGTGCAAAAATGGGGATTTCATGACGCCCGCCTGGACCAGCGTGTGCACATGAATTCCAAAGATATTGTGCAATGGACGAAGGCGATTCCGAAAGAGGAGAAGGTGCCGGGCAAGCCCACGTGAAAAGAAGAGTTACAAAGATTATAAAGTTACAAAGTTATAAACGGCGTCGCCGGCAATGTAACGATATGACTTTTTTAACGAATTAACGTGGCAAAGCCATCGGCGTCGGGCTCAGGTCGGCTGGAAGCGGAGAAACCGCTGGCGAGGGAGTTGCAAATGCAATGACGAGCTTTGTTTTTGCTTCATCAAGGAGCTTTTCTTCCTCTGGGTAAATCTTTTCGTCATCAGCGGCTGCAATGTAATCCCTCGCTGATTCGACCTGGCCTGCCTCGGCCAGCAGTAACGCGACGTAAACGGCTGCATGCGGATCATGTAACTGATCAGGCGGTAAATTCTGGATGATCGGAAGAGCATCCGCGCTTCTCCCGAGGCGCGAGAGTGAAAACGCGTAAGTTACAGCGCAATTCACCTCGTTTGGAGTGCGGTCGTACGCCTCCTTTGCGAGTTGATGCGATCGCTCCGTGTTTTCCCCAAGGTTGAGGCCCAGGCGAGCGAGGTCCGCAGTGATCGGCGCTTCGTTCGGAGAAGTCTCGTGAAGACGTCGCAGAATGTCGTAGAGCTTCGCTGTTTCATCTTTCCCGCGATAGAGCCGGCGAAGCTCCTCGAGCGCTTCTCGCCGCATTGGGGGATTTTCTGCGACACGCTGCCAAAGCTCTTCGGATTCGTTTTCAAATTCCCATTTCGAGGCAAGACGCGCCAGCGCCAGTTCACGTTCTGGCTGCTCACTTGCTAATTTTTCCGCAGAATGCCAGAGAGTTTCGAACTCAGTATTAGGAGTCCCGCTGCGGGATCGCGATTGGCGCGTGGCAATAGCCTGATATGCGAGACGAAGATAGTCGGAGTCGCCCCAAATCCCAGTGCTTGTCCAACGCTTTAGACGCGACCAGTTTTTCGTGCTCGCATACGCGTCAGCCACTGCGACGGACGTCTGCGTCGAACCTAGCTGCGATTGCGGCAACTTATCGATCCACTTGACGACATCTCCTGCGAGTCCGTTTTGGTTCATCCAATCGATAAGCGATGCGAGATTCGACGGATCGCGCGCAGCAAATGGTTTCACTCTGTCCAGTACCAGGCGAAATTTTTTCTGGTCGAGTTTCCGATAAAAATTCAGGCAGAGGAGATAATCGCCGAATGTGATCTCCGGCGACATTTGGAGTTGTTGCGCAAAATTATCCGCTGCGGTGCGGTCATTTCTTGCCACCGCATCATTAAGCAACGCTCGCAGCGCGCCCGCTCGATAAGGAGGCACCTGACTAAGTCGCTGGAGAGTATCGCGCGCCTTTGCGTTTTTTTCTGGATCGCCAGAGTGAATTTGAAGAGCCGCGAGATTAAACTGATAAAGATCATTTTTGGGCTCCTTGCTTACCGCTGCCGCGAACTGTTCCTCCTGCTCGGCGAAATTCCCCTGCGCACGAGCCAGCCAGCCTGCAACGACGTGAAAAGCTGCCCTGTCCCGGTCACTTGAGGGAACTCGATCGAGCGCTCCTCGCGCCACGTCGAGCTTTCCAAAGCGCAACGCAGCCGAAGCCAGATTGAGCTGGCTCTCCACATCGTTTGGGAGCTGTCGCGCTATTTGCTCGCGCCACGACACGGCTTCTTCCAGATTTTGTCTCTCCGCTGCGTCTGCTAAAATGTGAAGGGCCGGCAGAGAATCGGGATGTTGTCTCAGGAGTTCTTGCGACGCTTGCGCCGCCTCGCCGAGTTCGCCCTCCTCTAGCAATGCAGTGGCTCGGTGCAGCAAACGCCTTTCACGCCAGTCCTCATATAAATTTGAGCTGTAACCAAAGAAAAGAGCACCGAGCAAAAGAGCGATCGCCGCGACAGCAACCATGACAGCGAGGCGAGCCGGCCGGAGCGGCCGTTGAAAGAAAGAGTTCAGCCCAAAAAACAACTGGCGAGCTCTTCCACACCCGCCGTGTTTGATTCGTCCCGCCATTTCCTGTCCTCTTTCGACGCGCATTGTTCGCTCATCGCTTCCACGCACGCTGGTGCCTACGCTAAGGATGAACGGCTATCTCGGGTTCTTGAATCGCGAGAGTTTCTTCTGGTGGTTGGAGAACCTTTTGTCTCAAATGTCGACTCCAAACGTAACGTGTGAGGAGGACCTTGATCGTCGCGGTGAGCGGCACGGCAAGAAGTGGACCGATTACCCCGCCAATGATCAGACCCCAGGCAAATATCGACACAATCACCGTCATCGGATGCAATCCGACATAATTTCCGACAATTCGCGGAGCGTAAAATATGCCTTCGAGATTTTGTATGACGATGAAAATCACTGTTACCCAGATCGGGTGCGCCCAATCGCCCCATTGAAAAGCCGCGATCACAACGGCTGGCACCCAGCAGATGATTATGCCGATGTAGGGGACCATGGTTAGGATCACAACCAGTGCGCCAATCACAGGCGCAAAATTGAGACCGAGAAGCGTCAGCGCTGTTCCTATGAGTAAGCCGTCCACAAGACAAACCAGTAGCTGGCCTCGAAAGTACGCCGTGACGTAACGATTGATTTCCGATAGCACGTCCGCGACTTCATCTCGCAAGGGCGATTCGCGCAACGGCAGGTATTCTTTCCATCGCTGTTGGATGCGCGGCTTTTCGTTCAGCAAAAAAAACAGATAGATCGGTACCAGGATGAGACTGAGCAGAAAACCTGTGACACCCAGGAATCCACCGATGCTTTTCTTCAAAATATCCCAGAGCTTTTCCAGCAATGTTGGAAGCGCTTGCTCCAGTTTCGGCATCTGTTTTTCCACATAAGTTTGGATGCGCTGGCGTTCAGCAGTCGTCAGCTTCGGAGGACTTGGTGCAATAACTTCAGTGGTGGACGCAGTGGCTTGCGGCGACGCGATCGGAGTCGCAGTTGATTGCGCGCCAGGAGAAGGAGACCCAGCGGGGCCGATCAGCCAGTTCGTAAGACTTGTCGATGCAGATTTTCTATGCCCTCCGCCAAATAATCCGAATGTGTGGTCGAATCGATAGATGAGATCGACTGTGTAGTCTCGCACTCGTTCAGTGTACGCGGGAACCTGCCTGGCAAAATTCGCGCTTTGAATTGAGATGGTGGGGATGAGCCACGCAGCCAATCCTCCCAGCGCAAAAAAGGCAATCGCGAAAACGAGTGCGACCGCTTTCGTGCGAGTGAGCGTCCCACGGGACATTTTCGTGACCAGGGGGTCGAGGAGATAAGTGAGAATTACGGCGATCGCTACCGGAATCAGGATTGGCTGAAGAAAGCTCACGATGTTGGCCGCGGTCCAGATCACTGCGCCGACGACGACCACGAGCAGAACTACGAAACAAGCCGTAAGCGCCGCCCACATGGTCTTGCGCTGCCACGGCGTGGGGTATTCCTTCATGTCATGTTTTGAACGTGGTCCAGACTTGGATGCCTGCCACGCCGCAGCCGAGCGAGGGCGGGTTGAGGGTTCGGCGCTTGGTATTGCTCGCGCTCACTACGTCGGATTGGTTTTGGGCAAGTCTTTACGGATTCTCTTTTTCGTTCCTTCGACCTTCTCTGCAAGGTTCTTGTTTTTCGGGTCGAGTGTCAGCGCTTTCTGCCATGCTTCCAGTGCCTCTGGCATGCGATTTAACTTCAAATAAGTGTCGCCGATGTGCTCAAAAACAACTGGATCGTCGTGCTCTGCCGTTTTTGCAGCGCGAAGCAGATCGGTCAACGCCTGATCAAAATTGCCCTTTCGAAATTCTACCCAACCGAGGCTGTCCAGATAGGAGGCGTTGTTTGGTTCGCTTTCCAAGGCGCGCCTGATCATGCCCTCAGCTTCATCAAGATGCATGTTGTGATCCGCCCACATGTAACCCAGGTAGTTGGATGCCTCTGCTGAATTCGCCGGATCGAGCGAAATCGACTTGCGAAGCAACTCAGCCGCTTTCTCGTACAGACCAGCTTGCTCGGCTGCGGCTCCATAATTGAAGTAGAACTTGGCATTTATCACATCATCGTCTTCGCTCAGCTGCGCTTCGTGCAGCGCCTCTTCGAAAGTCGCCACGGCTTGCTGGTTCCGTTTCGCCTCCCGCTGAGCGATCGCCAAATAGTAGACAATCTCAGGCACGCCGGGGAATCGGCGCCGAGCTTCAGTCAGCAATTGCACCGCTCGACCTGCATCTTTTAGCGGTCCGACAAGCAACTCCGCCAAATGCAAATAGGTGCCAAGGTGGTTTGGATTGATCAACAAACTTTGCTCATAATTTGCGGCTACCTTCGCAAAGTTAGCTTTGGCTTCGTCAATGTGATTTGTGCGCTGCAGCGATCGCGCTTCTTCATCGAGCACTTGTGCCAGTAAATCATAGGGTTGGTATTTATCGGGGTGCTCCTTGATGATTTGCTCGAGCATTTCGACAGCTTTGCCGCGCTGATTCGTTAGAATAAAACCGGTCGCCAGTTTCTCCCGCGCATTTGCGTCGTCAGGTTGCAGTTCGAGGACGCGCAGATAAAGCGGGATCGCTTCCTTCAATTGCTGCGATGCCGCGTAATAGTCTGCTACGTCCTTGAGAATCCCGGGGTCATCTCCCGCCTGTTCGGCTGCTTTTTTGAACATCTCGTTGACCCTTTTCAAGTCGTCCGGTTTCGGCTGCGAGTCAGACTTGAAAAGAATAGCGACGTAAAGCTTCCCGAGATGCATCCAGAAATTGGGATCGCTACTGCGAACTTTTGTGGCGCGATCCAGAGCTTCTAGGGCCTTCTTCTCCTGGCCGGCTGCGACTTCGATTTCGACCAGGCGCTGGTACCCTTCCACATCTGCCGGGTTCAGCGCTATGGCTCGGTTGGCATAATCGATCGCCTGGTCTGTTTTCTTCAGATATCTCGCATAGATAAAAGCCAGTTGCTGATAAGCGTCGGCAGTATTCGGGTTTGCTTTGATTGCGTCTTTGAGCACGTCAATTGCCTGTGGAAAATCGTCCTGCTGTATCAGTAAGCCAGCCACACGCGCGGCGAGTTGCGATTGGCCTGGATCGACGTTGAGCACTCTGCGATACGCGTCCAGGGCGCGATCCATCTCGCCGTTTTCTTCGAACGCCATCCCTTCAACAAAATGCGTGAGCGCGCCAGCCCTGCGTTCGCCTCCGGCACGCAGCGCCAGGTCTGGTGCGGGTTTTGCGCTGACCGAATCATCCTGCCGCACACTTTGTTTTGTCTGGTGCGAACGCGGCGTTTTTGCCGGAGGCTTCGTTGTCGGATCGGGAAATGCAATCCGCACACCGACAAAAATAAGCGCGAAAATTATTCCCCAGCACACGGAAACTCCACACTTTGTGCGCTTCCTCATCTCCGAGATTCTAACTTTTGGCACCCCTGTCCGCAAACCAGGCTTCGCCAATGCTACGGCTGGCAAGCCAGTCTCGGATCTGTGGTGGCGGCACTGTCGGCGCTTGGTTTGGAGGTCCGCCTTTAGGCGGTTTTCGTGGGGAGCCGCACAAACTCGAAACTCCGAACGTTACGCCTTGTAACGCAAACGCTTCTTATGCCGATGCGCCTTCATGCGTTTTCGGCGCTTGTGCTTGGCAATTTTTGATTTCCGTCTTTTCTTTAAAGAGCCCATTCAGATTTTCAGATTCGGAACTCGCGATTCAACCATCTAATCCACAGCATTGCAACTCGGTTTCCTTCGTTCGTAGAAACGACCGCGTTGCATCACTCGGCCACGTCTTGTGGCTTATGTGCAACCATGATCATGCTCTTCCAGATGAAAGGAACCCTACTCGCTTAATTACTTTTTCAGTATTGCATCGCGTTTTGCCTTGAATTCGCTGCCGGGTTTCCATTCCGGGAACTTGTCGCCGTTAGCGACTTGGTAGCCGACTTCGAACAGCAGTTGAACGTCTTGCACGGCGCCGGATAGGTCCCAATCGGGACGAACTTCGTCGGTGACTTGGTGGTAATCTGTCGAGTCATATTCGTCGGACTTTAGTGGCGCGCTTTCGGGACGGGAGGCAAGATGTTCGCCTTTTCCGACGTAAAGCGAGGGCAGGCCCGCTTTCGAGAATTCGAAATTGTCAGCGCGATAAATCTTGCCTTTGTCAGGGCGGCTGTCCGGAATCGCGCTGCGGCCCTGTCGTTTGGCCGCGGCAGCCAGAAGATCGTCGAGCGTGGAAAAACCAAGACTCAGATCCTCAATATCGCGCGCTTTGCCCCAGACGTTCATGCTGTCGAGGTTGATGTCGGCGAGCGTTTTCTCCAGTGGATACAGCGGGTGTTCCGCATAATACTTCGCGCCGAGCAATCCCGCTTCTTCGGCCGTCGTGGCCATGAACAACACTGAGCGTTTCGGCGGTGGATTTAGTTTTTTGAACGCAGCCGCGAGCTGGATAACGGACGCCACACCCGACGCATTGTCGATCGCGCCATTGAAAATCTGATCGCCCTGCAATTCGGGATGACGCCCGAGATGGTCCCAGTGCGCTGTGTAAATAACATATTCGTCCCGCAGTTTCGGATCGTCGCCTTCGAGTTTGCCGATGACGTTGTGCGATTTGAAGGAGCGAATCTGTTGTTTGATTTCGATGTTCGCTTTGGCATTTAACGCCACCGGCCGGAATTCTTTTGTGATCGCCGATTTTTTAAGCGCGTCAAAATCTTGCCCGCAATCGACGAATAATTTTTTCGCAATCTCCAGCGTGATCCAAGAACGCGCGGAAACGGCGTCCATGTTCTTGTTCGGATTATCGAGCTCGAAGTTTTCTTTGCCCCATCTCGATCTCACCACCTGCCACGGATAAGCCGCCGGCTCCGTTTCGTGGATGATGATCGCCGCCGCCGCGCCTTTTTGCGCTGCGATCTCGTATTTGTAGGTCCAGCGACCGTAATACGTCATCGCTTTTCCCTTGAACATTTTATCATTGAGTTTTGACGGGTCTTTTGGATCGGGAACCGGCGGATCGCCGATCAGCATCAGCAAAGTTTTGCCGCGCACATCGACATTTTTGTAATCGTTCCAGCCGTATTCCGGTGCAACGACGCCATATCCGACAAAGACCACGTCGGCCTTATCGATCTTGATCTCCGGTTGAAGACGCGCCGAGGAAGCGACGAAATCATCCGGATACTTCAGGTCCATCGTCTTGTCGGCAATCGTGAACGACATCCGCGGTTCGCTCTTGATCCCGGCGAGAGGAACTTCCTGCGTGTATGTCCCGTCTGGATTTCCGGGTTTCAGTTCGATCTTTTTGAACTGATCGGCGATATATTTAACAGAAAGTTCTTCGCCTTTCGTTCCGGGCGAGCGCCCTTCGAATTCATTCGATGCGAGAACCTTAATGTGTGCGAGCAACCCGTCCGGCGTGATCGTCTCCAGCGCCGGCTGCAAACGCAACGCGAGCTCATCTTCTGAAAGGAGCGACGCGCCCGCAGCGAAGCAAACGATTGCAGTAAGCAGCCGTGTCATATTCGTCGTATACGCAAACGTTGTAGAGCGTAATGATGGCATTTCAACACGAGCGCCTTTACAACTATCGGCTTTCTTGCGATGGCCCTGCCGGCGGTTTCTTCTTCTCCTGTGAGCCGATACCAATCTTTTTCAGGAATGGCTCAACCGATTGTTTCCGGCCGAGGAATTTCTCGATGGAAACGTTTACATCGCGAGAATCGCCCGGCTCGTAAATTTCGCGGCGCAATTTCATGCCGGCTTGCTTATCGAGATAGCCGTCCTTCGCTTTTTCAAAAACTGTGGCCATGTCGGCGGCGATGGCGTCAGCCCAGGCGTAGCCGTAGTAACCGGCATCGTAGCCATTCAGATGTCCAAAGTAGCTGACGAACGTCGTGCCTGGATCGATCGGCAGAAACACTTTTTCCAGGATCGGGTTCGAAATAGCCACGCAATCGTAAGGCATGTCTTCTGGATGCGGGTCGTGCAGAGCGAGGTCGAGCGACGCAAACGCGAACTGGCGCCGATAAAGAACGCCAGCGTTTGCCAGCTTTGCGTCATTCATTTTTTTTACAATTTCCGCCGGAATCTTTTTCGCTGGATCTCGGTAATCGGCAGCAAAGGTGTCGAGCACTTTCTTGTCCCAAACCCAGTTTTGTAACATCTGGGACGGCGCCTCGACGAAATCGCCCGGGACGTGCGTTCCTGCAAAGCGGCCGTACTTCGCACGAGTGACAATCGAATGGAGGGCGTGACCGAATTCGTGAAACAACGTCTCGACATCCTGGTGTGTCAGCAGAGAGGGCTTATCGCCAGTCGCAGGCGGGAAGTTGCAAAGCAATGCGACTGTTGGCCGCTGGTATTTTCCATCGGGCAATAATTTGCCGCTGATAATGTCGAACTGCGCGAAGTGATTGAACTTTCCTTCGCGCGGGAACATGTCGAGGTAAAACATGCCAAGCGGTTCGCCCGTGCCAGAATCGCTCACCAGATAAAGCTGGAGATCATCGATCCATTTGTAGGGCACGACAATCTTTTCAAATTTTAAACCGAAAATGTTCTGGTAAATGTTGAACATCCCGTCGAGCACTTTTTGGAATGGGAAATAGGCGCGCAACGCTTCCTTATCGACATCGTATTTTTGTTTGTTGCGCTGGTTGCTGTAGTAGCGCCAATCCCACGCCATGATCCGGGCGTTTGGATCGTCCGTGTCAGCTGCCTTTAATTTCTGTAATTCCGCGAGTTCACTGTCGAATTTCGGCTGGCTGCCGGTGACCAAATCGTTGATGTATTTTTCCGCATTCATTCCGGTCTTGGCCATTTTGATTTCGGTCTGGTAGTCGTCCCACGATTTGTAACCGAGGCGCAACGCGATTTTGTCTCGGAGCACGAGCATTTGGTTGAGAACAGTAACATTTGTATCTTTGGCGAGAGTTTCGCGAATGACGTAAAGCTGCTTGCGCGTCGCTTCGTTCTTTGCGTTTTCCTCTACCGTATTGAATTGCCAGGTGACATTTGCCATCACCGTGTAAACGTCATCGCCGGTTTTAATGCCGGGCGAGGCGAAGAAACTATCAGGCAATCCATCGAGATCGGCCTTTGTAAACATGACCGGCGCAGTGGCCTTCACGATGTTGCCGTCGAAATCAGTTCCCAGTTTGGACAATTCCTTGCGCAACTGTTCGACTTCCTTGCGCTGGTCGGGCGGTAACTCTAATCCGGCGCGGCGATAATCGCGCAATGTTTCCTTAAGCAGCTTTTCGTCTTCGCCCGTGAGTTTCGGATGCGTATCCACGAAGGCTTTGATCGCCTTGTAAACGTCCTCGCGATAATCGATGCCGACTGCCCAATCCTGGAAAGTCTTTACCGCATTCTCCGCGGCGGCGCGCATTGCGGGGTTGGTGTTTGTTTCCTTGATAAGCGTCGCCTTATTCGCGGCGAGTCCGGCCTGATAAGTGGCATCATCCAGCGCGACGACAGTGCTTTTGAAAGTAACCTTGCCGAGGTCCTGGCTGCCGATTTGATCCAGCGCCGCATTCGCCTTCGCGATCGCATCCTTCATCGAAGCCTCGACTGCTTCGGGTGTCTGCTCCCAATCGGGAATGGTTAGCACCGCGTTTGCCTTCGCAGCAGCTGCGCGAAAGTCATCGACGGTCTTACGTTCAGCGGCTGAAAAATTGGAGCTCGACGCGAGGAGAATGAGCGAGATGGAAAGACACGAACATTTCATGAAACGGTTCGACATAAGAGTAGAAAAGCTAAGGTCGGCCACAGATTTACACAGATTTTCACAGACGGCAGAAGGAATTTTAATGAATCTGCGTTTCATATGTGTTCATCTTTGACAGCTGCGCTCGGAAACCTCCCACGATGATCCAGAAATTCTTTGTCGCCTTTATCCCAATCTTTGTAGCGATCGACCCAATCGGACTCGTCGCCATATTTATCGGCCTCGCCACGAATATCTCGCGTGAACAGCAGCGACGCCAGGGCTTGATCGGAATCATGACCGCACTTTGCATAGCGGTCGGCTTCATTTTTCTCGGGGAGCTTATTTTTAACGCACTTGGAATTACAGATGCGGACTTCCAGGTCGCAGGTGGATTGATTTTGCTAGGCCTGGCCGCCCGTGAGTTGCTCAATGTCGGCCCGCAGGCTCCTGAAGGCAGCGCCGATTTCGGAATCGTGCCGCTTGGGATGCCGTTAATCGCGGGGCCGGCATTGTTGACGGCACTGCTTGTTCTCGTCGATGCCGTAGGGCTGGTGTTCACGCTGCTCGCGCTTTTGGTTAATCTCGCCCTCGTTGCATTAGCCTTCTGGAATGCGGACTGGTTCACGCGCTTCCTAGGCAGGCAAGGATTGCGCGCCATATCGAAAATTGTCGCGCTACTTCTTGCAGCAATTGCAGTCAGCTTGATCCGGCGCGGTTGGCAAGGCGCGTAAGCTCCGCACGCGAGCCAGGATTAGCCTTATCCAAGAGACCGCAGCTTCCGGGCTCCGGCCCCGGCTTACATCAATTCAAAATCGCTCGAAGCTAAAAAGTCGATTCGAAACGCCCGCCGCTGGCAATATGCCGGCGTGCTGACGGCCAGAATTCCTTTAGCTCTGCACTTTTGTCGCCGGCTTGGTAGCGTTTGTTAAGCTCCACCTCAATTGCCTTGATCTCATCCTGCTGAGGAAGTGGCATGCCGGAATAGATGTACGCGGGCACCTCGTTTCGTGTACGAGCCAATGGCACCGTGGCATAAAGATCCAATCGGCGCTGCTGGAGTTGTGCCGTCGTCCAATTCTTATAAGCGGGGCTTGCGTGCCCCCACACGTCAGTAGTTCTCGCATATCGGTCGTACGTATAGCCGCCTGTTACTGCGGGACCGGGTGGCGGCGCGGATTGATCCGCACAGCCGATCAGGCTGGCGGCAAACGCTGCTAAAAATAATCTTTTCATAGGCTATGATTTTTTATACTCCCTTTCTACAGATGCACTTGCATCTTATTAAACCACATATGTCGCCAGCAGTCGCATCTTTCTTTTGCCTTTTAGCAATGGTGGCTTATTTTCCGAACAATCGAAGTCCAAGCAGGATCCGAAGGTCGATTCAGATGAACAAACTGAGCGCTTACCTCGGGTCGTTGACACACTGGCCTCTCTTGTTACTATCCTCGCTCGCATGAGATTTCCCTTACCGCTTACAGCAAAAATCGCGGCCTACGTGATTGGCCATAAGCTGCGTGGTACGAAGAAATTCGCCACAGTGCTTCAGCTCGAGCCGTTGCACACCTGCAACCTGACATGCACCGGTTGCGGACGGATTCGGGAATATTCCACGTCGCTGAAGGACATGATGAGCCTGGAGGACTGCCTGTCAGCATCAGATGAGTGCAATGCGCCAATGGTATCAATTTGCGGTGGCGAACCGCTCATCTATCCGTACATCGAGGCGCTGGTGGACGGCTTGCTCGCGCAAAAGCGGATCGTTTACATCTGCACCAATGCCATGTTCATGCGCAAGAAAATGCGCGAGTGGCTGGCCTCGGAATACCGAAAAGCGGACACCGGAAAGCGGAGAGACTTGGAAGAGAAAGTCCGGCTCCTGCAATCGAAGGGTCTGGTTTCGGAAAAAGACGCGGCGGAAATTCGCAAAGGTCCGAAGGATCCGGCGAAGCCGACGATCGCGCCAAGCAAGTGGATGTATTGGAACGTGCACGTCGACGGTCTTGAGCGAACGCACGACCTGATCGTGGAGCGCGAGGGCGTGTTCAAGGAATGCGTTTTGGCCATCAAAATGGCGAAGGTGCTCGGTTACCAGGTCGCGACCAATACAACGATCTACAAGGAAACCGATATGCAGGAGATCGAACGGATGTTCGATTATCTTTCCGATCTTGGCGTCGATGGTCATACCATCACGCCGGGTTATGAGTACGACGCCGCCAAGACAGACATGATCAATCGGCTCAATTTGCGTCCGGAAAACTTCTTTCTCACCCGCGCCATGACGATCCAAAAATTTCGGAAGGTCGAGGAATGGATGAGGCGATACACCTTTTTCGGGACACCGGTGTATTTTGAATTTCTTGCGGGCAAACGCGATCTGACCTGTTCAGCGTGGGCAATCCCGACCCGTAACATCCGCGGCTGGAAAGGGCCCTGCTATCTGATGACCGATGGGCATTACTCGACCTACGCCGAGCTGCTGGAAAAAACGGAATGGGACAGGTACGGCGTCGTGAACGGGGTGGCCCGCGACAGCCGTTGTGAAAATTGCATGGTGCATTGCGGTTACGAACCGACGGCGACGTTGGGCCTTCAGGCCCACCGCGGCGACACTTGGAAAACGATCAAATTTAACTTTGGTGCGAAGCCGACACCTGCTGGCCGGGGCAGTGAGGTCTTCGCTTTTAACGGTGTTAGTTCAGGAAACGGTCATATCACCGGCAAGCGTGCAGAACCAACTGCGCAAGCGTCGTAAGAGCCCGACGAGATGCCGGAATCGCCCAGAGAACTCATAGTCCTGCCAAGCGCGCGACCGGAAATATCCGAGGCCTACTTGCCGGAAGATGGCGAGATTTCGCAGGTAATCACGCGGGCGCAAGACAACCTGCTGCGCCAGCAAAGGGTGGATGGCCATTGGTGCGGCGAACTGATTGTCGATAGCACCCTCTGCTCGGATTACGTGCTTTTCATGCACTGGTGCGGCGAAGTAGATGCTCAATTGCAGCGTCGCTGCGTGCGTCACATTCTCAAACGCCAACTGCCGGATGGCGGCTGGAACATTTATCATGGCGGCCCGAGCGAGATTAACGCATCGGTCAAAGCGTACTTTGCTTTGAAACTCGCCGGTTACTCTGTGGACGCGCCGTTTATGCTCGAGGCGCGTGCCAACATCATGCGACGCGGAGGCATTCCGCAGATGAACACGTTCAGCAAGCTTTATCTAGCGCTGCTCGGCCAATTCCCATGGCAATTTTTGCCAGCGATTCCGGTAGAGATGGTTCTGCTGCCCAGCTGGGCGCCATTTCACATTTACAAAATGTCGTCGTGGAGCCGTGCCATGCTCGTGCCGCTGGCGATTATCAATCACTTCAAACCGACCCGCGTTTTACCTGGCGACAAGCAATTACACGAGCTTTACCCGCTCGGCACAGAGCAGAGCGATTTGCGCTTGCCGAGAAGTGAGAAGTTCTGGACATGGCGCAATTTCTTTTTGCGAGTAGACGACGTATTCAAATTCTTGCGGCCGCTTCGCATTCGGCCGCTGCGACGGCGCGCGCTTGAAGAAGCGGAGCGCTGGATGGTTGAACGGATTGGTGAAGGCAGCGATGGCCTCGCCGCTGTTTATCCAGCAATTCTGAATTGCATGATTGCATTGCGGGTCTTGGGTTACGCAAAAACAAATCCGGTTTACGCCAAGGCGGACAAAGATTTCAGGGGGCTGTTTGTCGATGACCCGGAAGATTTTCGCATTCAACCCTGCCTATCTCCCATTTGGGACACTGCCATTAGCGTCATCTCACTGGTGGAATCAGGCGTTTCACCCGAGCATCCCGCACTGCAGAAGGCTGCGGATTGGTTGATCGGGAAGGAAGTGCGGATCCGTGGCGATTGGGCGGTGAACAATCCGTATCCGGAAGCCAGCGGCTGGGCGTTCGAGTACAACAACATTTATTATCCGGACACCGACGACACGGGGATGGTGCTGATGGCATTGCGGCTCGTCCAGCCGAAAGACCGACAATCACTCAATGAGCTTTTTCGCCGGGCGCTTGGCTGGCAGCTCAGTTTCCAATGTCATGACGGCGGCTGGGGAGCGTTTGATAAAAACGTCACCACGCCGTGGCTGGAAGACATGCCGTTTGCCGATCACAATGCGATTCTCGATCCGACCTGCAGTGATCTCACAGCACGCACGCTTGAGCTCCTTGGTTACATTGGGTTCGATCGCAACGCCGAGTCTGTGCGGGACGCCATCAAATATCTGATCGACACTCAGGATGAAGATGGCTCGTGGTATGGCCGCTGGGGAGTAAATTACATTTACGGTACGTGGCAGGTGCTGCGCGGCTTGCGCGCAATCGGCGAAGATATGACGCAGGACTGGATACTGCGCGGCCGTGATTGGCTTGAGAGTTGTCAAAACAATGATGGCGGATGGGGGGAGACGTGCGGCACGTACGAAAATCCATCTACCAAAGGCATTGGCGAGAGCACCGCATCGCAAACGGCGTGGGCAATCATGGGCATCTGTGCGTGCGGCGATCTCGATCAGCCAAGTATACAGCGAGGTTTGAGTTACCTGCTGCGCACTCAAAGGCCCGACGGCTCATGGGATGAAGAGCAAATCACTGGCACAGGGTTTCCAGGCGTGTTCTACTTGAAGTACGACATGTATCGCCAGAATTTCCCGCTGCTCGCTCTCGCAACGTACCTGAACTACCGCAACGGTCTGGGCACGCGCGCAGGCTTTTATCGCTGTGAGGAAGGTCAGGCTGCCAGCCTGACTCGGCCGGCGGGCTGCTAGCCTGCGGAATATTTCAGTAATCGATCGGGCTGGCAGCCTGATCGCCGAGTCAGCCAGGCGGGCTAACTCCCAAAAATAAAACCTGCCGTGACGCGTAATTCGATCTAACTGTATAGATTATGGCTTACGAACTACCTAAATTACCTTATGCGTACGATGCGTTGGAACCGCATATCGATGCGCGCACGATGGAAATCCATTACACCAAGCATCACCAGGCTTACGTCGACAACGTCAACAAGGCGATCAAAGGCAAAGCCGATCTCGAAAAGAAATCGGTGGAAGATTTGATTAGTGATCTCAAATCGGTGCCGGAAGACATTCGCACAGTGGTGCGCAACAATGGCGGCGGCCACGCCAATCATTCATTCTTTTGGAAAATTATGGGGCCGAATGCAGGCGGCGAACCGAAGGGCAAGCTCGCCGACGACATCAAATCGACCTTCGGCAGCTTTGATGATTTCAAAGAGAAATTTGCCGACGCCGGCGTAAAGCGATTCGGCAGCGGCTGGGCGTGGCTGATTAAGAATAAAAATGGAAAACTCGAAATTATTTCGACGCCGAATCAGGACAACCCGCTGATGGACGGCAATACCCCGATCCTTGGCGTGGATGTTTGGGAGCACGCCTATTACTTGAAATATCAAAACAAACGCCCCGATTATCTTAAAGCGTGGTGGAACGTTGTGAATTGGGACGCGGTGGCGAAGAATTACTGAGCGCAGAGCGCTGCGGATTCGCTTCTGGGTAGCGCACGCGTCTCCCGTGCTGGCGAGCGCGTCCTCGCGATCGTGGACTTTCTTTTTGAGTTCGTTACCGGCAGGGGTAAACAAACAGTCCAACAAAGATCGTTTCGGCGTGACGCCGAAACCAGCACGCGAGACGCGTGCGCTACCCGAGCATGGCTTACTTAAACGAGAATTATCTAAAGCTTCAGGCCGGATATCTGTTTCCGGAAATCGCACGGCGCGTGCGCGAATTTTGCCAAGCGAATCCGAAAGCGGCCGAGCGGCTGATTCGATGTGGGATTGGTGATGTCACCGAACCGCTACCTCGCGCGGCGATTGATGCGATGAAGAAGGCTGTCGAAGAGCTCGGTGTTCGCGAGACGTTTCATGGCTATGGTCCCGAACAGGGCTACGAATTTTTGAGATCCGCAATCACGCAGAACGGTTATCGCGACCGCAACATCGAAGTCGCCGACGACGAAATTTTTGTCTCGGACGGATCAAAATGCGATTGCGGTTACATTCTCGACATTCTCGGCAACCAAAACAAAGTCGCGGTCCCTGACCCAGTTTATCCGGTCTACGTCGATACAAATGTGATGGCCGGGCACACAGGCCCCGCCAGAAAAGACGGCAGCTACGAGCGGATCATTTATTTGCCGTGCACGGCGGAAAACAACTTTGTGCCCGATCCGCCACGCGAACACGTGGATCTGGTTTATCTTTGCTTTCCCAATAATCCGACCGGTGCGGTTGCATCACGCGCGCAGCTCTCACGTTGGATCGATTATGCGCGTGAGCATGATGCACTTCTGCTCTTTGACGCTGCTTACGAAGCGTACATTTCCGATCCGGAAATTCCACATTCGATTTTCGAGGTCCCGGGCGCACGTGAGTGCGCGATTGAATTACGCAGTTTTTCCAAGAACGGCGGTTTCACCGGCGTGCGCTGCGGGTTTACGGTGATGCCAAAATCGGTGCTCGCCCGAACGGAGAATGGCCACCGATTACCACTGCACCCACTTTGGCAGCGGCGTTGGAGCACCAAATCCAATAGCGTGAGTTATCCCGTGCAACGGGGCGCCGAAGCCTTGTATTCACTAGAAGGTCGCAAACAAGTGCGCGTGCTCATCGAGCACTACATGGGAAATGCAAAACTTCTTCGCAACGCAGCCCTCGATACCGGGCTGGAAGCTTTTGGCGGAGTAAACGCGCCGTACATCTGGGTGAAAACGCCTAGCGGGCTTACGAGCTGGCAGATGTTCGATCGAATGCTGCGCGAGCTGAACGTGGTGATCACGCCGGGTAGCGGGTTTGGCGCGCAAGGAGAGGGTTACTTTCGTATTTCGGCATTCAACAGCCGACAGAACGCTGAGGAAGTAGCTCGTCGTCTGAAAATACTCCACTGATGTTGCATGCTGTAGCATCGAGAATTTCGCCGCGCAAAACGGTTACAGACCCTTGTCGATGCTGTAGAGACGCGTAGAGTGCGCAGAGTTTTTTGGGACATTACGAGTGCCGGATCGAAAACAAAATCTGCCGCAGCTTTATCGTTTTTGTTTCCTGATGCTGGGGGACTCGAGCAAAGCGCAGGAAGTTTTTCACACCACGTTGCACGAGGCGACACTGCGAGCTGCGCAGGGACAACTACCGAAGGAACCGTTTTGGCTCTTCCGTGACGCGCGCTGGCGCTGTTTACAGGCCACCAAAGCTGAACTGCAACCAGAGCCACTCAAACTTGATGAGCATGATCTGGCTCCGCAGGCTACGTCACAGATCGAACGGCTTGACTCCTCGCAACTCGCGATTTGGATCTCCAGCGCGCCGGAGCCTCAGAGGACCGCGCTGGCGCTTTTTTATCTCAACGAATTTGAGTATGACGAAATTCTGGACCTCGCCGAACTCAAGCTTACCGAGCTTTCCCGGCTTTTGGCGCAGGGGCGCCGGCAGCTGCAGGCGTGGATGAACGCAAAATTTCCTGAATCGCGCAACGTATGAAAGTGCCGTGGTTATCGCGCGGGCAGCGTGCTCTCCTGAATTGCGCCCCTGTCAACCAGGAGCGGTCGACTGGTCGCGCCATGCGCTCGGCAGTGGCTCGTGCATCCGGCTCTATTGAATTCGTCAGTCAACAGAACTTCGATCGCGCTGTCGCCGAGCTGGTGCGTCTCATTCCAATTCCGCCGGAAACCCCTGAATGGTTTTCCGAAGAGGATCTGGCCGTTGGTTCGAAGTGGACGTGGAAAAAATTGGTGCGCAATCCCGCCGTGGTTGCGATCAGCATCGCCGTCGTCGTCATCGCCGGAGTGTTCGTGTTTCAGCTGCTTGGTCGTTTAAACGATTTTCCGGGATCGGCTACTGCTCGGAAATTATTGACTGTCGCTGGCTCGACGCGCCCCGTGATGCTCGATCCGGTAAACACTGAAGCGGGGACATTAAGCGATTTATTCTTCATGAAACACGGACTGGAACATTACGACGTCCCGGAGGAATTCGCCGATTTTCGTACAATCGGTTGTCGTGTTTTCGACGATGAGGAATCGCGTCGTATTGCCCAGATCTGGCTTGCCGAGAAACGGATGCAACTATTTCTTTTTCCCGCGGAGCGGGATGTAAAAACCGGCGCGGTGCTGCGGTTTCCCGGATGGCGCTATATCCATCAGGAAGGCTGGGCCGGCGCAGTGACCGAACACAGCGGAGTGTGCTTCATGGCGGCGGTGCGCGGCCGCGAGAAAGACTTGGAGCAATATATTTCCAAGCCGAAAGAGTAGGGGAGTGCCAGGGGGGAGAGTCGAACTCCCGACCAAGGGCTTATGAGTCCCCTGCTCTACCACTGAGCTACCCTGGCGCGAAGGGGAGAAAAGTGAATCTCATCGCATTCAGTGTCAACGCGCCTGCTGATATAGAATGTTGTTCGCGCAGTCATCCCGAGCGAAGTGAGGGACCTCCCACAAAACAGAAGAGCACGCTGGTTACCGCGTGTGAAGGCTCACCCAGCGCGAGATCCCTCGGCGTTCGATGTCTAGAGCGTTGAACTTTTGTTGGATGCATACGTAAGGTCTCGCCATGAACGACGCGAGCTTTCTGGAAAAGCTTTTCGCGCGCGGAAATTCCTACTGGCTGACGCGTTTCGTGATTCTGCGTTTGCTTGGTTTTGTTTATGCGGTTGCGTTCCTGGTTGCTGTACAGCAACTGGTCCCTCTGGTTGGAGAGCACGGATTAACACCGGCCAATCATTTTCTTGCGAACGTCCAAGAGCAACTCGGCTCGCCAACTGCAGGATTCCTGCGAGTGCCGACCCTCTTTTGGTTTGGCATTTCCGATAATGCATTGTGGATCTTCTCCTGGATTGGGTTCGGTTTGTCGCTGGTTGTCCTTGGCGGCTACGCCAACGCACTTCTACTGGCGATACTTTGGGCGATGTACATGTCGATCGTACACGTCGGACAGATCTGGTACGGTTACGGCTGGGAGATTCAACTGCTTGAGACCGGCTTCTTGTCGATCTTTCTTTGTCCATTACTCGACGGACGGCCGTTTCCGAAGTGCCGGCCGCCAATCCTGGTTTTCTGGCTGTTTCGCTGGCTGGGATTTCGGATCATGATCGGCGCAGGTTTGATCAAACTGCGCGGCGACCCGTGCTGGCGCGATCTCACCTGCCTTTCCTATCACTATGAAACGCAGCCCATACCTAGCCCGATCAGTCGCTACCTACACTTTGCGCCGCTGTGGTTCCACAAATTTGAGACGGCATGGAACCATTTCATTGAGCTCGTCGTGCCGTGGTTTTCGTTTGGACCGCGCCACGCGAGACACGTCGCCGGGGTCTTACTTGTCACGTTCCAAATATTTCTCATCGTCAGCGGCAATCTTTCGTTCCTCAATTACCTCACGATCATTCCATTTTTTGCGTGCTTTGACGATACGTTCCTGCGGCATTTGCTACCGAAGGCATTAGTTCGACGCGCCGAACGAGCGGCTCAAGAATCGGAGCCGTCGCGCATCAATAACACGATCGCATTCGCTCTATCGATTGTTGTTGTCTACCTGAGCGTCGCGCCAGTGTTGAACCTTGTTTCTGGCCGGCAGCTGATGAACTACTCCTATGATCCGTTCGACCTCGTGAATACTTATGGGGCATTCGGCAGTGTCGGGCGCGAACGCGATGAAATCATATTTGAGGGAACCGGCGACACGCTAATTACCGGCGATACGCAATGGAAGGCATACGAGTTTAAAGCCAAACCCGGCGATCCGAATCGCAGGCCGCCGTTCGTCGCGCCTTATCAACCGCGGATCGACTGGCAAATCTGGTTCGCCGCAATGGCGTCACCTGCGGATTATCCATGGACGCTGCATTTCGTTTGGAAACTTCTACATAACGATCGCGGCGCACTCTCGCTCCTGGCGAACGATCCTTTCCCAAACGCACCGCCTCATTACGTTCGGGCGCGACTCTATCGTTATCGATTCGCGCCGATTGGCGATAAACCGTGGTGGAAACGCGAACGAGTCGGCGAATGGTTGCCGGCCCTCGATGTAAACGATCCGCAGTTCCGGCGCTTGCTCGAAGCGATGGATTGGGTCGATTGAAGAGCCATAATCGCAAAGGAGATCCGGGTTATGAAGTCTGCTCGGGTGATCAGGTCAAACTTTTTGGAGCGCATCGCTGATCCCGCATCCCAGTTTTACCCAGATTATTTGTCGTACCGAAATGGCAAGATCACGAAAGGCGAGCTGGTTGCACGGCTGCCGCACATTGCCCTGATTGGTGATAGCGTGTGCATGGATACCTACATCTCGTCGCCGTTGAGCACGTTATGGCGCGTGCATACTCGCCGCGGAACGAGCTGGTTTCTCGATAATACTGCTGGGCACCGGGGCATTCGCAGCATTTCCAAAAGACTGGAAGAGATCACACCCTTTGTTGCGATCCAACATGCCGGCATCGGCGCGCTTGTCGATCATGAAGAATGCCGATTAGGTTTTTTCCGCCGCATTCTCGGGACGCGGAGTTTTTCCGGACAAATCACTCAGCTGCTGCGAGCATCCCGTTTTCCCGATCTGATTTTGATCTCAATCGGGCACAACAACGTCGATTGGGCATGGCGATGTCCGCCTGATGAATTGAATATGCCGGAGCGCCGCTTGCGCTATCAATGCCATCAGTTCCGACAAAATTACGCGCGTGAGTTGCGCCGCTTGCTGGAACACGCGCGAGCTGAAAAACATCGCGTGGCCGTCATCATCTTCGGACTAATAAATTTCGAATCGTATTTCGAAGGTCGCGAGGTGGCCGAACGTCTTCGAGAATCGGACAGGCGCCTGTATCCGCATCTGGAGACCACTTACAAATATTTAATCTCTTTTCATCCAGCTTACCGGCACAACTTGATTCGTCTCGCTTCAATGGTGAACCAGGAGCTGTGCGGGATGGTGGAAGATCTGAATTCCAAACTTCAGGACGCGGGAAATATCCAATTGAGATATTCCGACGCGCTGGCGACGGCGGATCTCGGCCGCGTGGAGTTACTTCACCCGATTGATGGGTGGCACGCGTCGGCCGAAGGCCACAATGTGCTGGCCGAAGCGGTCTTCAGCGATCTCGCGCCGAGTTTGGAATTTCTTGGAATCAGATCGTCTTCCTGTGACTCGCGAAACTAAACACAAGATTCGATATCTACATCCCGCTCTCTTTCAGTCGCGCTATTGTCTCGCGCAACATGCGATAGCCGAAGTGACCCTGGCGGACTCGCAACAACTCGGAACCGCGCCATTTTTGCTGGATTGCTTCGATATGTTCGGGTCGCGCGATTAGATCGAATTCGCCTGCGACGAACAGGACGCGAGCAGCATCGCATAGAGGCTGATTGTGCATCGGTGAGCTTAGATGAAAATGCCGCGCCACGAGCAAGGGATCGATATTTGCTCGATCCAACTCGCGCCGCATGAATCGGGCCGCCGGGCTCTCCCAGATCGCGTGCTCAATATCTACGATCGGGGCCATCAACGCGACGAAGCGAAAATCCCGCTCAACCATCGCCAGAAGCGCGCCGATCCATCCGCCATAACTGGCGCCAAGCACGCCGAACCCCTGGCAACCGCGATCGCGCAACATTGCCATCAACTGCCGCGCCTCGATTACTCCCTGACGCAAACCCTCGGCGTTGCGAATAAGGTCGGCAGTGATCGCGAGTTCACCATTCCAATAGCCGCGCGGGATACGTGAATAGTGATACGGCAGGTGCACGAGGCATGCATTCCAACCGAGTTGATTAAGGCGCGCAGCATAACGCCGATACCCGATGTGACTCGCGGACATGAGCGCGTGCAACATGAGCACTGTCGGTGCTGTCCAGCCGCGCGCGCATGGGAAGAAATCGACATGTGCGGTGTTGTTCTCGGGGAAATTTGTGTTGATCGGGCTGGGCCAGGTGATTATGGCGCCAGGTTTGACATCGAGTGGCGGCGCAGTCTCAGCGCCATTTGGAACGGCATAAAAATTCTCGGCTGTGAGCTTCTCGCACGCAGTCACATACTTCTCCATTTCCCCACGACTGCGTGCGTGCAGATGATGACGCGCCTGAAGCACATTAATCGAGGCGCACATAAGGAAATCGAGGCCACTGGCTGCCAGGCGTCGCACCACCTGTCGTTTGGCTGCACCGTGAAAGGCACGAAGATCACTAGGTGGAAAAGAGCTTTTTTGAGTTTGTTTCCCTTTGGATCCTTCGTCGTCTTCGTGGTTGACGATATGGCTCGATTTCTTATGCATTCGCTCTCTTGGTGGATGCGGGAGATCGTCTGGCGTGAGCGAAAAGCGTTCGCGCAACTCGGCGTACAAAAGTTTGAACGCGGCGGCCAATTCGTGCTCAGTGCACGCGCGCGCGACAGACTTTTCCAGATCGGGAAAATGCGGGATCGGATTGCCGAAGGCGATCCACATGGCCGTGCGCCGCAGCGGTAACCAGCGTCTTTTCGAGTAGAGGCGATCACTACCAACGATAACGCACGGCAGGATCGGAACGCCGGCGATATGGGCAAGTGTTGATGCGCCCGGTCGGAGCGGCGCGCCTTCCAACACCGAGCGGGCGCCGTCGCGAATGCCGCCTTCCGGGAAGAGACCAATGATCCGCCCGTTCTTCAGCCGCTCGATCGCGCTGCGAATTGTCGCGCGATCGGCACGATCGCGATTCGCTGGGAATGCATCAACAGCTCGCAAAAGAACTCCGAGCAATGGAAGAGGAAAGAATTCTGCCATTGCCATCCAATCGATCTTGCGACGCACCACCGACGAAATGATAAACGGATCGAAGTGGCTGATGTGATTTGCCGCCAGCAAAAATGCGCCATCGTGATTTGCATTTTCACTCCGCACAACGTGAACACGCGCAACGCATGCAAACAGCGACTTCATCAAAAGCGCCGCAACGCGATTGGCAAGTGAGTGAACGTGATAGCGCATCGAGTGACAATAGCCGAGTTCTGGAAATGATCATGAGCACGCGAGCCGCCCTTCCGGTTCGACTCGGCGCAGGCTTCGGTCCGAAGCCGAAGGCCATTTTTCAGGCTGATTCCTTTTTTTAACGTGGTATCATTGTTCGCGGATCCCATGCGAGTTGCGGGTCCAGAGACTATGAAACCGAGGAGTCCTTCCACGGGCGGAAAGGGGCGATTCCCGCAGACGGACTACTTTTTTCATTCCGGTTTCGGTCAATGGCATGGCGGATATTTTTCTCCTTACGATGGAGAGGACAGATCAGGATCCAGGAATTTTTACAATCTAGGACGCGAATACCGGCTCGAAGCGGCGCGGGAACGGGCGAAAGAGATGGCGGTGTTTGCGTTGATTATTCTGACCTCCGCATGGCCGGTGCTCTACATGGTTGTCACAGTGGTGAAATTACTGAGCAAAGGTCGTCCGTAGCTGCCTCTCTAGTCCCGAACTGCACCGCATTCTGATCTGCGCGACTGATAAAGTTCTGGCGAACAACAACACGCTAGTGCGATTTCGGCCAGAGAAATTCATCGCGATATTCCGGCGTCTGCTCCGGCGCGAAGCCGTGGCGAGTAGTGTTTTCGGTTACCACGCGCGGGACGAGAAAGTTCAGGAGATAATCTTCGCCGCCGGCCTTGGTGCCGCTGCCGCTCATTTTGAATCCGCCAAAGGGATGACGCCCAACAATGGCACCGGTGCACGTGCGATTGATGTAGACGTTTCCCGCCTGCAGTTGCGCTTTGACGCGCTCAATGTTGTCCGGGCTGCGTGAGAGGAATCCCGCCGTTAACGCGTAATCGGTGCCGTTCGCGACTTCGAGCGCTTCATCGAGATCGCGCACTTTTAACACGCTCAGCACCGGGCCAAAGATTTCTTCGCGCGCAATGCGCATGTTTGGTTTTACACCGGTGAAAATAGTCGGCGGAATAAAGTACCCTTTGGGTGGCAGATCTTTCGCTTGATAAGCCAGCGTCGCCTCGCTTTTGCCCACCTCGATGTAATCCAGAATGCGCCGGTAAGCCGCTTCATCGATCACAGGCCCGACCATGATCCCCGGTTCTTCCGGATTACCAACGCGCAGGCTCGCTGCGGCTGGAATCAAACGTTCCATCACTCGATCGTAGTTTTCCTCAAGAAGAATCAGACGCGACAGCGCAGAACACTTCTGTCCCTGATAACCGAACGCGGAATAGATGGAGTAGCCAATTGCTTCACCAACATCGGCGTCGGAGTCCACGATCATCGCATTCTTACCGCCCATCTCGCAAATGACTCGCTTTAGCTCGCGTTGACCGGGTCGAGTGATGCCGGCCGACTCCCAAATTTTTAAACCCACTTCGCGCGACCCAGTGAAGGCGATCAAATCGACATCTTTATGGTCGACGAGGTGGGCTCCGATCACAGAGCCGTGGCCCGACAGGAAATTCAAAACGCCTGGTGGAACACCGGCCTCCTCGAAGACCTGCATGAGCATGGCGGCGCACACGATCGATTGCTCGGACGGTTTCATGATCACCGTGTTACCCGTTACGACCCCGGCCGATGCCATTCCACACAGGATGGCGATCGGAAAATTCCACGGCGCAATGACGAACGCGACGCCACGAGCCCAATAGTGGTGGTAGCTTTCCTCGCCGGGAACCCTTTGTGTAAGCTTAGGGCGGCCGAGACGGCGCATCTGCTCCGCGTAAAAGCGGCAAAAATCAATCGCTTCGCGGATATCGGCATCGGCTTCATTCCACGGTTTGCCCACTTCGAAGACTTCAACCGCCGAGAGTTCGTATCGCCGCCGTTCCAAAATATCGGCGGCGCGCTCCAGCAAGCGCGCCCGTTCTTCGACCGATGTCCGGCTCCATTTGGCAAACGCCTCGCGCGCAGCTTTGACGGCCCGTTCAGCTTCGGGAATTCCCGCTTCCGATCCGTAACCGACAATCTCGTCCGGAGCGCTCGGATTCACTGAAGGTGTCAGCTCCTCCGTCCACACTTTTTCGCCGCCGATAACGAGCGGATATTTTTCCCCAAAGCGTTGACGCGCTTCACGCAATGCGCTGCGCATTTTGTCCTGGCTATCTTTGTAAACGAAATTCACGAGGGGTGAGTTCCGGTAAACATCGTCCGGCGCGGTGTCGACCGCACTGCTGCCTTGAGGATGCTCATTTTGAATGGTGATCGTGCTTTGTGATTTCATCGGGCGTGCTCCATTTAACTTTATTAACTCTCTTGGATCGCGCAGCAATTCTTTCGCCGATACGTTCTCGGCAAATTTTGCGCGCAGAAATCCTTCATTCGACGTGTTCTCGAGAAGGCGTCGGACCAAATAAGCCATGCCGGGAAGCAGTTCACCGACTGGGCAATATTCGCGGACCCGATAACCCATCTCCACGAGTGCCCGTTTGATCGGGCCGGCCATGCCGTAGAGCAGTTGAAACTCGAAACGGCTGCGGTCCAGCCCGAGTTCGTCCGCGAACGCCTGTGCGTGGGCGATGCTGCGGACGTTGTGCGAACCAAATGCAGCGGTGACGATGGATTCATTCTCCAAAAGCAATCTCGTGAGAGTCTCGAAATTCGCGTCGCTCTGCGGCTTCTGAGAGAACACCGGACAATCCCAGCCGTTCTGGAGCGACTTCGTCGTTTCGTAATCCCAATATGCGCCCTTGACCAATCGGACTGCGAAGCGCGTGCCTCGTTTGCGGCCCCACTCGATCAGGTCGCGCAGATCGGCTTCCGAATCTCGCAAATACGCTTGAATGACGATCCCGACGTGCGGCCAAGCTTTGAACTCGTCCTCCGTCAGAATAGTTTTGAACAGCTCTAGAGTGGTATTTTTGTGCGCATAACTCTCCATATCGAAATTGATAAATGCCCCCAGCTCTCGAGCCTGGCGCAGAAGCGGCCGCAGCTTCGGCGCGAGATGCGCAATTGCATCGTCCGGATCGGCCGGATTCATTTGTGAATAGAGCGCGGAAAGCTTGACTGATAGATTAACAACCGGAAAGAGCTCTGAATTTTTACCCAACGGATCGGTCCAGTCTTTTGTTTCCTGCGCGAGTTTCTCCAGCAAATCCATGTAACGCGCCGCGTACTCATTCGCGTCCTGCTCGCTCACGACGGCTTCTCCCAAAAGATCGACAGTGAAGCCAATTTTCTGCGCGCGGCGCTTGCGCAATGTTGCCATTACGCTGTCCGGATTTCTTCCGGCGATAAACTGGTGTGCCATTCCGGACACGTTCCAGCGCAGGATTGGCCCGCTTACCCACGGAACAACTCGTGCCAGCCGAACACCACTATTAACAAGCGAACCGAAACCGTTATCGGAGAAATATTCGTTGAGATGCTCAATGATTTCACTGGACATGTGCAGCGAGGGCAGGACATCGACAAAGCGAAATAGTTGCACCTTGAACTGCTCATCGCGCATGGAGAGCGCCATTAATCGCTGATATAATCCCGCCTTGCTGAAAAGCGGCTCTGGATGTTTATCGACCAGCTCGAAGATGCGCGTGCCGCGCCGCTCGATTTCATCTTGGAGGGCCGTCATTTACGAAACTAGTCCGCCGCTGTGCGTTAGGCAAAACGATCCGGGCTGGTTTTACGCGCGTAGAAAAGTTTCTTAGGAGACACGCCCACTTGGTCGTCTCTGTTCGAAATAAGAATGGAACTGCTGCACGCGATTTCGAAGAGCAAATGCAACGAGATTTGCCTGGCAGAGTTCGGAGGCCCAGGGCTCTGAGCTGTCAGGCAATCTCTTTTATGTGTGGATTGATCCGGCGCAAAACTTGCGTAGCAAACAAGCGAGATGATCGAAGAGCGCCATCAATTTGCGAGCGATAACGTCGCAGCGATTTGCCCGGAGGCCTGGGCTGCGTTGCAGGAAGCCAATGCGCATTATGCGCCATCCTACGGCGAGGACTACTGGACTGCGCGCGTCTGCGATCGGATCCGTGAAATTTTCGAAACCGACTGCGATGTGTATTTTGTCTTCACTGGCACCGCGGCCAACGCGCTGGCGTTGGCACAGGTGTGCAAGTCGTTCCATAGCATCATCTGTCGTCAGCATTCTCACATTCAGACCGACGAATGCGGTGCGCCTGAATTTTTCACCGGAGGATCAAAACTGCATTTGGTCGGGGGCGCCGACGGCAAGATCGACAGTGACCAGCTCAAAGCGCTGCTGGCCCGCCACAACGAATTGCATTCGCATAAGCCGGGGGCCATCAGCATCGCGCAAGCGACAGAATTCGGAACAGTTTATCAACGCGACGAAATTGCGGCCATCGCTGACCTGGCGCAGGCGCACCAGTTGTCTTTCCACATGGACGGCGCCCGTTTCGCCAATGCAATCGCATCGCTTAACTGCGCGCCCAAAGCGATCACATGGGACGTTGGGATTGACGTTCTCTGTTTTGGAGGGACAAAAAATGGAGCGGGTGTCGGCGAGTTGGTGATTTTTTTCGATAAGAAGATCTCACGCGAATTTGAGTACCGAGCGAAACAAGCCGGGCAGCTCGGATCGAAGATGCGTTTTCTCGCTGCGCAGTGGCTGGGGCTTTTGACCGGAGACACCTGGCTTCGGAACGCGCAGCATGCCAACCGGGCGGCGCGCTCTCTTGCGAGCCGCTTGCGAAAGGAGGCAGGAATCAAGAGCGCATTTCCAGTCGAGGCAAACGCAGTATTTGTGTCGATGAATGAGCGGCTCGCCAGCGGTCTCCACGCTCGAGGCTGGCGTTTCTATCAATTTATTGAGCCCGATGTTTATCGTCTGATGTGTTCGTGGTCCACGACCGGGGAGGATATCTCAAGTCTGCTTGCCGATATTGCGCGATTAAATGATTGAACAGATCGCTATGGAGGGGCATCTGTAAGCCGAGATGAATACAATGGAACGACCTTTGCTTATTGCGACGGTCTTGCTTGCTGGGTGTGGAACGACTCGCAACGTCGCGGTGAGTTCTTACCATGTGACGCGCGACGTTGCCGTCGGTTCGTATCGTGTTGCTACTGCGCCGGTGCATTACGCTTTAAAGGGCCGCGGTAAACCGAAGATGGTCGGCACCACAGACACAACGTCGTCGGATGTCACCGAGCCCGGTCACCCCGTTTCAGCGCCGCAGGACGCCCGCAGAGAAATAACACAGCAAAATCCAAAACCATCATCGCCAGCGCATAGTTCATATCCGCAGACCCAATTTCCGACTGCAAAAGCGGTGCCGGAGAAGCCGGGCTACGTTTTCAGTCCGTTTGATAGCAGCGGTAGGTACGTCGATGTAAGCGGTTACGCCTCCGGAACCAAAG
>WNGC01000404.1_pt1 | contig 32956 bp, 33 predicted proteins | sample 5400051 | NCBI WGS metagenome assembly WNGC01 (sample SAMN13153368, study PRJNA577476) | soil metagenome | isolation source: 20 cm soil or saprolite under grassland replicate 2 | place: USA:California | collected 2016-06-15
CCCGCAGACCGCCGCATGAAGTCCGGTCCCGTCGCGCTGACTCAAACGCGGCGCGTCCGTCTCGCCCGATCGGACGCCGTCCAGCGGCTCCTCGCGTTCGGCGCGCTGATCGTGATCACCATCGTCTTCTCGCTGGCATCGCCGAACTTCCTTCAGTTCGACAACGTCGTGGGGATCCTTCTCGCGACGACCGTGAACGGGATCCTCGCCCTTGGCGTGACCTTCGTGATCATCACCGCCGGCATCGACCTCTCGATCGGGACGGTGATGACGCTGTCGGCGGTGATGACTGGCACGTTCGCGACCGTCTGGCAGCTCCCGCTGCCGCTCGCGGTCGCTGCGGGTATCGGCACGGGCGCGCTGGCCGGATTGGTCAACGGCGTTCTCATCGCGAAGCTCAAGATCCCCTCCTTCATCGCGACGCTCGGCATGCTCAACGTCGCGAAAGGACTCGCGCTTGTGATCTCGGGGCTGAAGCCGATCTACTTCAACGACACGCCTGAGTTCAATCACGCGGCGATGGGCTCGGTGGTGGGATCCGTCGTTCCCGGCCTCGACATCCCCAACATCACGATCGTCTTCTTGCTCGCGGCGATCGCCGCGAGCCTCGTGCTCTCGAAGACCATCCTCGGCCAGTACACCTTCGCGCTTGGAAGCAACGAGGAGGCCGCGCGCCTCTCAGGTGTCAGCGTCGACCGCTGGAAGATCGCCGTGTACACGCTCTGCGGGCTGTTCAGCGGGCTCGCCGGCGTGCTCATCGCGGCGCGCCTCAACTCGGCGCAGCCATCGCTCGGCCAGGGCTACGAGCTCGACGCCATCGCCGCGGCGGTGATCGGCGGCACGTCACTGTCCGGCGGGGAGGGGTCGATCCTCGGCACCGTCATCGGCGCATTCATCATCAGCACGCTCACCAACGGGCTGCGGATCATGTCGGTGCCGCAGGAGTGGCAGACCGTGGTCACGGGGAGCATCGTCATCATCGCCGTGTACCTCGACATCGTCCGGCGGCGGCGGCAGGCATGAGCGGCTCCACGATCAGCGCCCTCGAGGCGCTCGATGTGCGCTTCCCCACCTCACGCACGCTCGCCGGGTCGGACGCGATGAACACCGCGCCCGATTACTCAGCGACGTACGTCGTGCTCCGCACCGACCGCGGCGACAAGCTCGCCGGACACGGACTCACGTTCACCACCGGTCGCGGCAACGAGGTGGTCGTCGCGGCCGCGAACGCGCTGCGGCCGCTCGTCGTCGGCAGGACGCTCGAGGCGATCGCGGCGGACATGGGCCGCTTCTGGCGCGAGATCACCGGCGATTCACAGCTGCGCTGGATCGGGCCCGACAAGGGCGTGATGCATCTCGCCACCGCCGCGGTCGTGAACGCGGTGTGGGACCTCTGGGCAAAGGCGGAGCGCAAGCCCGTCTGGAAGCTGCTCGTCGACATGAGCCCGGCCGAACTGGTCCGCTGCATCGACTTCCGCTACATCACCGACGCCATAACGGCGGACGAGGCGCTCGGGATCCTCCGGCGCCTCGAGCCGACCAAGCGCGAGCGCGAGGACGAGATGCGGCGGGACGGCTTTCCGGCGTACACCACGTCCGCGGGGTGGCTCGGCTACTCCGACGAGAAGATCCGCGCGCTCTGCCGCGAGGCCGTCAATCAGGGTTGGACGCACGTGAAGATCAAGGTCGGTCGCGACATCGAGGACGACATGCGACGCGCGCGGATCGTCCGCGAGGAGATCGGCGACCGGAAGCTGATGATGGACGCGAACCAGGTCTGGGACGTCGGCGAGGCCATCGCCAACACCAAGCGGCTCGCGAAGTTCGACCCGTACTGGATGGAAGAGCCCACGAGCCCCGACGACGTGCTCGGCCACGCCGCCATCGCGAAGGCCATCGCGCCGATCCGCGTCGCGACCGGCGAGCACTGCCAGAACCGTGTGATCTTCAAGCAGCTTCTGCAGGCGAAAGCGATCGGCTTCTGCCAGGTCGACGCGTGCCGGCTCGGCGGCGTGAACGAGGTGCTCGCCGTGCTGCTCATGGCCGCGAAGTTCGGCGTGCCGGTGTGCCCGCACGCGGGCGGCGTCGGCCTCTGCGAGTACGTCCAGCACATCTCGCTCTTCGACTACATCGCGATCTCGGGATCGCTCGAGGATCGCGTGCTCGAGTACGTGGACCACCTGCACGAGCACTTCGTCGACCCGGTCACCATCAGGGGTGGCCGGTACATGCCCCCGACCAAACCCGGCTACAGCATCGAGATGAAGCCGGGGTCGCTTCGCGAGTACGCGTATCCGGACGGTGCCGCATGGACCTCGTGATCGACGCCCACCACCACTTCTGGGATCCAGCCCGCGCGTCCTACCCGTGGATGACCGACGCGCTCGCGCCGATCCGCCGGCGGTTCGGCCCCGAGGACCTGGAGCCGCTGCTGGCCACCAATGGCATCGATCAGACGATCCTCGTGCAGACCCGGTCGAGCCTCGACGAGACGCGCGAGTTCCTCGCGACCGCCGCGCGGCATGAGTTCATCGCGGGCGTGGTCGGGTGGGTCGACCTCAAAGCAGACGTTCCGGAGCAGCTCAAGTCGCTCCGCGCTGGTCCGGGCGGCGCCAAGCTTGTCGGAGTACGACACCAGGTGCACGACGAGGCCGATCCCGAGTGGCTCGGGAAGAAGGACGTGCGCCGCGGGATCGCGGCGATCGGCAAGGCCGGTCTCGCGTACGACATCCTCGTTCGGACGCGGGAGCTGCCCGCCGCGCTCGCGCTGGTGCGCGACAACCCCGGCATGAGGTTCGTCATCGATCACATCGCGAAGCCATCGATCGCGACCGGCGCGATCGATGAGTGGTCAGAGCACCTGGCGCCGCTCGCCGCCTTCCCCAATGTCTTCATCAAGCTTTCGGGGATGGTGACCGAGGCCGACTGGAAGCGCTGGACCGTGCGCGACATCGCGCCGTATGTGCGGAGCGTGCTCGGATGGTTCGGCGCGGAGCGCTGCGTGTTCGGGTCGGACTGGCCGGTGTGCCTCGTCGCAGCGTCCTACGCGCGCGTGATCGACGTCTGCGGGCAGGCCATCGGCGATCTGCCGGCAGCCGAGCGCGAGCGGATCTTCGGCGGCAACGCCGCTCTGTTGTACCGGCTCCCCGTGCCGGCGACCGCGGATCGGAGGTCATGAGATGCAGATCTACGGAATGGCGCTCGACCTGCGGGACGACCCTCAGCTCATCGCGCGTTACAAGAAGGAGCACGCCGAGGTGTGGCCGGAGGTCGTCGCGCGCCTGCGCGACATCGGCGTGACCGAGATGAAGATCTTCATCCTCGGTCGGCGCATGTTCATGTACTGCGAGACCCGTGACGGCTTCGACCCAGCAAACGACTTCGCGCGCTCGAACGACGACCCGACGTACAAGAAATGGGACGAGCTCATGCGCACGATGCAGGAGCGGGTCGACGAAGCGAGGCCGGGCGAGTGGTGGGCGCGCATGGAGCTCGTCTTCGACCTGAGCGCGGTGCACGCATGAGCAGCGTCGTCGTCACCGGCGCCGCCAAGGGGATCGGAGCCGGCATCACGGAGGCGTTCGCCCGCGCGGGATGGTCCGTCGTCGCCGTCGACCGCGACAAGGCGCCCCTCGAGCAGACGGCTTCGCGGATCGGCGGAACGGTGGTCACCGTCGCCGGCGACGTGGCGGACCGCGCGACGAACGACGCGGCCGTCAAGACGGCCGTCGACCGCTTCGGCGGACTCGACGCGGCCGTCGGCAACGCCGGCGTGACGCTGGCGAAGGTCATCGACGACAGCACGTCCGAGGAGTTCGACCGGCTCTGACGAAGGGCGCCGCGGTGCAGCTCGCGCGCGCGCTCGCGCTCGACTGGGCGCCGGAGTGGATCCGCGTCAATGCGGTCTGCCCCGGCATCGTGGACACGCCGATGCTGCAGCAGTTCTTCGACGCGATGCCCGACCCTGCCGCCTTCCGCCGCGAGAACGAGATCGCGCAACCGCTCGGGCGACTCGCGACCCCGGCCGAGATCGCGTCCGTCGTGCTGTTCCTCTCGACACCGGCCGCGGGGTTCATCACCGGAGTGGCGCTCCCGGTCGACGGGGGGTTCACCGCGGAATGAGCGGACGCCTCGACGGCAAGGTCTGCGTCATCACCGGCGCCGGTTCGGGTATCGGTCGCGCCAGCGCGCTGCTCTTCGCGCGCGAGGGTGCGTGCGTCGTGGTGGCCGACGTCGACCGGGCGGGAGCCGAGGAAACCGTGAAACTGGTGCACGCTGACGGCGGGACCGCGAACGCGCTCTTCGCCGACGTTGCCGATCCCGCCGCGGCGCAGCGCCTCGCCGACGAGACGGCCAAGGCTGAGGGTCGCATCGACGTCCTCTTCAACAACGCCGGCATCAGCGGCGTGGGCACCGTGCACGACACCACCGTCGAGCTCTTCGACAAGGTGATGTCGGTGAACGTCCGTGGCGTGTTCCTGGTGAGCAAGTTCGTCGTCCCGTACATGATCGAAAAGAAGCGCGGATCGATCATCAACATGTCATCGACGATCGCGGAGATCGGCCTCGCGCAGCGCGCGAGCTACGCCGCATCGAAGGGCGCGATCCTCGCGCTCACTCGCGCGATGCAGGTGGACTACGCGCCGTTCGGCATCCGCGTGAACGCGCTTCTCCCGGGCACGATCCACACTCCGTTCGTGGAGAAGTACCTACGCGAGTCGTATCCAAACCGCGAGGAGGGCCTCAACGCGATCCGCAAGCGCCAGCTGACGAGTGAGCTTGGCAAGCCCGAAGATGTCGCGTCCGCGGCGCTGTTTCTCGCCTCGGATGAGTCGAGCTTCGTGATGGGGACCGGCCTCTTCGTGGACGGCGGCGTCCGCGGGGGGAAGTGAAACCGCTCGACATCGCGACCCCGGCGCTCGTGCGCGTCCGCGGTGAGGGCCGAACCTTCGTTGCGCTCTGGCGGGATTCGCGGCTCTGGGATCTCGACCCGCTCACTTTCGACGCGCTTCTTCGCCTGCCGCTCGACGGGATCCGCGCGGGCCTTGGCGCGATCATCGGCCCGGAGCTCGATCTCGCGCAAGTCGAGCTCGCCGCGCCGGTTGAGTCGCAGGAGGTCTGGGCAGCCGGCGTCACATATCTCCGGAGCCGCGAGGCACGCGTTGAGGAGACGACCCAGAGGACGATCTACGAGCAGGTCTACGAAAGCGACCGGCCGGAGCTCTTCTTCAAGGCGGCGGGGTGGCGCGTGGTTCCCGACGGCGGCGAGATCGGCGTGCGTGAGGATTCGACCTGGGACGTGCCCGAGCCGGAGCTCGCCGTTCTCTCGAACGCCCACGGCGAGGTCATCGCGTTCGCGTGCGGCAACGACATGAGCTCGCGGAGCATCGAGGGAGAGAACCCGCTGTTCCTTCCACAGGCGAAGATCTACGACCGAAGCTGCGCGATCGGTCCGGCCGCGGTGTTCGCGTGGGAGGTTGACGTCTCGCGCGCAAAGATCCGCATGACGATCGAGCGCGGCGGCGCATCGGTCTTCGACGGGACGGCCACCGTCGCCGACATGACGCGCGAGCCCGCCGATCTCGCCGCGGTGCTGCACTCGTCGTACACGCTGCCGGTGGGGGCGTGGCTCCTCACCGGCACGTCGCTCGTGCCGCCCGAGCCCTACACCGCGAAGACCGGCGACCTCGTTCGAATCGCGATCGACGGTCTCGGCGAGATCACCAATCGCGTGTCGCTCGTCAAACACAGCGGCGCGCAGGCGAAACCGACGCGACACGCGAAGCGCTAGCGTCAGCCGCGGTGGCCGACACAGCGCTCTTTCCGCCGGAGCAGCTCTTCGAGTTCTCGGTCCGCGTCTTCCGTCACTTCGGCGTCCCGGAGGTGGACGCGCGGACCGCCTCGACGGTGCTGCAGTCCGCCGACCTGCGCGGCATCGATTCACATGGTGTCGCGCGGCTCCATTCCTACTTCGACATGCTCACGCTCGGCCGCATCGATCCGAATGCGAAGGTGACCATCGTGCGGGAATCGCCGAGCACTGCGACGGTCGACGGCGGCAATGGCCTCGGTCTCGTCGTCGGACCCAAGGCGAACGCGATCGCGATGGAGAAGGCCCTCGCGGCCGGCAGCGGCTGGGTCAGCGTGCGCAACACGAATCACTTCGGCATCGCGGGGTATTACGTGCTCCAGGCCCTCGAGCGCGATCTCATCGGCTGGGCCATGACGAACACGGGACTCGAGGAGCCCGCCATCGTGATCGACATGGCGACGACCGCGGCGGCATACGGGAAGATCGAGATCGCGCGGCGCGCAGGGAAACCGATCCCGACCGGATGGGCCATCGACCGGGCTGGCGCGACGACCACCGATCCGAACGCGATGATCGACGGAGGCGCGATGCTGCCGCTCGGCTCCGATCGCGACCGCGGCGGTCACAAGGGGTATGGCCTCGCCGTGATGGTCGACGTCCTCTCCGCGGTGCTCTCGGGCGCGAACTGGGGACCGTTCGTGCCGCCGTTCGCGCTTCGTCAGGAGATCCCGACGCGCTCGGTTGGCAAGGGCATAGGGCATTTCTTCGGCGCGCTGCGGATCGACGCCTTCATCGACACGGACGAGTTCAAACGACAGATCGACGAGCTCGTGCGGATACTTCGGAAGACACGGCCGGCGCCGGGAACCAGTGGGCCGCTCATACCCGGCGATCCCGAGCGCCAGGCCGAGGCGGTGCGCCGCCGCGACGGAATACCGGTCGTCGCGGCGGTGGTCGACGAGCTGCGTGACATCTCGCGCCAGACGAGAACTGTGCCGGGCGATCGCCGCGAAGTCGGCGTCGTTATGAAGAAGCGATGCATCTGCCCGAATCACCGGCACTGCGATCAAACAATCGCTCAGACTTCGGACCGTCTCTCCCGCATCGCGACATGCGCGGTAGATCACACCTGCTTCCTCGAAGTCGGCCAGTCCCTCGAGCGGCAGAACCTGGAAGCCGAGGAGTCGTGAGCGAAGATCGCGAACGCCTGTTCCCGACCGCGCCCCGGCGAGGAGCTCCATGACGATGACCTCTGTCAGCGCGAGGTCCTCGTCGCGCTCGATCAGCTTTCGGAGCCTGACCGCCACGTCGTGATCAGTACCCCTTAGGAACTCGACCCAAGCAGAGCTGTCGGCGACGGATCACCGTCCCATCCAGCGCCTTCGAGATCAAGCATGTCGCGGCGCCGCCGGTCTCCGACAAGCGCACGAAGAGCGAAGTCGATCGCGGCGCGCTTCGTCGGGAGTCGGTATAGCCGCATCACCCGCCTCACCAACCTCTCATCGATCACAACATTGGTCCTGGTCACGAGCGCAGGATACACCTTCGTACACCATAAGGTGTAGAGCCAGAGCGACATACCTTTTCAGTGCCAAGGCGAAGACCGCGCTAGTCCCCGGCGGACGCCACCTGGCGCACGACCGGTTCGGTGTGCTCCTTCGGGATGAGCGCGAACGCGAGCACCGCGGCGACCATCGTGAGCGCGAGCGCACCAAGGAAGGCGAGCTCGAGCGAGATCGGGGCCACCGCTCCACCGATCGCTGACCCGACCGGGAAGCCGATGAAGTTGAGCGACATCGAGACGGCGAAGGCGCGGCCCAGCCACGCCGGATCGGTACGCCGCTGACGTAGGGTGAAGAGGACGACGTCGAATGGTCCGGTCGCGAGACCGATGACCGCCATCACGAGCGCGGCAAGCAGGAGATTCGGCGAGAAGAGCACCGCGCCGTACCCGATGCCGGTCAGCACCATCGCGCCGGCGAGGAACGGCCGCTCGCGTCCCTCCGTCCCCACCCGGCCAACGAAGAGCACCGAGACCGCGGCGGTCACGCCCATGAGCGCGAAGAGCTGGCCGACCTCCGCGGCGCCGCCACCAAGCCGCGAAAGCACGAACACCGGCAGCCCGATGTAAAAGAGACCGTTCGCGATGTTCGCGGTCGAGACCGAGATCCCGAGCCCGCGCAGCGTCTTGTTGCGCCATGTGTAGAGGAGGCCCGCCCACGCGTCCGACAGGAGACCGCCGTGCGGAACGCGACCAAGGGGATCGCGGAGCGGAACGGTGATGACCGCGGCGATCGCGTAGAACGCCGAGGTCAGAGCGAGCGCCCAGAGACTGCCGACCGTGGCAACGAGCGCGCCGGCGATCGCGGGACCGAAGATGCTCGACACGACATAGCCGTTGCTGTCGACGGCGTTCGCGCGCTCCCAGAGTGGCCGCGGGACGAGAAGGGGAAACATCGTGCGCACGCCCGTTGTCGAAAGAGGGAATGTGAGCGACATGACGGTGACGATCGCGAGCAGCAGGACCTCTGAGAGCACGTCGGCCGCACCGAGCCCAACGAACGACCATGAGCTTCACTCGGCCATGCCGGTCGAGCAGCGCGCCGGCGATCGGACTCATGAGCAACCCGGGCGCGAGCGCGAGGAACGTCACGGCGCCGGCAAGGCCCGGCGAGTGGAATCGGTCAAGGGCGAAAAGCACGAGGATGAGCTGGACCATCGTCGTCGCCGTCCGCGCGAGCAGCATGCTCGCGAGGAGACGCGGCAGACCCGGGATCTGAAAAAGGCGCCGGTAGCTCGGCCGCGCCTCAGTGACGACTTCGGTTATCGAGCGACTCTACCGAACGAAGCGGAACGTAGCCCGCGATGCATTGCCGCTACGGAGTGAGCTGGTCCTCAATCCCTCGCGCGATCGCGGCGGGGTCGTATGAGCGGCGAACCCATTGGCGATAGACGCCCAGGCCCATCGTCCGAAGCACCTCGTCTTTGTCGCCATCCCGTGCGCGCGTTCGCGCGCGAAGGTGCGATCGGTCGTCCAGCTCCACGGCGAGAACGGGCCGAAACGTCTCGGGGTCGCAGAGCAGGAAGTCCACGTGCTTTTGCGAGACATGGTTGAACGCCGCTGTGTCGGTCCATCCGTCGAGGTCCTGACAAAGGTCGAGAAGTCGGACCTTCGGAAACACCATGTAGCGTTTACCTGCGGCCATTTTCAGTGCGGTGAAGAAGCCCTTTTCAGTAGGCGTCAGCAGCGAGCCGATCAGCTTGTACGGATAGAACTCGGCCTCCTGCGACTTCGCGACTGCCATGTGGCGACACTACGAATCGTTTGCGCTGGAGCGGAAGCATTGAGAGAGATGTTCTGGCGTCGGGCCGAGATCAATTCGAAAAGCAGCGGCGACTTTTCGACGACTGATTTGATTCAGGACAACGGCTTCGGCAGCGACGCATCCCCCTGAGCCCGCTCCCAGTCTTCGCGGAGGACCTCGCCGCACCAGACGTCATGCCAACGGCCGTCGCGGTAGAACTCTTGACGTAGGACGCCGGACTGCCGGTAGCCAGCCTTCTCGAGCGCGCGTATCGAAGCCTTGTTCTCCATGAAGGCGCGCGTGCGGATCTTGTGCAGGTTGAGCTCACGGAAGCAGAAGGTGGTCCGCAGGGCCATCGCCTCGGACGCGATCCCCTTGCGCCACATCGATTTGTCGCCGATCACAAGACCGGTCTCGCCGTGGCCGTGGCGATGGTCGATGCCATGGATACCGGTCGTTCCGACGACCCTGCCGTCCACCTCGATCGCCCACGTGACGCCGTTCGGTTCCTCGCCGGTTCGCTTAAACCACTCTTCTTCCTGTGAATCTGAGAGCGGGCCGAGTCCCGGCAGAAAGCGAAGAGTCTCCGTGTCCTCGAACCACCGCTGGTAGGTCGTGAGGTCTTCCTTTCGCGGTGGCCGCAGCGAGCATTTCTCGCCGCGAAGGACGGGACCGAACACGGAAGGACTCTATCGAGCGGGGCGGACGCGCGTCAGGCGGCCGCGGCCAGGGCTGCCTCCACCTTTTCGGTGACCTCGGCGACGCTGTAGGCGAGACGAACCCGCTGTCGCACCAGCTTCATGCCGATCACGCGGAAAACTTCGTCCAGAAAGGCGTCCTTCTGGCGGCGGTACGGACGATCGTGCGATGAGTCGTCGAGCTCGATCGCGACCATCGGTTTGAACGTTCGCGGGTGACAGAGAACGAAGTCCACATGTCTTCGATCGATCTTGTTGACCGCGCCCTGGTTGAACGGTCGATCGAGGATCTCACAGAGATCGACGACTCTGACCTGCGCGAAGATCAGGTAGCGGTCCGAGTAGATCATTCGAAGCATCTGGTAATACGCGATCTCGGCGGGTGTGAGGAACGGCTTGCGCTGATAGGGAAAGCCGAACGGCAGCTTCCGCGGAGCCTTCGGCGCTGCCCACGGAAGGGTGAGCTGCGAGCCGTCTCTTGCCACGAAACGACCCTATGGGCGAGAACGGTACCGGCGAAAGCAGTACGAGACGCCTACTCGGGTATCGCGAGCCAGCCTGGACCCGGTCGCTGAAGGCGTCGGGCCGAGATCAATTCAGCGAGAAGCGGCCACTCGACCGGCCAGCTGAACCACTTCCCCACCTCGTCCTGGTGCGCGAGCACCGCGGCGCGAACGCCGATCAGAACGAGCTCGGCGAGGGCCTGCTCCTGGTTCGCTTTCCAGGGCTTGTTCCACACCTGATCCCATCGCGCGAGCTCGCTCGTGTGGCGATGACCGCCCTTGCCATCGTCGACGGGGATGTCGCGAGAAACGACAGCCGCCACGCTTTCGAGCTTCTCACGCACCTTGCGGAGCGCGGGCGCCTCGAGGCCGAGCTCGGCCTTGACGTCATCAAGCTTTGACGGCCCCGCGGACCGCAGGTGCCGCACGAGACGCGAGCGCTCGTCGCCGGCGGCATCCGCCTCCGCAAGCGCGGCGCGCGCAAGCGGATCGATCGCGCGCATTGCGGCCTGGTGGCAGAGGAGCACCTTCCCGCGATGCACCTTGAGCGCGTGCACACCCGGCCGGAGCGCGAGCTCGCCACCCCACGGCCACTTCGTCTTGGGCCACGATCCGAACCCCGCCGAGCCGGGTTTGTACGGTTGCTCGTGGGTCGCCGCGAACAGGCTCGGCAGCGCGGAGTCCTGCGTGAGCGTGAGCACACCGCGATCGACGAGAAATGCCTCGGCCTCGTCGAGCGTGTCGAGCTTTCGGTCTGACGTCAGCCGGCAGTCGTGCAGCCGCTTCTGGCGCAGCTCAGCCACGGAGCTCACCCGAGCGAGCGTAGCCACGACTCAACGTCCGACCGACCAAGAGAGCGATCGTCGAAGGCTGCAACGACTGCCTTTAGTGTCACCACGTGAAGTCTCGAGCCCGGACGCTCGCGCGAGAGCGCCTGCGTGTCATCGCCATCATCGCGGTCGCATTCCTCCCGCTCGTGCTGATCGAGACCGCCATCATCGGCCAACAGGCCCAGGCCGGGCGCGAGAGTATCGCCGCCGGGCGACTCGCGCTGGTCCGCTCCGCCGCCGGCGCCGCCGACGGCTTCGTCGCGGGGAATCTCGCGACGCTCCACGCACTCACCCAGACCCGATCGATCCGCGCCGCCGACGTCGACACGGTGAACGCCATCCTGCGGCCGATCATCCAGAACGATTCGAACTGGCTCACCATCGGCCTGTCGGGGGCCGACGGCTGGAACCTGTCGAGTCTTACGACGGCTGCCCACAGCGTGAACATCGCGGACCGCGACTATTTTCAGGCCGCTATCGGCGGCATGGACGGGGTCGGATCCGTTCTCGCCACGCGAGGCACGCTGAATGCGAAGACCATCGTCCTTGCGGTACCGGTGGCCTTCGACAACGGGACGAAAGGCGTCCTATCGGGAGCCCTTTCCCTCGCGAACATCGAACGCCAGCTGAACGATGTCGTCCCAGGATCGACGATCGACCTCCGCGTCATCGATCGGCTCGGACACCAGTTCATCGGTCCAGGGAGCAGCGCCGACACTCTCCCCGATCAGAACGCGCTCCCTGAGGTGCGACAGGGCCTCGCAGGAGTCTCGAACACCATCCTGTCGAGCGACAGCGGCCGCGACAACCTCATCGCGTTCGCGCCGGCCACGCGCGCCCGTTGGGTCATCGTCCTCACGGAGCCGACGTCCTCCGCGTTCGCGCTCCCGGATGGGCTCACCCGCGCAGCGGTCCTGCTCACGCTCATCGGGATCCTTGCCGCGCTCGGGATCGCGTGGTATCTCGGCGGTCGCCTCGCGCGGTCTTACGTCCAGCTCGAGGCGGCCCGCAACGAGACCGAGAGCGAGCGCTTCCGTCTGTACGAGGCGCTTCGCCACGCGCCGGCCCGAGTCGGCATGCTCCTCGGCCCAGACCTGCGGTTCGCGATCGTGAGTCCGCTGCAGCTCTCGGAGATGGGGCTCACCGAGAAGGACGTGATCGGCAAGCGGTTCGCCGACATCGATCCCGATCCCAGCCATCGCGCCGTACTCGAGCAGGTCTTCCGCACCGGCGATTCGCACACAGCGCGCGAGGCGCCGACCCGAACACGCCTCTCTACCGGCGCGACGATCGATGGGTACTTCAACAGCACGATCGTCGCGACGCGCGACGCGTCCGGGGCGATCGATGGGGTCATCTATTTCGCCGCCGACGTGACCGACCTGGTCCTCGGGCGGAAGCGCGTGGAAGATCTCGCCACGACCATCGCCGGAGAGCGCGACGAGCTTCAGCACATCGTCAACGAGCTACCCGAGGGCGTGGTCGTGATGCGTCTCGACGGTCCCGTCATACGTAACCGCGTCGCCGACGAGCTGCTCGGCCGGCCGTTCACCGGCGATTTCGAGGCGGCGCACACCGACTATCGTCCGCGGCGGCCGGACGGACGACCGTACGAGACTCGCGACTTCCCGATCAATCGCGCGCTGGCCGGAGAGAGCGTGCGCGGCGAGGAGATGCTCTTCCACAATCCAACCCGCGATGAGGACCTGAACATCCTTGTGAGCGCCGCCCCGGTGCGACGCGATGGCGAGATCGTCGCCGGCGTCTCCGTCTTCCAGGACATCACAGAGCTCCGGGCATTCGAGCGGCAGCGGACCGAGTTTTTCAGCATGGCGAGTCACGAGATCCGGACGCCGGTCACGGCGATCCTCCTTCAGCTCGACCTGGCGCTCAAGCAAATCTCCCGGGGCGACAGCTCGAACACCGAGGAGATGCTCCGCAAGGCGAAGCAGCGCACAAAAGCTCTCACCGCGCTCATCAACGATCTGCTCGACGTTTCCCGTCTCGATGTCGGCAAGTTCGCGCTCGAGCTCGAGGACCTCGACCTCGCGGAGGTGGTGCGTCGCACGGTCGAGGACTACCCGGCCGACGACAACCACCCCATCCGGATCATCCGCGGGGGTGCGTCGCTGCCGATCCAGGGTGATGCCCGCCGGATAGTGGAGGTGATCGAGAACCTTCTCAACAACGCGGTGAAGTACAGCCCGCAGGGCGGCGCGGTCACGGTCGAGGTCGGGCGCGAGCGCGAGAGCGCGGTCTTCCGCGTCCGCGATGAAGGCCTCGGGGTGCCCGAAGCCGAGCGCGGCCAGATCTTCGAGCGGTTCTTCCGGACGAGCGTCGCCAAGGCCTACGGCGGGGTCGGGCTTGGCCTGTACATCAGCAAGGAGATCGTCAACCGGATGGGCGGCGAAATCGGGCTCGAGTCGAGCGACGCGAAGGGAAGCGTCTTCCGCGTGAGCCTCCCGCTTCAGCCGGCACCCGTGGCTGTCTCGAAGTAACTACGATCGAGGGGTGACAACCGACGCTCGCCAGGACCTGAAGCAGGCCGCCGGGTGGGCTCCCGAGTTCCTCGCGGCGATCGTCGACTCTTCCGATGACGCGATCATCGGCAAGACCCTCGACGGAACGATCATCAGCTGGAACGCCGGCGCCGAACGTCTGTACGGGTACACCGCGGACGAGATCCTCGGGCAGCCGATCTCGATACTCGTGCCGATCGACCGTCCCGACGAGCTACCGGCGATCCTGAGTCGACTCGCGTTGGGCGAGCGGATCGACCACTACAAGACGGTGCGCATTGCGAAGGATGGCCGGCGCCTCCAGATTTCGGTGACGATCTCGCCGGTGCGTGACGCACGCGGGGCGATCATCGGGGCTTCGGCGATCGCCAGAGACATCAGCGAGCAGGAGCGCGCGATCGAGGAGGCCCTACGGCTCCGTGAGGACTTCATCTCGATCGCGGCGCACGAGCTGCGGACCCCGCTCACGACGGTCTTCGCGAGGCTCCAGCTGGCCGAGCGGCGCCTCACCCGTGGTGACTACGACACGGACGCGCTTCGACGCGACGTGGAGATCGTGCGCAAAGGAGCTGACCGGCTCCGCGGGCTGCTCGAGCGGCTCCTGGACATCAGTCGCATCCGGACCGGACGCCTCGAGCTCGAGCGCGCGCCGACCGACGTGGTGGCGCTGACCCGCAGGGTCGCTCTGGAGCTGGCGGAGAACGCGGACACGAAGATCACCGTACGCGGGCCAGTATCGAGCGCCGAGACTGCGGACGTCGATGCGGTTCGTATAGAGGAAGTGCTCACCAACCTGATCGACAACGCGGTCAAATACGGAGCCACGGATCAGCCGATCGAGATCGACATCGCCGAGGGGCGGTCGTTCGTGCGCGTGTCGGTGAGCGACCGCGGACCCGGAGTCGCTCCTCTGGAACGCGATCTCATATTCGAGCCATTTCACCGGGCCAGCCGAGACTCGCGCGGCGTTGGGCTCGGCCTGCACGTAGCGCGCGAGATCGTGAGGCTTCACGGCGGCACGCTGACCGTCGAAGAGCGGGCGGGCGGCGGCGCGACGTTCGTTCTGATCTTGCCAAAGGTCGCCGATAGCTAGCGGACGGGCTTGTCCTCGAGCCACCGGCAACCCATCGTGCGGCAGTCGTGTATCCGGTATGTCGCGTGGCGTGGGCGCCAGAACAAGAGCAGCATCCCGACCGCGGTCAGGACGACGAACGCGAGGACGAAGGCGACCTGGCCCTCGATCGTGAGCATGTCAAGAAGAGCGTTACCCATTCCCTATTCCCCTTGCGTCTTGAACGGCACCCGCTTGCGCCGCGTTTCCTCATCCAGAACTTTACCGCGCGCTCGGGGCGCGTTCGGTGTCAGGCGCCGGTCAGCGCCCGACTCGTTTGCGTGCGTAGGCTCGTGTGTCTGCGTTCTCGACGAGCGCTTCGGCTGTCCGGCCATCCATCGGATAGGACGAGACGCCCCAGGACCGCGCCGGCATCTTGATCGCGCCGCCGCCGGGCAGCTTTACGTCGGTCGCGTCGAGGATCTCCATCAAACGGATGACCACTTTTTCGGCCTCTTCCCGAGGCGTATCGGGCATGACGATGGCGAACTCGTCGCCGCCGTATCGCGCCGGCACGTCCTCAGTGCGGACCCGCTCGGTGATCGTCTGCCCGAGCACCCGGAGCACCTCGTTTCCGGCGAGATGTCCGTAGGTGTCGTTGACCTTCTTCAGCTCGTCGATGTCGAAGAAGGCGACCGCAAGCGGCGATTGGTGGCGCTCGGCGCGTGCGACCTCCTCCTCCAAGCGGTCGTAGAAGTAGCGGTAGTTGTGGATCCCGGTGAGCGCGTCGGTGTTCGCGGCGCGCTTCAGCCGCTCGTGGAGCTCCGCGACCTCGATCTGCGCCGCGATCTGGGCGCCGACCGTCTCCATCAGGGTCAGGTCGCGCTTGCTGAAGGCGGCCACGGCGGGGTGGCTCAGCACGAGAACACCGACGGCCTGCCCGCGTGAGACCAGTGGGACGACGAGCTCGCTGCGCACCCGAGGGTCGCCGATGTAGCGCGGGTCCGCCCGGACGTCGTCGATGATCTGGCCCTCGCGGTGCGTGAAGACCCATCCCGAGATGCCGCGGTCGGTCGCGACACGCGAGGGCGAGTCGACCGTCATCCAGGCCCCGGCGACGGCGCGTGAGACGAGCTCGTCGGACTGCTGGTCGTGCAGCATGATCGTGAGCGAGGCTCCCGGCACGGCGCGCTCGAGCACGACGAGCGTGCGGTCGAGAAGCTGCTGCAGGTCGAGGATGGTGTGGAACTCGGGCGTGAGCTCGGACAGGATCGAGAGCTCGCGGCTCGTCGAGGCCACCTCCTCCTCAGCGGCGTGGATGACCCCGCGGGCCTCGACCATCGAGATGAACGCATTCACGACGGTCGGGTCGTAATACGAGCCCGCGAAGCCCCTGATCTCGGCGAGCGCCTGATCCTCGCGCCGCGCGGGACGGTACGGGCGCTCGGCGAGCATCGACTCGAAGGCGATGGCGACCGCGAGGATGCGCGCGGTGAGCGGGATCTGGTCCCCGACGAGCGCATCCGGATAGCCGGTCCCGTCCCAACGCTCGTACGCGTGCCGGACGATAGGGACCACGCCTCGAAGGAAGCGGATCGATTCGAGGATCCGGGCGCCCAGGAGGGGGTGCTCCTGCATGATCTTTTTCTCCTCGGGCGTCAGCGGTCCCGCCTTCGAGAGGATCGCCGCGGGCACGCCGATCTTCCCGAGCGAGTGGAAGAGCGACGCGTACCGGAGATCTCGGAGCTCGTGCTCGCCCATCTGGAGACGCTCGCCCACGGCCACGGCGTCAGCCGCGATCTTGCGCTGATGATCCTCGCGGTAGTGGTCGCGCGCGACGATCGTGGACATGAGTGTCGAGACGGTGGAGAGGTACGCCTCGTCGAGCTCACGGTACAGGCGGATCGACCGCATCGTCGACGCTCCGACCCCCGCGAGGATGCCGATGAGCTCGCGCTCCTCGTCGGTGAACACGTGCGTGTCGTGCCAGGTGACGAAAAGGACGCCGATGGTCTGGTCGGCCGAGCGCAGCGGGTGGATGAGGAGCGCCTCGTGGCCGAACCGCTCGAGGAGCTTGCGCGTGGATTCGGGCGCGTCCGCCCGGCGCGAGAACGCGAGCGGCTGCGCGGTCTCGAGCACGCGCGACATCGCCGGTGAAGTCTTCGGCAGCGCGAGGACGTCGTTCGTCGCTTTCCCGGTCGTGAACGCGAAGTCGAGGGTGTCGCCGCCCTTGTCGATGTACACCGCGGCGACGGCCGGCTTGAGCAGATCGACGACGGATTCCGCGAGCAGCTTGGCGACGTCGACGAGCTCGGTCTTCTCCGAGATCGCGAGGCCGATCCGGTGCAGCTCGAAGAGGCGGCGCGACAGGGTCGCGGTGCGGTTGTGCAGCGTCGCCCGCTCGAGCGCGATCGCAGCTTCGTTCGCGATCGCCGCGAGGAGCTGCAGATCGCCCTCGTCGTACGCCGTGACGCGGCGGCTCTGCGCTGAGATCGCGCCGACGAACGTGTCGCGCTGCCGGAGGGGCGCGACGATGATCGACTGCTCGACCACTGCCCCCCATGACTCGAGGTCCGGAAGGCCGAGACGGCGGGCGTCGCGCTCCACCTCCTTTAATAGGAGTGGGCCGCGTTCGACGGTCGCGCCGACGAGCGTGCCCTGGGTGGGCCGCTCGACCGGTTCGAGCTCCTTGCCGCCGTCCACGAGGAACCGGTAGCGCACCGTCGCGCCATCCGGGCTCAAGGTCGCGACGAAGAAGTTGTCGGCGTCCATGACCGCGGCGACCTGGCGATACACGTTGCGGAAGACCTCGTTCGGGTCGAGAGAGGCGCCGACCGCGTGGCTCACCTCGACAAGGGTCGCGAGGAGCCGGGCGCGTCGCTCGGCAATGAAGCGTGCGCGGATGTCGAGGTATCCGAGCAGGAAGAGGGGCACCGCAGGGAGCAGGAACCACGGTTGGATGAGGACGATCTCGATCGTGATGACGGCGGCGAGACCCCAGAGAAGCTGCGCGCGACCGGTCCGGCCGATCCAGCTCATGGTCGATCTGGTGAGACGTTCGGTGCCGAGGATGAGCTGCAGCGCGATGATCTGGCCGAGATCGAGCACGACGAGCGCAGTCGCGGCGATCGCACCGGCGATGATGACCTCGCCGATGGTGCCGCTGATGCGGTCGACCATCGACATGATCACGAGCTGGAAGGACATCGCGGCGACGCCCGCGCTGATCGCCTGGGCCGCGGTGTTCCGGACGATGCGGATGAACGACTTGCGCGTGACGAGGTCGTTCACTAGACGCGCCGAGCCGGCCACGAGCGCGAGCGTCCCCGGCGGGAGGAGCACGACGCCGGCGAGCACCGCGACTTCGGAGGCGGACAGCTCGACGTTCGTGGCGATGCGGATTGGACGCAACGAGAGGAGAACGCAGAGAGCCCAGATGTAGAAGGCGACGGTCGGCGGCTCGTCGCCGAGCACGTCCTGGACTCCGAGGGCAACGAAAGGCACGGCGACCAGGCAGGTGATCGCGATGAACAGGTACGCGCGCGCCGGGATTCGTCTCATCGTCGCCCTTCCAGCAATTGGAAACGTATTACCGGACCATTTCGGTAAGGAATCAGGCGCCTATCAGTGCGACGAAATTCGGCCGGTCTCAGGGATAGCCGACGACGACGAGGTCGCTCAGGCCAGGCAGGGAGAGGAGCTCTCGATCGCCCGACCCGTCGCGCTTGGCGGTTCGAACCCCGGTGCCGAGAAAATACTCGGTCCCCTGGGCGAAGCCCTGGAAGAGATAGACGATCCCCATTCCGTCCGATGTCCAATCGGCGAGATACGGCCGCTCCGTGAGCGGGACGCGTGTGTGCGCGCCCGTCAGCGTCGCGATGAAGAACTCTGACTGATCCGGCTTAATGAGGTGCCGGTACAGGATCTCATCGCTCTTCGGGTTCCAGCGCGGCGCCCCAAGCAGGAAGAACTGGTTCCCTTCAGCGACGAGCGTCCGCTGCGGGCCGCCGGCCGTGTCCCCGACGACGAGGCTGTACTCGCCCTGGAACGCTTTCGAGGAGAGACCCGCGACGAGCGACGGAAGGCGGTTCGAACGGAATGCGAAATCGTTGCCGAACGTCATCCACATGCGCGGAACGAAGCCGCCGAGCAGGCGGCGCTCGCCGCTAGCGATGTCAATGACGACGGGCCCGGCCGACCACTCGAGCAGATCGAAGACGACACCCTTCGAATCGGGCGTCCACCCGAAGATCCAGGTGAAGAGTCCGTCGGCACCGGGCGCGACGCGACGCGCGCCCGTGCCATCCGCATTGATCACCCAGAGACCGTCGTCGACGAGAGGGCGATCCGACGCGGTCGGCATGCGCCTGACGTAGGCGATCTTCGTCCCGTCGGGCGAGATCGCCGCTCGGATGAGGTCAGCGTCATCACGCATGACCTGCACGAGCTTCCCGTGTTCGAGATCCACCAGCGCGAGTCGGTAACGCGGTCCACCGCCCGCGACATCCTCGCCGATGCTCAGGGCAAGCCAACGGCCATCCGGGGTGAGTTGGCGACGAAGTTCGTTGGCCGGAAGCGAGTACGGCCACGCGGTCTGATCTCCTCGGTCCTTGAAACGCGCGACCTCCACCGCCGCGCCGCCAGAAACGGGGATCGCCCAGAGCTCGCCGAATTTCAGCGCGAAGGCCCAGTCGCCATGTAGCGCCGGCACCTGCAGGGTCTCAAACGGAGGAGCCGGCGATGGAGCGCGCGTCGGGCTCGTCGCCGCCTGGGTGGGCGAGGTCGAAGCAGTGGGACCCGGAGTGGCCGTGCAGCCGGCGAGAACGAGCGCGAGCGCGAGGAAATGGTTCCTCAGATCAGGACGGACCTTCGGCAGTCGGCTCCCGAAACCACCTCACGACAATCTTCTCGGGGCGGTCGATCTGTTGGTCGATCTCCCAGCCCGCGCGGACAAGCCGGTCGACGTCCTCCTGGTATTTCCGGACGCTCGGGTACTCACGGATCATCGTTTCGCGCTGACCGGGCCGTCCGGGCCGGAGCTCGCTCGGCGCGAGTGCGCCACCGATCTTCGCCCAGAGCGACGGCTTTCGTTTCGGATCGACTCGCGTGGTCCCGCGCTTGAGGCGCTCGTCGATCGCATAGCGCTGTGTGGAAAAGCGCGGTCGCTCAGGCGCGGCGGGTTGCTCGCTGGCACTCGGGCGCGGAACGTCTCGACCGCAGAAGCGACAGACAATCGCCGCGTCCTGTATCTGTTCGGCGCAGAAGGGGCATGCACGCACGGCCGCTAAGGCTACCGCTCATCGGGCTAACGCGAGCGCAGCCACCTTTCGCCGAGAAGGATGGCTACGAACAGCGCGGCGATCCCGAGGAACTCGCCGAGGCCTCCGCGATCGATGGCCGGCCGGATAACGGCGACAAAGAGCAGGAGCGTCAGAATCGCGGCGGCGGTGGCCATGAACACCGCGCGACCAGTCAAGCGGACGGCGGCTTGGGTTCAGGCGGCGCGAACGCGTCCTTCTTACCGCGCATTCGACGGAGCGCCCACGCGATCGGGTCGTAGTGCGCGCTCACCACGCGCTCCTTGAGCGGGATGATCGCGTTGTCGGTGATGTGGATGTCCTCGGGGCAGACCTCGGTGCAGCACTTGGTGATGTTGCAGAAGCCGAGGCCGTGCTTCGCTCGGATGAGATCGATGCGCTCGTTCGTGTCGAGCGGGTGCATCTCGAGCGAGGCAAGCCGCACGAAGAACCGCGGACCGGAGAAGCTCTGCTTGTTCTCCTCGTGATCACGGATGACGTGACAGACGTCCTGGCAGAGGAAGCACTCGATGCACTTGTGGAACTCCTGTACCCGCTCGATGTCTTCCTGGTACATCCGCCGCTTGCCATCCGGATCCTTCGGCTTGGGTTTGAACGGCGGGACCGTCTTGGCCTTCTCGTAGTTGAAGGAGACGTCGGTCACGAGGTCCTTGATCACCGGGAACGTTTTCACCGGCGACACGGCGATCTCGTCGCCCGGCGCGAACTCGTTCATGCGCGTCATGCACATGAGCTTGGGGTGGCCGTTGATCTCCGCGCTGCACGAGCCGCACTTGCCGGCTTTGCAGTTCCACCGGACCGCGAGGTCGGGGGCGTGCGTCGCCTGGATGCGATGCACGACGTCGAGCACGACCATGCCCGGATCCGACGGCACCGCGAACTCGACGAACTGACCGCCCGAGGCATCGCCGCGCCAGACCTTCATGCGTACGTCGCGCGCGACGGTCTCGGTGGTCATTCCTTTCCTCCGACGACCGCCGGCTCCGAGCCGGTCGCGACCTTCTCGCCGGGCTTGTCCTCGCCGATGAGCGCCCGCAGCTCGCCGGGGACCGGCGGGATCGGCTCGGTGGTCAACGTGAGCTTCCCGTCGCGCCGCCGGGTGACCACGTTCTTGGTCCCCCACTCGGGGTCGGCCTTCGGGAAGTCCTCGCGCGTGTGGCCGCCGCGGCTCTCCTCGCGGACCAGCGCGCTCCGCGCCACGGCTTCGGACACGGCGATGAGGTTCTCGAGATCGAGGGCGAGGTGCCACCCGGGGTTGTACACGCGACTGCCCTTCACCTCGGCGCGGGCCGCACGGGCGCGCAGCCGCTCGAGGCGGGCGAGGGATTCCTCCAGCTCGTCGCGCCGGCGGATGATGCCGACGAGCTCCTGCATCGTGTCCTGCAGCTCCGCATGGATCGCGTACGGGTTCTCACCACCGCCCCGCTCGAACGGAGCCGCGAAGCGCTGCGCGTACGCGTTCAGCTGCCCGTCATCGGCGCGCGGCGCAGGATTTCGCTTGCTGTACTCCGCCGCGGACTGACCGGCGCGTTTGCCGAAGACGAGCAGGTCGGACAGCGAGTTTCCGCCCAAACGGTTTGCGCCATGCATGCCGGCCGCGACCTCGCCTGCCGCATAGAGTCCCGGCACGGTCGCCGCGGCGGTGTCCGCGTCGACGCGGATGCCGCCCATGATGTAGTGCAGCGTCGGACCGACCTCCATCGCCTCCTTCGTGATGTCCACGTCCGCGAGCTCCTTGAACTGGTGATACATCGAGGGCAGGCGGCGGCGGATGTAGTCGGCGGGCCGACGCGACGCGATGTCCAGGAACACGCCGCCGTGCTCGGTGCCGCGTCCCGCCTTGACCTCGGTGTTGATCGCGCGAGCCACCTCGTCGCGCGGCAGGAGATCGGGAGTGCGGCGGTTGTTCTTCTTGTCCTCGTACCAGGCGTCCGCTTCCTTTTCGGTGTCCGCGGTGTCCGCGCGGAAGAACTCCGGGATGTACTTGAACATGAAGCGCTCGCCCTTGCTGTTCTTCAGCGTCCCACCGTCGCCGCGAACGCCCTCGGTCACCAGGATCCCGCGCACCGAGAGCGGCCACACCATCGCCGTGGGGTGGAACTGCGTCATCTCCATGTCGATGAGATCCGCACCAGCCTCGAGCGCCATCGCGATCCCGTCACCGGTGTACTCCCAGGAATTCGAGGTGACCTTCCATGCCTTTCCGACGCCGCCGGTCGCGAGGACCACCGCCTTCGCGCTGAAGGCGATGAGCTTGCCGGACTGGCGCCAATAGCCGATCGCGCCGGTCACGCGCTGACCGTCGGTGAGGAGATGACGCAGCGTGCACTCCATGAACACGTCGATGCCCTTCGCGACGGCGTGGTCCTGCAGGGTGCGGATCATCTCGAGGCCGGTGCGGTCTCCGACGTGCGCCAGCCGCGCGTACCTGTGACCGCCGAAATCACGTTGGAGAATGAGGCCGTCCTTCGTGCGATCGAAGAGCGCGCCCCACTCCTCGAGCTCGAGGACGCGCTCGGGCGCTTCCTGGGCGTGCAGCTGCGCCATGCGCCAGTTGTTCAGGAGCTTTCCGCCGCGCATCGTGTCGCGGAAGTGGACCTTCCAGTTGTCCTCAGGCCACACGTTGCCGAGCGCCGCGGCGATCCCACCCTCGGCCATGACCGTGTGCGCCTTGCCGAGGAGCGACTTGCACACGATCGCCGTCTTCGCGCCGAGCGCGTGGGCCTCGATCGCGGCGCGCAAGCCGGCGCCGCCCGCGCCGATCACGACGACGTCGTACTCGTGGCGCTCGACGTCCATCAATCTCTCGCCTCAGGGGCAGGGGCCCCTGGGCGCGAAGCGACCGAGGAGACACGCTCAGGGCTGGTGGTCTCGCTCCTCCCGCACGCTCGCTGCGCTCGCTGACAGGGGCCCCTGCCCCTTAGCACACTCGTCGCTCGACTCGTCATGACCACTAGAACACGATCCGCGGATCGGTCAGCACGCCCATCGCCAGAAGACGGATGTACAGGTCGGTGGACGCGACGACGATGAGGCTCGTCCACGCCCAGCGCGCGTGGCGCGCGTTCAACGTATTGGCGAGGCTCCAGAGCCGAAAGCGCAGCGACTTTCCGTGGAAGCTGTCGAGATATCCGCCGACGAGATAGCGGAGGGAGTGACAGCTGAGGGAGTAGCCGGAGAGGAGCACCACGTTCGCGAGCATGAGGACCGAGCCGAGACCAATGCCGAAGTGGCCGTTGAAGTTGAAGGCGAGGACCGCGTCCCACCAGAGGAAGATGAGGAGGGCCGTCGCGAAAATGAGCGCGTATCGGTGCAGGTTCTGGACGAGGAACGGAAACCGCGTCTCGCCGGAGTACCTCTTGCGCGCGTCGGGGATCGCGCACGCCGGCGGCGCCCAGAAGAACGCGCGGTAATAGGAGCGGCGGTAGTAGTAGCAGGTCACTCGGAACGCGAGAGGAAACGCGACGATGAGGATTGCGGGCGAGAGGTTCCAGTACGTGCCGATGAGCGGCAACGTCGGGTGCACGCAGTTCGCGCTGAGACACGGCGAGTAGAGCGGCGAGAGATACGGCTCGTAGTAATAGTTCGTCCCGACCAGCCCGGCGTAAATGGAGTAGAGAATGAAGAGCCCGAGCACCACGACGATGACCGTCGGCTCGAGCCACCACAGATCTTTGCGCTCTTGCGGTCGATGACGGACGTCGACCGCGCTCGTCGCCACCGCCTCCGATGGTGGGCGTCCTCGGCCGAGAACGCAAAGGTCTCAAAGCGCTCGCCGTGATAGCGCTAGGCTATGACCGATGGAGCTCCATCAGCTTCGCTATTTCGTGGCCGTCGCCGAAGTGCGGCACTTCACGAAGGCCGCTCGCGGCCTGCGTGTGGCACAGCCATCGGTGTCCCGCGCGATCCGCGTGCTTGAAGAGGAGCTCGGCACTCCCCTCTTTCACCGCATGACCGGGAACGTCGCGCTCACGCCGGCCGGCGAGACGCTCTTGCCCTGGGCACGTCGCGTCCTCGCCGACGTCGATGGAGCGACCGGCGAGGTCCGCGAGCTCGCCGATCTGCGACGAGGCAGGCTCGCGGTCGGTGCGACACCCTCGCTCACGATCACGCTCCTTCCGCCGGCGCTCGCAAAGTTCCACGCCACGTTCCCGGGTATCGAGCTCGTTCTCCACGAGGCGGGCTCGCGCGACCTCGTCGCCGAGCTCGAGCAGGGCGCGCTCGATGTCGCGCTCGTCATCATGCCGGTGCGCCACGAGACTCTGGAGACCTCGCCGCTGCTGCGCGAGGAGCTCGTCGTCGCTGTCCCCCACGACCATCCGCTCGCGTCGCGCAAGACCGTGCCGATCGCCGAGCTCAAGGGCGTCCCGCTCGTGATGTTCCGCGACGGCTACGACCTTCGCGCCGCGACCGTCGCGGCCTGCCGGCGCGCTGGATTCGAACCGGTCTTCGCGCTCGAGGGCGGTGAGATGGATGGCGTGCTGCGTTTCGCGGCGGCAGGGATCGGTGTCGCCGTCGTCCCGAGCCTGGTGATCGATCCCTCCGGACCGCTGCGCGCGATCCGCCTCACGGAGCCGCTCACGCGCACGATCGGGTTTGCGAACCGCCGCGATCGCCGACTGTCGCGCGCCGGACGCGAATTCGTGGACACGGTGCGCGGTCTCGTCCGTGCACGGGACTGGTTGCGCGCGCGTCCGCCCGGCCTCACCGTGCTGGACGCTAAGTAGCCTCACGCGCCGCCGATCTTGGCCGGTCGCTAAACAACTGGTCCACCGCCCCACAACGGCTAAAGGCCGATAAACTCTTGCCCGCCCGCACGCCGTGCAATTTCAGGGGGAGGTCTCAGTGAGGTCAGCTCTCGTCGCTGTCGCGGTGCTCGCGATCACGCTCGTCGCGCCAAGCCTGTCCTCAGCCGGCAACAACGTCCGGCTCACACACGACGACAACACTCTGGACTACGTCAGCCTCTACACGCAGAACACCGGCACGCCGTACGACGATCCGACCCTGCAGGAATGCCGGGTCTCGCACGGACGGCAGAACGAGCCGTCTGTCGCCATCGATCCGCGCAACTCGAGCGTGATCCTCGGAAGCTCGAACGATTACTGCGGCGTCTATCAGCCCGCGGGTGCAACCATCCAATCGGCCATCGGCCCGATCTGGCTCGGCTACTACCGCTCCGAAAACGGCGGATCGACCTTCCGCAGCACGCTCGTCCCGGGTTATCCGGACGACACCTCACCCTACGCCGCGCTCGCGAACATCCGGACGGCGAGCTCCGGCGACCCGGTCATTGCCTGGGACAACCACGGCAATGCGTACTTCGGGTCCGAGAGCTCGGACGACCCGGCCGGCACCAAGAAGACCTTCGGCGCCGTCTGGGTCGCGCGATTCGACAACCCGGATCCCGCCCAAGCGACCGTCAATGATGGCAAGCGCTTCCGGTACTCGGAGGTCGTGGCCCACGGCAGCTCCGCACCGAACCTCCTCGGCAAGTTCAACGACAAGACCGCGATCGAAGCCGACCGCAGCGGTTCGAGCTGCGACGGCAACGTGTACTTCGCCTACTCGCGCTTCACCGGCAACGGCGGAGTCGCGATCTACTTCTCGCGCTCGACCGACCAAGGCGCGACGTGGTCTGCGCCGAAGAAGCTTTCGAGCGCCAGCGATGTGCAGTTCCCCGACATCTCGGTCACGAGCAACGGTCACGTCTACGTGACGTGGCGGACGTTCATGGCCAAGAAGCACGACACGGACTCGGTCCAGATCACGAAATCGGTGGACTGCGGCGCGACGTTCGCGCCTCCGACGACCATCGCGACGTTCGTCCCGAACGACGCGGTCGACATAGCCGACCCGCAAGCCATCCCGCCGCAGAGCGCTCGTGACGATCCTCTGGGCGAAGACGCCACCGCGGCGTCGGGCTCGCTCGCCCGCGACTGCGGCGACTTCGGCGATCACTGCCTCTCGGGATACACGTTCTTCCGCCGCGATACCCAGGTCCGCTCGACCGCGGATCAGAAGAGCTCGGATGAAATCGTCTACCTCGTGTTCGACGCGACCAAGGACGGCATCCAGGTCCCCACCGGCACCTCATACGGGACGAACAGCCCCGGCACCGCCGGGCAGGCCGCGACCTACTTCTTCCGGTACAACGGCGCGACCGGAGCGGCGATGGCGCCGGCGATCATCGACCGGGAGGCGGCGGGGCACCAGGTGTTCCCCGACATCTCCGTCGACGGTGGCGTTCTCTTCGCGATCTGGTGGGACAGCCGCAGCGACCCCCAGTACTCGATCATGCGGCCCATCGGCAACGGGCCGACGCGCGCCACGACCGCGTCGCTCGACGTCTACTGGTCCACGTCGACGAACCGCGGCACGACGTGGAGCCCCGGGACGATCCTCACGACCGTCCGATCGAACCCGAATTACGAGCAGTTCGACAACCGCGCCGTGCCCTTCGCCGGCGACTATCTCTGGGTGAGCAACATCGGCAGCACGGCGTACGCCGTCTGGACAGACTGGCGCGACACCGTGCCCGGGCTCGACCCGCGCGAAGGCGCGACGGTCGACAGCGACGCCGACGCCGCGGACGTGCTCCAGTGCCGCGTATTCACGACCGCGTGGAGCGGTGATCGTTGCCCGCACGACGGCGGGATCGATCAGAACATCTACGGATCGGTCATTCCCTAGACATCACGACGCACCGCACGAAGAAGGGGCCGCGAAAGCGGCCCCTTTTGTTTTCTAGGCGGTCGGCGTCGGCAGCTCGGCGAAGAGGTCGACGACGTTGTCGTCGGGGTCGATGACCTCCGCGTACCGCTGCCCCCAGAACGCGTCCCACGGCTCCTTATTGGATCGGAAGCCGGCCTTCACCACTCGCGCGTGCGTCGCATCGACGTCGCCCGGAGAAGAGCATTCGAACGCGAGACCGATTCGGCGGTGTCCGCGAGGCTCGACCCAATCGGGCTCGAGCTGCTTGATGAGCTCGAGCGTGTCCCACATGAGCCGTACGCCGCTCGGGAGCGTCGCGTCGAGGTGGTCGTCGACGGGATCGGTCACATCCACGCCCAGGATGCGGTAGAAGCGCACGGACTCCTTCATGTCCTTCGTAACGATTCCGATCGCGGCAAGGGTCGGCATCACCCGAGATTAGGCGAATCTCCTCATCCATGCGGCGAGCCCGCGCGTATTCCAGATACAACACCACCTTTACGGGAGGACCAGATGCGCCCACTTGCACTCTTCCTGGCCACCGCATTGCTCGCGGCATGCGGAGGCACAGCCGCCACGGCAAGTCCGACACCCTCGCCGACCGCCTCGCCCTCGCCGACGCCCGCGCCGACGATCGTCGCGAAGGTCGCCACGGACGCGAAGCTCGGAAAGATCCTCGTCGACAGCGCAACCGGAAAGACGCTCTACACGTGGGCGAAGGACACGGATCAGAACAGCCAGTGCTACGACCAGTGCGCCACCTTCTGGCCGCCGCTCACAACGACCGCGAGGGCCATCGCCGCGGATGGCGTGACGACCGGCTCATTCGGCGTGAGCACACGCAAGGACGGCACGCTTCAGGTGACGTACAACTCACACCCGCTTTACTTCTATTCGCGCGACAGCGCTCCCGGAGAGGCCAACGGTCAGGGGAGCACCGGCTTCGGCGCGGTCTGGCTGGCGGTGGCGATCCAGTAACCGCGAAGTACGCAGCGCGGGCGCACACCCGCCGACAGATAGAGACCCGGAAGGCTCGTATGCCGCTCACGCAAGCGTGAACACCTCGATCGCGTTCGCTTTGCCTTTCACGTGGGCCTCGCCGAGCGGCCGAAGCGCGACGCCATCGTGCCGGAGCCGCTGGGCGGTGTCCCCCGACAGGATCGAGTCGACGTGAAACGCCTTCGTGAGCGTCTCCATCCGCGACGCGGTGTTCACCGCGTCACCGATCGCGTCGTACTGCGAGCGCTCGGGGAGTCCGACCGCGCCGACGACTGCCTCACCCGTGTGCAGCCCCATCCCGAACTGCACGACGACCTCGCCGCGGGCCGCTCGAGCGGCGTTCAGCTCGGCGATGCTCGCGCGCATCGCGAGGGCGGCGCGCGCGGCCGATAGAGCGCCGTTCGTCGGATCGCTCATCGCGCCGAAGATGGCCATGACGCCGTCTCCGGTGAACTTGTCGAGGATGCCGCCGTTGTCGAGGACGCATCGTGCCATCACCCGCAGGTACGAATTGACGGCGGCGATGGTCTGTTCCGGTGTGAGCCGTTCGGCGAGCGACGTCGAGCCGCGAAGGTCGGTGAACAGGATCGTGACGGTCTGGCGTTCGCCTTCGAGGCGCAGTGGATCGCCCTGGATGACGCGCTCGACGACGGTCGCGGGGAGAAAACGCTCGAGGCCGCGACGGCGATCGAGCTCGAGGACGAGGGCGCCCATCGCGAGGACGACCGCGCCGAGCATGAGGCCGTGGTATTCCCACCACGATGGCGTCCAGATCGGACCGAGGAACTGCGAGACCTGCGCCTGCGCCAGCAGGACGTAGGCAACTGCGAGCGCACCCTGAAGGGGCAGGCCGGTGCGAATGAAGTCGCGGCCCTGCGCGAACGCGGAGTAGCCGTAAAGCACGAGCACCGCGGCGACGATCGCGAACGGTACCCAGCCGGCTCCGCCGGTGACGTCGCCGCCCGCGGGTACCCCGTAGCCGTAGGCCGACGGCTGATAACCGGCGGCGGCTCCGCCTGACGCGAGGACCCAACGCGCAATACCGGCGAACTCGTTCGGCCATCCCAGACCCACGAACGCGTACAGGGCGAGGAACGCGGCGACCGCGACGATCAGAACACCTGGGCGCAGACGTCGCTCGAGCCACCCCGCGACCGGCGTGTAGCGGACGGCGAAGAACACCGCGGCGACGGCGAGCGCGAGCTCGGCGGAGACGCCGAGGACAAGCTGCGCCGGCGCCTCGCGATCGCCCTGCTCGAGCACACCCGGTGTGGCAAGACCGTGCACCGCGAAGATCGCTGCCATGCACCCGAAACCGAGCGCGACGAGGAGCGCGCGATAGTGGCCGACGCCGAGCGCCGCTCGGGCGACGAGAAACGCGACCAGCGCGGCGACAACGGATACGTTCGACGTGATGACGAAGTGCTCGAGCCGTATGAGGATCGGCTGGTTGTGCGCTGGATCGCTCAGGTACCACGCGAGAAGGGCGGTGGGGAGGAGGGTCGCGGCCATGACCGCAAGCGGCCGAGCGGGCGATGTCCTCACGCGGTGATGCTATTTGGCGGAGGGTCTAGGCGGCGGAAGCGACGCGCGCGATCTTCGGCAGGAGCTCGCTCAGGTCGAAAGGCTTCTCGATGATGTCCGCGGCGGCAAGCGCCTTGGCGTGTGTTTGAAGATCGCGCGCCGCCGAGAGGAGTACGAGCGGAATGTCCTCGTCGCCTTCGTCGCGCGCGCGGAGCTCGTGTGCGAATTGCCATCCGTCCATGACCGGCATCATGAGATCGAGCACGATCACGTCAGGACGGAACGTCCTGATGATCGCGAGCGCTTCCTGACCATTCCCCGCGGGAACGACCTCGAAGCCCTCGTCCTCGAGCGCCGTGAACAGAAGCTCCCGGATGTCGGGGTCGTCATCGACAACGAGCACACGTTTCCCAGCCACCGGGCCGTAGATTGCCACACGTCGTCAGGTCGGCGTACAAGCGAGCCTAGTGCGGTCTGCGTAGTGAGATTGCGAATACGGCCGGAATGAGTACGAAGCCGACCGCAAAGAGTGCGACCCATAACAAGATCGCCTCGAGGTGGCACGAAATCCCCGGTGCGCATCCTTCGAGCGAGCGCGCACGCTCGATGAGAAGCAGCGGCAGGCTCGCCGGCGACGCGACGACCGAGGCGGCCACGAATGATGTCGCGATAGTTGCCAAGCCGCGCTCGATGCCGCCAGCCCGTCGGTCGACGACACGCGCTTGCCACCGCGCCCACGCCACTGCGATCGCCGTGATGACCGCAGCCAGCGCGATTGAGAGCGGAAATCGCTCGGTAAATCCTCGGTCTAAAACCCGTGGCAGTGCAAGCTCGACTAGCGTCAGCGCGGCCCAGTAAGCGAGCTTGATCGTGGTGACTCGACCGACGAGAAGCGCGAGGGTCTTCTGCCGAGGGAGCGGAGGCCGCTCACCTACCGATAGCTGGTCCACCACTTCTGCAGGAAGTACATGGCCGCGATCAGGATGAACACAGTCACAAGGACCATGTAGAACTCGTTGGCTTCGCTGACTTCGGCGATCACTTCAGGCTCTGAAGATACTCGATGATCGCTCGGATCTGCTCGTCGCTGAGGGAACCGCCCGCGGCGGTGCCGAATGCCGGCATCACGACGCCAGGCTTGACCGCTGGCGGGTTCTGGATCCAGTGCAGCAGGTAATCGGAGTCTCCGGCGGCCAGCTTCGCTTTGTTCTCGGCGTTGAGCGGCCCTTCCGTGCCGTAGTGGCCGAGGTTCGGCGCCGTCGGCAGGGTGCTCGGCGTGTTCGGATCGAAGCTGTGGCACGTCACACACGCCGCCTGCGGGTTGCCCAGCGTGAGCTGCTTGCCGAGCTCGATCCCTGTGAATACCGGCGGCTTCGGCGGGTTCGGCTCGAGCGGCAGATGCCCGTCCTCGGCACCCGAGGTGTGCTGGCGGACGGTCACGATGTCGGCCCAGTCCTGGTCGGTGCCGAACATGATGAAGCTCACAAGCTGCTGGATTTGCTCGTCGTTCAGCGAGCCGCCCTCGTGGTCGCTCCACGCGGGCATGGAGATCGAGCCCGGCGGCTTCGCGCGGCCGCGCGAAATCGTGAGCGTGAGGAGGTCCTCCACGGCCTTCAGCTTGGTGGGATCGCTCTTGATGTTGTCGTACTTGAACCCGGGCTTGTTCAACGGAAGGCCGGGCAGGTCCTTTCGCGTCGGATCGGTGCTGCCGAGACCGGTCTTGCCGTGGCAGTCGAAGCAGAAATTGGCGTAGAGGTTGCGGCCGCGCTCGATCGACTTGTCGAGCTGCTGCTGCGAGGCGACCTTGTCGCGCCAGCGCTCCGAGCTCGCGTCGGCGCGGACGACGAAGATCGTGAAGAAGTACCCACCGACGAGCGCGAAGACGGCGAAGAGCATGCCGGCCCCGACAAGGATTTTCCGATCGAGGTTCGCGCTGATCTCGAGCGGGTCGGGCGCGGCCGGGATCGGCGCGACGTAGTAGGGCGTCGGCTGCTCGATGGTCTCGCCGGCCGCGTAGTGCTGCTCGATGAGCTCCGCGCCCGTCTTGTCGGGTGGCTCCAATGACTGCTGGTGAAAGATGAGGTAGCCGAAGAACGCGAGGAAGCCGGCAAACATGAGAATGCTGGCCACGGCGAGGACGAAGTTCAGGTCGAGCTGCATCTACGTCTCGGAAATCCCCGCTTCGGCGAGGTGCTTCGGATCCCAGACATTTGCCTGCCGGTCCACGACGTTGAGCGGATTCGTGTCGACGATGAGCGTGCCGGTCGCGTCGGCCACGATGTGGAAGAGTTGCAGCGGTTTCGGAGCGGGACCGCCTTTCACGACCGCGGTGTGCTTGTCATAAAGCGAGCCGTGGCAGGGGCAGTGGAATTGGTCCTCGGCCGCGTTCCACGGCACGCTGCAGCCGAGATGGGTGCATTTGCGGTACGCGGCGATGATCCCGCCGGGCGCATGGATGAGAAAGAACTTCCCCTCGAGGTTCAGGATCGGTACGTCATTCGTCGTCTTGAACGTATCGAGGACGCTGACCTTGGTACCGACGGCGATCTTCGCGCCGAGGCCGAGGATCTTGTTCACCTTAATGAAGGGGACGGTGAGTGCGGTGATCTCGGTGACCGCGAGCAGCGTGCCGGCCAGGAATCCCAGCCGAAAAAGCTGCCGCCGCTTGATGCGGCCGACGAGCCCTTGAAAAGTCGAGTCGGTGTGCGGCCGGATCATATGTTCGGCTCAAGGCACTGGTGCGTCGACGGCACGGCCCACGGAGGGAAGAGATCCATACCGGGGCCACGCATGGAGGTACCCACGACCGTGAGCACGAGGTACACGGCGACGAATCCGGTGTAGACGGCGATCATCCACTCGCGCGTGTTGGCCGCGTACAGCCGCTTCACGATCAGCACGAGGAGCACGGAGAGGCCGATCATCACGCCGATCGGGATGAGGTAGTTCGGCAGGAGCTGTTTGCCGCCCGGGAAATGCTCGGTCGCGAACTCGATGTATCCGTGGCCCTTCAGGAACGCGTCGAGCAGGATCAACGAAAACGTCCCGACTGTCGCAAAGACCGCCGCGAAGATCGTGATTCGCTTCCCGTTTGCGCTCGTGAAGTAGATGCCGACACCCTCGCGGCTCCGGTCGATGTATGGGATCACCGCCATGAACGTGAGCCAGACGGTCGGGACGACCACGCCGGCGAGTCCCTTGTCCATGTGGAGCAGGAGCTCCTGAAGATTGAGCAGGTACCACGGCGCTTTCGACGGGTTCGGCGTGCAGTCGGGGGTGGCGTGGTCCTGGAGCGGTGCGTTGAACGCGGCGGCGATGACGAAGAGGCCGATCGACCAGAGCATCGCCGCGATGAACTCGATCACCAGAAGGTGCGGCCAGACCATCGCGGTGTCCTCGACGCGCTTGTCGACCCGCACCACCGAGTCCTGCCTGACAAAAGCGAGCAATCGGAGTCTCTTCTCCTGTCCAGCGAAGGGCTGCGGGCCTCTGGGAGTCGTCACGCGAAGGCACCAGCGCGGATGGCGCGGCCGGGCGGGTAGCCCTCTCCTCGCGGCTGGCTACGCGCGCCCGCCTTCCACGATGCGCGACGCGCATGGGCGCGCTGGGCGCAGATGCTCGTCGAGGGCCACCCGCCCGTCCGCGCCTCGCGATCCGTTCGCGCCGTCCGAGTCATCCGAATC
>WNGC01001191.1_pt1 | contig 32933 bp, 28 predicted proteins | sample 5400051 | NCBI WGS metagenome assembly WNGC01 (sample SAMN13153368, study PRJNA577476) | soil metagenome | isolation source: 20 cm soil or saprolite under grassland replicate 2 | place: USA:California | collected 2016-06-15
TCGATTTTTCCACAGGAAAAAAGAAGAGAAAAAAGAAACCGAATAAATGGCTACTCAATCGTCCGCATGGACAGGAGAGAAGCCTCGTAAAGCGGGAAATGGCGCTGGCCGAGGTTCGGCGGCGCGAAGCGGCGAAAAAGTTGTTCCCATTTCGCACACAGGTTCTGCGCAGGATATTCACCGCGCCCCGCCACATAGCGTTGAGGCAGAACAAGGCGTTCTGGGGTCGATGTTGCTTTCGCCGCGGCAAGCCATTGCCGAATGTGTCGAGAAAATTAATGAACAATATTTTTACGTCCCGGCCCACCAGACGATCTATGACGTTCTCGTTGATCTTTGGAATGCCGGGCAGGCAATTGACCTGATCACGTTCACGCAAGTCTTGCGCGACCGAAACTTGCTCGAAAGCATAGGCGGCGCGGCATTCGTCACCAGCCTGTTCACGTTCGTTCCGACGGCTGCGAACCTTGAGTATTACCTCGAGATCGTTCGCGATAAATACATTCTGCGCCAAATCATTTCCGCCGCGACTGAAAGTGTCCGTCGTGCCTACGAAGAACAGGATGAAGTGAGCAATCTTCTCGACGAAGTGGAACAACGCATTTTCGCTGTGGGCGAGGATCGTTTCAAAGGCCAGGTGCTGTCGATGAAAGACCAGGTGATGGAAGCGATCGAGGCGATTGAGAAGCTTTATGAGCGCAAAGGCGGTATCACCGGCATCTCCAGCGGGTTCGTCGAATTCGACCGGATGACAAGCGGCCTGCATCCGTCGGAAATGATCGTGATTGCGGCACGGCCGAGCATGGGAAAAACGGCGCTCGCCATGAACATCGCAGAGCACGTTTCAATTAACGAGAAACTTCCTGTCGCTGTCTTCAGCTTGGAAATGAGCAGTCAGCAACTTGTGCAACGGCTGCTTTGTTCGCGGGCTCGTGTAAACCTACAGAAAGTCCGCGACGGTTTTCTCGGTGAGCGCGATTTCCCAAGTCTAACTGCGGCCGCTTCAAAACTGGCGGAAGCAAAAATTTTCATCGACGACAGCGCGAGCCTGACCATTCTTGAGTTGCGTGCGAAGGCACGCCGACTCAAGGCGCAACAGGACGTGCGACTCATCATCGTCGATTACTTGCAGCTGTTGAGATCGACATCCCGTCGCGCTCAGGACAATCGGCAATTGGAAATCTCAGAAATTTCCGCGGGACTCAAAGGGCTGGCCAAGGAATTGAAGATTCCGGTTATTGTGGTTGCCCAGTTGAATCGACAGCCGGAGCAGCGCTCGGGTGGAAAACCGCGCCTCAGCGATTTGCGCGAATCCGGGTCTATCGAACAGGATGCCGATCTGGTCGGATTACTTGTTAGACCGGAGATTTACGAGGAAGATGAAGAAGCGCGCGCGGAAAAGGCCGGCGAAGCCGAGTTGATCATTGCCAAGCAACGCAACGGCCCGGTCGGTGAGATTCCGCTAACGTTCCTGAAAGAGTTCACCCGCTTCGAAACTCGTGCGCGCAACGTGGAAGAGCCCCGAGAAGCGTTTTAGGTAGGGCGGGTTCATCTGAACCGCCCGTTTCACGGGTGATCGCATCCGGCATAGGCGATTGGGGTCAATCGCCGCTACCTGAGCGATTTCGCTGCTTCAATCACATGCTGCGCATCGATGCCGCGCTCCTTCATCACCTCGGGACCCGGGGCGCTCAAGCCAAATTGATGTAAACCGATCACTTTCCCATCGAGACCAACGTATTGATACCAGATCTGAGTTACTCCGGCTTCAATCGCGACCCGTTTACGACACTCGTTAGGCAGGACTTCTTCGCGGTATTTCTCAGGCTGGCGGTTGAACCGTTCGAAGCAAGGCATCGAAACCACACGCACGCCATCGCCGAGCTGTTGTGCCGCCGCGAGCGCATGCTGCAGTTCGCTTCCGCACGACATAATGATCAGATCGAGTTTCCCTTTCTCCTTTCTCGCGATGTAACCGCCGCGCAATACTCCTTCGCGACGCAGTTTCACGTCGATATCGTTTAGTATTGGGACGGCCTGTCGCGTCAGCGCAAGAAACGTGGGTCCATCAATTTGTTCCATCGCCGCTACAAATGCGCCCGCGGTTTCTTCGGGATCAGCGGGGCGAATCACGTCAATGTTCGGTATCAATCGGACAGAACTGACCGTCTCGACCGGTTGATGAGTCGGTCCGTCTTCACCAACGCCGATCGAATCATGTGTGAAAATGTAAGTATTGGGAAGCTTCGCGAGCGCGGCCAGCCGAATGGAAGCGCGGCAATAATCGGTAAATACCGTGAATGTTGCGCCGGACGCGCGGAACAACCCGTGATACGAGATGCCATTGAGAATTGCGCACATCCCATGTTCGCGAATACCGAATCGGATGTTGCGTCCGCCAGGGTTATCGCGATTAAAATCGCCACCGTCGTCGATGTAATTCATCGTCGAGCCGTACAGATCGGCGCTGCCGCTCATCAGTAACGGCATTGCTTGCGCAATCGGCTGCAATACTTCGCCACCGGCTTTTCGCGTTGCCAACTTCGCATCCTTGGCAAAATCAGGAATTTTCGAGAACAGATCGGCAGGAACTTTTCGCTCCAGTCCGTCATCGAGCATCTTTGCCTTGTCAGGATTTTCCTTGCGCCACGCGTTGTAGGTTTGTTGCCACTTCTCGTAGTCGGCGAGCAGCTTCTTTTTGTGTTCGGCAAAATAGTCGTACACCTCTTGCGAGACGAAATAATGTTCGTCGGGTAATCCGAGTGCCTTGCGCGCCGCGTCAACATACTTCGCGCCCGCCTCGCCATGCGCTTTGAACGTCCCTGCCACTTCCGGAATACCTTTTCCTATCAGCGTGTGTGCGATGATGAATTGCGGTTTTCCGTTGTCGCGTCTCTTCGCCACGTTGAAGGCGTCGAGAAATTGTTGCATGTCATGGCCATCGATTTCCTGAACATCGAAGCCGTATGCCTCCATTCGTTTGCCGGTATCCTCGCTCTGCGTTTCTTTCGCCGCGGCATCGAGCGTGACGGCATTTGAATCGTAGATGAAAATCAAATTATCGAGCCCCCAGTGGCTGGCCAGCGCGCACGCCTCGGAGGCAACGCCTTCCTGCATATCGCCGTCGCTGCACAAACAGATCACGTGTTGATCGAAAATCTTGTGCTCATCGGTGTTGAAACGCGCCGCCGCCATTTTTGTCGCCACGGAAATTCCCACCGAGTTGCCAACTCCCTGACCGAGCGGCCCCGTTGTACATTCTACGCCGGGTGTGTCGCCGAATTCGGGATGCCCGGGTGTTTTGGAATGCAATTGCCGGAACCGTTTGATTTCCGACATCGGCAAGTCGTAGCCGCTCATGTGCAGCCACGCATACAAGAACATGCTGCCGTGCCCGCCCGACAACACAAAGATGTCGCGATTGATCCAGCGCGGTTTGTCCGGATTATACCTTAACGCGTACCCGTAAAGCACCGCGCCCATCTCGGCGCAGCCAAGCGGCAGTCCAAGATGACCAGATTTTGAAGCTTGCACGGCGTCCATGCACAAACCGCGGGCCTGGTCCGCCGCTTCAGAGAGAATTTTGATATTTAGACTCATGGAAAAGGAAGGGGAAGATTTCTAATTTCAGTTTAAAGATTAAAGGCGCGAATCTCTATATGGCCGAACATTTGCGTTCGACAATGTATTTTCCGCTGTTGAGGTTTTCGACGCTAAAAAATCGGAAGATCAGAGGACTGCTTCACCTGTGAAAACGCCATCATTACTTCAGATTGTCGAGCGGCTGGAACGTCTCGCAGGCAGGTTGCCCTCGAAGATCCGAAAAGCCGTTCTCAGCGAGCTCACGCCGCTGAAACAATTATTTCTCCAGCAACGCCCACCGCGCTTTCTTTTTGCCGGCTCAGCGAAAGTGCCTGCCAGGAAAATCATCTCGGCCCTCTTTGGGTCGGCCGAATTCGCCGCGCCGGACACCGCTGCTCCGCTTTGCCGCTGGTTCGAGGTCGGCTTTCCTGAGGGAGGAAAGATATCGATGATTGACATCCGCGGAGTTGACGATTCCGCGATGATTCATGTCCGGGACGAACTCAAATATCGCGCTGCCGATATCATTTTTTTCATTCGTGATGAGCGGGTCCCGCCCGAATTGGAGAAACGCGAGCTGGCTGAGTTGAACGGTTACCTTAGCTGGAACGAGACGTTGGAAACGGACCGCAAGATCATTGAGGTCATTGTTCCGTCGTCCGAGACGATCGTTTCCCACGATCACAACGGACTCGGTGCGACACGCGACGACCACGCAGTCCGATCAAGTCTCGTGAGGCGCGGCGCCTTTTTAGAAACATTGAGGTTGGTTCCAATTGATAACGATCAGGGATTTGAAATTCCCCCCGCGGAAGCGCGGCGCCTCATGTCGATTCTCGCACGCGAACTGCCGAATGAAGCGCGGATGGAGATGATCCGGATATCGCGCGACCGCGAAGGACAACGCGAAGTCGCGCAACTTTTGGTAAAATCTACGACCGCTGTCTGTACGGCCATCGGTGCGCAACCAATCCCGCTAGCCGATCTACCGATCCTGACCAGCCTGCAACTGATGATGATTTCCGGAATCATGTATGTTGGTGGGCGGGAACGCAGCGTGCGGGCTGCCGCGGAATTCGCCGGCGCCCTCGGTGCAAATGTTGGCGCGGCGATGGTCTTGCGTGAAGGCGCCCGCGCAATCCTGAAATTCTTTCCCGGTTGGGGCAATGTTGTCTGCGGTCTTGTGGCGGGCTCGGGAACGTACGCGATCGGTCGCGCCGCGACCGCGTACTTCATCGAAGGCGTGTCAGTGAAGGATGCGCGTCGCACCTATTTGGCGAGCCGGAAAAAACGCCGGCGCATGCGATTGGAAGAAGCTCAATGAGCGGAAGCGCAGGCGTCGTTCGACGTGCCGATGATATCGGGCATATGCCTAGGAAACTCCCGTGGATAACTTGTGAATAAAAATCCGGCTTCCTCCATATTTTGTTCACACGATTTTGTGAACAAAAAGGTTGATTTCGCCGGATTCGCAGCGCTTTCGGTGACGTTGGTATGAAGCTCTCGGAGATACGGGCGACGCTTCGAGAAATTCACGTCTCGCCAGTTAAAACTCTCGGCCAGAATTTTCTGCACGATCAAAACGTTGCCCGATGGATTGTCGATCAAGCGCAGATCACGTCAGATGATTACGTGCTCGAAATCGGGCCAGGCCTCGGAGCGCTAACAAAACTTATTCTTGATAAAGGCGCGGGGGTTCTTGCGATCGAAAAAGACGCGCGCCTTGCCAATTTTTTACGGGACCGTTTCGCTCATCAGCGACTGGAAATACTGAACATCGACGCGCTCAAATTCGATGCGCGTCTCTTGTTTGCGCGTCAACGCGTGAAGTTGGTCGGCAATCTTCCGTATAACATTTCGAGTGCACTGCTTTTGAAGTTTCTTGCACATCCAAGTCCTATTGGACTGTGGTTGTTCACATTACAAAAGGAGATGGCGGCTCGCCTTTCTGCACAGCCGTCTACTGATGATTACGGCGCTCTGACATTGCGCACTCAGTTGCGCTATCACATAAAATATCTGCGCACTCTTTCCGCAACCGTCTTCTACCCCCGGCCTGAAGTTGATTCCGCAGTAGTGCAGGTCTTGCCACGAGACCCGCGGGAGTTGCCGGCGCACAACGAAGGATTGCTTCTCGAATTGATTCGCCTGGGCTTTTCTCAAAGGAGAAAGCAACTGAGAAAGTTGCTTCGAGAGCGAGTCCAAGACTGGGATTCTCTCGCGCGCCACGTCAACATCGATCCAAAAACTCGGGCGGAAGAGCTGTCGTTATTTCAATGGATCGCCTTGGCGAATTTCATCGCCCCGCCGCCGTACCCGGATATGACGCTAACGAACAATGAGCGTTTTCCAGTCGTCGACAAAAATGACAGAATTCTGCGCCATATCAGCCGCCCTGAGGTGCATGCGAATAACTTGCGGCATCGCGCCGTTCATATCCTGATTTTCAACCCTGCAGGCGAAGTCTATTTACAGCAACGCTCGCGCTGGAAAGATCGGCATCCTTTGAAATGGGACTCGAGTGCTGCTGGACACGTAGCCGGCACGGAAAGTTACGATGAAACAGCGGGGCGCGAACTGAAAGAAGAACTCGGGATCGGCGTTTCTCTCACGAAAATTTCCAAGCTCCCTGCTTCAGAGCGCACTGACCAGGAGTTTGTCTGGCTTTATCGCGGCGAAGTTGCTGGCGACTTTTCGCCAAACCGAACAGAGATTGAAACTGGCGCATTCTTTCCTGAGACGATCATCGATGGTTGGGTCGCCGCGCGACCAGAAGACTTTGCGCCAGGATTCATCGAATGCTGGAAAGTCTATCGTCAGAAAAATCCCCGTAATCGTGGTGCGCTTACTTAAACCCGACAAACTTTCTTCGCGGCAAACGGCGCAGAGCCGATTGTTTGAATTTCCGCGCGGCACGCTTCGCCTTTAGTTTACTGCCATAGACGCTGTCGCTAAACATCTTGGTTACGATTTTCTCTCCGCGAAGGAAGTGGACCTGAAAACCATGCGTCTGTTTCTTAGCGCGCGTTTTTGTGTCGATGCGGCGAATGTTTGCCTCTGAGTCAGGATTAGGACGTCTTCGCATAAAACGAAACTAACTGAACAATCTCAGCAATCAACGAGGCAAACTTGTCGGGTCGCTTCGCCCCAACGTATCCGGTGAAGGCAGGTTCCACGAACGCCACTTTTTTTCGTATTCGTTAGCGGCCAACAATGCGTAACAGGGATGCCGTTTTGCTCGCAACCAGACGATCAGCTTCACAAGGTTTTCCTGCGCCATCGTCGTGCAGCCAGTCGTCGGCCGATTCACGCCGCGGCGGATATGAAAAAAAATCGCGCTTCCTGCGCCAGGCACTGGCGGATCGGAGTTGTGACGAATCTCCACCAGCCAGTGATAAGCGAAATCGCCCGAGCGCATTTTTTCGTGCGTGTAATTATCCGGCGGATTTTTCGGATCGATCACGATGTGCCGGTTGTAGTTAGGCGAGCGGGGGTCATCGCTCCAAATGTCTGCTTCCGTCACCTGTCGATATGGATAGTCGCCGCCGGGAGGCAGCTGCGCTTCGTATCCGAAAACCTGACCAATCTCGAAAACGCCCGCAGGCGCGCGACCATCGCGTTCTTTCTTTCGAACGCCGGATTCATTTTGCCCCGCAAGCCCGGTGCCCCAGGCGAGCCCATTTTTACCAAACAACACCGGAAAGGGCCCAGCGATCGCCGTCCAATTCCCGCCGTGTGCACGTTCAAAGAGTCGCAGCTCGCCGCGCATGGAATTCCCCGTGGGCGCGATCCCCACAATGAGCTGTGTGCAATCGTTTGGAACACCATCGGCGTACGCATGAATGCCAGCCGCTATAAATAAGCAGACCGTGAGACAATGCGAGGTCGACATTCAGAGTTCACAAGGGATCGAATTTTTTCAGCTTCGCCACTTGTTTTCACATCTGTGGCAACGGTGCGTGGCGATTGGTTTGTAGCGGCTCCATCAGTTTAACCCGCAACCCCATCCCTTATGAAAACATTACGCTTATTCGGAGCAATGATCGCCGTTCTGGGTGCGGTCGTTGTTTCCATGTCAGCACAAACCCAGAGTTCGACCGTTCAGGTCAGCAAGCTCGTCGGCACCAAAGTGAAATCCTCGCAAGGCGAAGAAATCGGCGTTGTCAAAGACGTCATGATCGATCGTAGCACAGGGTGCATGGCCTACACTGTTCTTTCCACCAGCGAGGGCGGAGCACGTGCTGCCGCCGGTGGTAAACTCGTTGCGGTTCCGTGGGCAGTCTATTCTCCCGCATCTGACGTAAACGTTCTCACTGTGACAGTTGATCGCGAGCGAATCTACAGCGCGCCAGTATTCGATTATGCGCGCATCGATGAATATTCGAGACCCGATTACATTACCAACATCTATAGCTACTACGGCGTAAGCCCGGGGGCGGAAATTGGCGCTGGAGTTTCCCGTACGACCACAACGGGTGTCTCTACCGGAGCAACCACCGGTGCAGGCGTAGCTGGGTCACCGCCGGCCGGGGGCGCCTCGCCTGCAGCAACGGCTCCGCCAGCTACTGGAAGGTCACCGGCCGGGGCGGCTTCATCAGCCGGCAGAGAATCGCCACGTCCGCGCGAGACAGCAGCGAGACCTCATGCTACGGCGCCGCCGCGCGAACGCGAGGGTGCCGCTGCGAGCCCTCCGGCTACAGAGGAGCGCCGGAGAGCCAGACCTGGGGAAACGGAATCTCCAAGCAGCAGAACAAGAGAAGAGCGCGGCACGAGACCAAGACCGGAAGAAACAGAATCCGAGAGAAGCGGAACTAGAGAGGAACGGAGCACCAGAGCCAGGCCGGAGGAAACCGAACCTCCGAGCGGCGGTGCGGAACTTCAAAGAGAACCTTCTCGGACGACCCGGGAATCTCCACCCGAGGCAACAAATCCGAGCGAAAGAACCACGGAAGGCACCCAAACGCGTCCTCACAGGAAGCCAGAAAGGCCCGAGAGCGCGTCTCCTCCACCGGGACCGTAACAGCAACAATAACCGATCAATCAAGTGCGCGAGATCCCCCCGCAGCTTGGTTTGTGCTCGCGAAACTGCGTTATTGCCCCGTGTCAGTTTTGAGCTTCTACGGCAGCTGTATCAGCCGGCAGGTATTTCACGCCGATCAGCCAGGCCACGCCGGAAAGGAGAATTATTCCGGACACAAACAGGAATGCCATGTGCATATTTGTGTGACCACCAATGTATCCCAGGAGCCAGAATGCCTGCACATCGCCGAACGCGTGGATAACGAAAATGTTTACCGCGAATGCTGTCGCGCGTACGGCCGGCAACGAAACGTTGGCCAGAGCCGTGTTTGAGGGACCTGTGTTTAGAAACAAGAAAAAGATCGCGAGAAACATGGTAATCCACGCCGCAGGAAACGGAACGTAAAGCGTCGCGATAAAAAACGGACACGCGATCAGCATCCCGATTCCCGAGACCCAGAAATAGGAACCTGGGAAACGCGAACGCAACCTGTCGGCAATAATGCCTCCCAGAAGTGTTGAGACCAAACCCGCGACTACGGTAATCAAGCCAAAAATCGTCATGCCCACGTCGGGACTTTGGTTGCGATAACGCAGATACGCGGGCACCCAGAAGCCCAAACCGCCCGTGACAAAAGTCATCAGCGTCATGGCGACGCAATTGATGAGAAAAGAACGTGTGCGGAACAAATTCAGATAGGCGCGCAGACTTCGGCGCGGTGACTTTTGTGCCAGATGACCTGCAGCGAAGCGCGGGTCGCGTTGCCAGAAGCAGAGCAGGCCGAGCAATAAACCCGGCGGGGCAACGAGATAAAATGCCCAACGCCAACCGAAGTGAGCACCAATTAATCCGCCGACCACATACCCGAGTGCGCTCCCGACCGGAATCGCCGCGCAAAAAATTGCCATGATGCGACCCCGTGTTTCGATCGGGAAGAGATCGGACAAGATCGTCGGCGCCGCCGGGCCGTAACCGCCTTCACCAATTCCAACGCATACACGAGTGGCGAAAAGAATCGTGAAGGTCGCCGCAAGACCAGAGCCACCACTCGCCAGACTCCACAAAATTACAGCAGAACCAACAATGAGCCAACGTGAGATCCGATCCGCGAGCAAACCGAGAATTGGCGCGCTAACCATGTAAGTTACGAAGAATGCGTCGCCAAGCAGACCAGTCTTGGTCATGGCGTTTACGTCGTCAGGTGCGAAAAAAGTTGCGCGAATATCAGGCTCGAGCGCGGCCAGAACCTGGCGATCGATGTAGTTGAAAAGATTGATGGCCAGGAGCAGAAAGAGCGCGGTACGCGCGCCACTCATCGCTTTCTTCCCAACAGGTTCCATGCAATTGCGAGATTGCAGTTTGCCCGCCGCAGAATGTAAATCAATAACGATGCCTTCCATGTCCGCCGCTAAACGCGCTCTCTATTTCTTCGGTCGGTTACTGGTGCGGTGCTTTTATCGGGTTACTTCGCTGGGACTGGAAAACATCCCAGAAGGCGGGTTCCTGCTGTTGCCTAACCACATCACCTGGGTTGATGCCATCGTTCTGCAGCTCGCTTGCTCGCGCCCGATCCGTTACGTCATCGACCAGGAGCATTATCATAATCCTGTCCTTCATCCGGTTCTGCGCACGCTGGGTTGCATTCCAATCAATACTCGGAATTCGCGTTCCGCCATTCGCGCTGCGGCGGAAAAGATTGCTGAGGGCGAGATTGTCTGTCTTTTCCCGGAAGGCCAATTGGAACGCACGGGAGTCCTATTACGATTGCAGCGCGGTTACGAATTGATTGCGCGCCACGCTAACGCGCAGGTTGTTCCGGTTTGGCTCGATCAACTTTGGGGCTCGATCTTCTCATTCCAGGGTGGACGATTTTTCACGAAGTTTCCAAAGCGCATGCCGTACCCTGTAACGATCGCCTTTGGCAAACCGCTCAAGGCCGAGGCCGCCGATAATGCGACCGTCCGCGAGGAATTGCTGAAGCTCGGTGAATTCTGTTTCGGTCGCCGGTCGTCACTCGATCGACATCTTGCCGAAGAATGTGTGCGCGGACTCAAGCGCAGGCGGTTCGCGACGGCCGTGATTGACGGGACCGATCACAGTGAACTGAGCCGTGCAAAGCTACTCGGCGCGGCGGCGGCATTGAGTCGCTATCTTCGGAAAAAATTTTCGGATGAACGAATCGCCATCGTCTTGCCTGCCAGCAAAGGATCGATGCTGGCGAACCTGGCTGTCACGCTGGCAAACAAGGTTCCTGTCGATCTTAATTTTACAGTCGGACGCGCGGCGAATGAATCGTGTTGCAGGCGCGCCGACCTGCAGGTCGCAATCTCAGCAACCCAATTCATGGAACGCCTCAAAGATTTTCCGTGGCCGGAACGCGTTTTGAAATTAGACGAGCTGATGCCGCGGTTGAAACGTCAGATCGTCTTCTGGTGGATCGTGTCCGTCCTGGCTCCAGCATGTTTGCTCTTGCGTCTTTTGCAAATTCCAAAGAAAGGCGGGCACAGGGAAGCAATTTTGCTTTTTACAAGCGGAACCACTGGAGAACCAAAAGGAGTCGTGGTCAGCCACCGCAATGTCGTTGGGAATGTCTCGCAGTTTCGGCAACTGCTGGACGCGCGAGAGACCGACGCCATCCTCGCGTCGCTGCCGTTTTTTCACACTTTCGGGTCGACTGTTACCCTCTGGTATCCGCTCATCGAAGGCGTGCGAATTGTCACGTATCCCAATCCGCTGGAGGCGGCAAAGAACGCAGGGTTGATCGAACGATACAAACTGACGTTCCTCCTTGTGACTCCCACTTTTCTCCGGATGTACCTCCGCAAGGCGGAGCCGCATCAGCTTTCCAGCTTGCGCCTTATCATCACCGGCGCCGAAAAGTTGCCGCTCGATCTTGCCCGACATTTCGAAGAACGCTTCAAGAAAAGAGTTTTCGAAGGCTACGGACTTACTGAGACAGCGCCGGTGGTTAGCACAAATTTGCCTGATTTGGTACCGAAAAAACCGGGCGAACACGTGCAACCCGCTAGTCGTCTGGGATCAGTTGGCAGACTGGCGCCGGGAATGGCCGCGGAAATTCGCGAACCGGAAACGGACCGAAAACTTTCGTTGTACGACACCGGGATGCTTTGGCTGCGCGGTGTGAACATCTTCGAAGGTTATCTGCATGATCCCAAGCAGACAGAAGAAGTTCTTTGCCACGGCTGGCTGAAGACAGGCGACATCGGCCGGTTCGATGAGGACGGCTTCCTGTATATTGAAGGCCGCCTGTCGCGTTTTTCAAAGATCGGCGGCGAAATGGTGCCGCACGAAACAATCGAGAGCAAAATTGTCGAGCTCCTTGGCTTGTCGGGAAAAGACGAACGTCCGCTTGCCGTTATGGGGGTGCAGGACGAGGCGAAAGGCGAAGCGCTCGTCCTGTTGAGCGCAGTCGATATCGATCTAGCAGAGCTGCGTAGCAAGCTTCACGAAGCTGGCGTTCCAAACTTGTGGATCCCCAAACAGATCCAGCGCGTTGAAGCAATCCCGGTCCTTGCGTCGGGCAAGCTCGATTTGAAAAAATGCCAGGGACTCGCGGCCAAAGGGTAGGGCACGACTGCCAGGCGCGCCGGTTCGAATTCACCAACAACTAATTTCGCGCAGGTTTTTGCGGCAATGTCGTCACAAAACTCTTTAGCAATTCATCGAAGCGATCCGGCTGATCCAGAAACACTGCATGCGCGCAATCGTCGACTTTTTCGAAATGCGCCCGAGGAATCTGGTTCGCAGCCGCCTGCTGGCGAGGCAGTTCATCCGATTTTGCTGACGCGATGATCAACGTTGGGCAATCAATTTTCTTAACCGCTGATGTGCGGTTCACACCAAACATGTCGGCAACGAGCATGCCGACACCAATGTCAGGCGGCGTTTTCATCCCGGTGCTTACCAGCCCTTTCATCGCGTCATCGTCCTGCGGTTTACTGATGATCGCTCTCATCATTCCGCCCAAATATTCCGGCTGATGCGCTTGATAAACGGCAAACATCTTGAATTGCTCCGCAGTTTCCTGCGGGCGCGCCGCCATGCCGTCCGCACCGTCGGAAATCGCCGCATCCACCAGCACAATTCCCGCGAGCTCTTTCGTGCCGTAACGCTCGACGTAAGCAGCGACATCCTGAACGCCTTGCGACCATCCGATGAGAACAGGACGGCGCACGCCCAGGCGTTCCAGGAACGCATGCAAATCCTGCGCGCGAATTTCCGGTGTATTACCGCTGCTTGTCTTCGTCGATTCACCTTGAGACCGGGGATCGAACGCAATGACTCGATGGGTTTTTGCAAACGTCTCGATCTGATGACGCCAAATATCGGCGCCTGTGCTCCAGCCGGGAATGAAAACGAGTACAGGTCGTGCCTCGGGCTTGCCTGCTTCAATCACACGCAAAGAGACGCCGTTGCCTACGTCCACCATGTGAGACGATTCTGTGTTCGACTGCGCGCTCGCTCGCATCGCGCTGAGGCAAACGATGGCACTCAGAAGCAGAACCGGTCGAAAAACGGAGAGCATCGTAGTTCGACAAATCACGGATGAACAACCGAACCAGCGCGCCATTTTCCCGCACGATCCGGCCAAGATGCTGAACAGCCGCAGCCGTAGCGGATTTGCGGATAAGTTCAGGCGGACATTTTGAAGTCAGTTCGCAGTAACGCCGCGCAACTTCTCCCACGCGTAGCGTAAGGAACGCATTCGCTGCGCCATTGGAAACACATTTCACCAGAAGAGCTGAGATGCCGCTCAAACCCGGGATTCCGCCTTTGAGCGCCGGCACCACAGAGACGGCAAGCGGCGCGACCATTTCTCCAAGGTCAAGCGATTCCAGCCCGCTTGCGACAAAAGCCGTGCCGGCAACGTTGGCATACAGCCGGGCTAATTCGCGAGGTGAAGGACGTTGCACGTAGATGCGGGCTATGCGTCCGACCATTTGAATTTGAGTGAACAGAACAACGAGTCCGTCGAGCCGGCCATTTTGCATCAGCGCCGTGCTAAGGAATACCGTGCTTGCCGTTCTCCGGACGACTAAATCCGCTTGGGTTGAAAGATGGCCGATCGCCTTTTCGATCTCGTCCTTGGTAACGACAGGCAGATCGCGCGTCCGCGGATTTGTGGCGAGACGCGCACGGAGCGTCTGCAAATACGCGTCGTATTTCGGACCGGAGTCTTCCTCAGGTGGACCAAGCGCAGGCGGAAGTCTTGTGTAGGCAACCGCATAGTAGAGTGCGAAAAATCCGGCAGCCAGGCAAACACTCCAGAATACGATTGTGCCGGCGATCGGATGGATTCTGTCAGCCAACGAAACCATGCTGGCGACGCCCGCGATGATTAACAAGGCCAGGCACGCTGAGATCGTCCCAACGACGACAAGGATTATTCGTCTCGTACTGGAACTTTGAGCAGCGGCGGCGGCGTTCACCTGGTTCTGACTACTGTGCACTCAGCGCGGCGGGCTTCAATCGAAAGGTGCAAAAGCTGAACAGGAATAGGATGATTGTTGACTGAACGCCGGCGCGATCTGCGAGAAGCAGTCCCACTCTTGCCGTCCCAAAAACGGAACCGTTGGTTCCCGCAGGCGGAACTTTGCATCTCGCAACGTTTGATCTGGATAAATCTCAATCTTCTCTCGTGCAGCAACTTGGATTGACAGTCGGAATCATGGCACGGGCATTGCACAACGATTGGTATCAATCAAACCGAATCCTATGCAAAACTTTGAATCTACCTACGCCCTCTTGGTCCGTTCGGAAGAGAAAAAGCGCAACGTGCTGGAGATACTGGTCTACGTCCTGTTTATCCTCAGTGCGATGCTTTCGATCTGGCAGTTCGCGCTTCAAACATTCCAGTTCCCGATCGACAAGGTGGCGAACGCAACAGTTTGTGCGACTGAGTCGCAACGAAGCTAGTCTCCAGTGGTCTCCGCTTTTTTCGGGTCGCGCCGTGGACAATCGCGTACGAAAGTGAAGATCGTGCAAAATTCTTGCCGCACTTCTGCCCTTCTAGGTGTCGCGATTTTGATGCTCTTTCCTCATTTCGTATTCGCCGAGGACAAGCCACTGATGAAAGCGATTGTCGCGCATGAGTACGGCGCGCCTGATGTACTGAAAGTTGAAGAGGTTCCACGACCTGAGCCAAACGAAGACGAAGCTCTCGTGCGTGTCATCGCCAGCAGTGTTAATCCAGCTGATCCGCTTACACTCAGCGGCAAATATGCGCGGGAATTTGGGACGCATCTGCCATTGATCCCAGGTTACGACATCGCCGGTATCGTAGAGAAGACAGGCGCAAACGTCACGAAGCTCAAAGTAGGCGACGCGGTTTACGGATACCCAAATTTCGGTGGTGGCTGGGCGGATTACGTCACGGTCAAAGAATTCGAAGTGGCTGCAAAGCCCAAGTCTCTAAACTTTGTGGAATCCGCCGCGGTCCCAATGGGCGCCTTGACCGCGTGGCAAGCGCTCGTGGACGTGGCGAAACTGCAGCCTGGCCAAACTGTTCTCATTCATGGCGGCTCGGGCGGTGTTGGTAGTTTCGCGATCCAGATAGCGAAAGCACGCGGAGCCCGCGTCATCGCAACTGCTTCGACAACAAATCAGGATCTTCTCAAGCAACTCGGTGCAGACATGGCGGTGGATTATACGAAGACGAAATTTGAAGATGTCGCGAAGGATGTGGACGCCGTGCTCGATCCCATAGGCAAAGAGACTCTCGCCCGTTCTTACAACGTCATAAAGAAGGGCGGCATTGTTATGTCGTTGGTCGCGCGTCCTGATCCAGCCGAGCTCGAGAAACACGGGATTCGGGGGGCGGGCATCTCCGTCCATCCCGATGCTGAGGACCTGGCTGAGATCGCGCAACTAATCGATGCTGGAAAGATCAAACCAATCGTGACCCAGGTTCTTCCGCTGAACGAAGCGATCGCGGCGCAACAACAGGCTGCGACACATCACACGCGCGGAAAAGTTGTGATCCGGATTGCAGAGGAGCCGAAAGGTTGACGCTACGCGCGTCCGCTTGAAGTTCGTTTTCCAATGAAGAAGACGTTCCTGGCGATTTCCTCAGCCGGTCCTAATCGCGATTCCTCCAAGGACACACGCGAGCAGCCCTTTTGGGATGACCACGCGAAGTTCATCGATCAACTCGTTGATGACGGCCTCATTTTGATGGGTGGTCCTTTAGTCGATGAAGGCGGCGCTTTGTTGGTCTTCAATGCCGAAGATGAAAACGAAGTGAGAGAGAAATTGAAGAATGATCCCTGGACCACGCATGGCATTCTGAAACTGGAAAGCGTAAAGCGCTGGGAAATCTTTGTTGATCAGAGGAAGTAATGGCGCGGGTTGACTTCCGCGAAGCGGTGTAGAGGCGGCTGCGCTTGTCGCGCGGAGCTAGCGCGAACGTGGGCCAGCCGCAGATTGCTTGTTGTTGCCCTTCGCAATACACTTTGCCATGACCGCCAACGAAATCATCAAGGAGATCAAACGGCTCAATCCCAAAGAACAAATGGGTGTGATCCGTTTTGCTTATCAGCTCGATGCCGAACGGCGGCTCACCGGCGAAGAACTGTCCGGACTAGCGGAGCGAATGGTGAACGCGACGGATCCGGCCGAAGAGGCGATCATTCGCGAAGCGATGGTTCGCGGCTTCTACAGCGCGACCGCCGGACTCACCAACTCAGGAGCGAGAAGGAAGCGCGCTATCGCGAAAAGAAATAGGAACAAGCACTCCGCGAAGCGGCTGTAGTGCCGGCTGTCTCAGCCGTGCTCGAGCTAGCGCGAAGGCGGATCTCAGCCGCAGATTGCTCTCAGCGCCTAGAAAAATTACAACGCGCCGTGACGAACCTTCTCATCGATCGCGAGGTAATCATTCCGTGGCGGACTGAACGTATCGAGCACGCGCGTTGGCAACAACGTCTCCACGCCGTGCGGCACGTTGCTGGCAAGATAGAAAGAATCGCCGGGTAAAAGCTCGTGCGGTACGCCGTCAACGATGAGTCGCATTTGACCTTCGAGAATGTGAACGATCTGTTCCTGCGGATGCGAATGCGAAGGCATGGTACTTCCGGCGGCCAGCGTCGCCATCATCTGATACATCGTATTCCCATGTGCGACCGTTCGGCGCTTGATGCCGGGACAAATTTCAATTGTCGGATTCTCTGGTTTCATATTGAGAAGGTTACGCGGGAAGGTTGGTCACGCGAACTTCCCCGATTTGCGAACTTGTTACTTGCCAAGAGTCGTTAGGCGCTGCCAGAATCCGGCGATGAAAATATCTATCCCACTGACTGTAATTCTGCTAGCGACCTTGCTCGCGACTTCCTCATTTGCGCAAACGACGTCGACTTCGCCCGCCGGCGCGTTGAGCCCGAGTGCAGCCCAACCAGCAGCTCCAGGCGGACAGCCAGACCAGCAGGAGATGATGAAACAAATGATGGAGCTATCGAAATTGAATGAGAACCATAAGCTTCTCGCCGACCTCGACGGCAATTGGACTTACACCATCAAGTTCTGGATGAATCCCGATCCGAACGCCAAACCGCAAGAATCAAAAGGCACGGCTGTTCGGAAGTCGATCATGAACGGCCGTTTCTCCACGCTCGACGTGACCGGAAAAATGGAAATACCCGGTCCCGACGGTAAGAAGAAAGAGATGACATTCGTGGGACATGGAATCGAGGGTTATGACAATGTGAAAAAGAAATTCGTCGGTTCATGGGTCGATAACATGGGGACCGGCATCATGTTCTCGGAAGGCACCTACGATCCCACAACAAAAACCTTCACCTACACCAGCGAGTTCGAAACCATTCCCGGCATGAAGCAACAGATCCGCGAAGTCATCAAGGTCACCGACAACAACCATCACACGCTTGAGTGGTACGAGAACCATGGTGGCCAGGAAGTGAAAACCATGGAGATTAATTACACCCGCGCAGGCAAGAAATAGCGAACCAACTTCATACTCCTCAGTAGCCATCTCTTGTAGCCGCCTCGCTGCGTCGAGGCGTTCCAGCGCTGTTGCTGCCCTCGAGCGCATGGCGACACAGCGCCGTGGCTACAGCGCCCAACGTGATCGAGAAATTGAGGCATGCAACGGACTTTCCCACGAATCACATCCGCCAAAAGGTTCGCGCGGCATCTTCGAAACAAAATGGCGTGATGCTCTTCAAATCGAACCGCGTATACCGCGATCGGGATCACGCGGGTTAATCACGCCGCCAAGCCTGTCCCAGACCGCGCTCGCTGCGGGACGCACGGTGTCCCATGGCAACGCCGCATCGGGTTTTCCCTGCTCGTAATCCACCGCAACGGAGTCTTCGACCTCTCCGAATTTTTTTCCAGGATTCTTCGCGAATGAGTCGTAAGCGGTGCGGTAGCCGTGCTCGAATTGATCGTAAGAATAGTCTTTGGCGTACGGTTGTTTGGAATGTTGGCGTCGCCAATAAGCCGCTTCTCTTTGCGAATACCCCAGGGTTTTCCGAGCGGTTTTCGCGCGCGCTGTTTTGGAAGGTGTCTTCATAACTCTGTCCCTTCTACTGCTGCTCATTAAAAGCATCGCCAGCGACCGGCCGATCGGTTCTTCTTTTCTCGATTTAACACGCTTTGTAGCCGGTGGCGTTGATCCCAGCCTTGGCCCGAATGGACCTCGACGGCCGCGGCTAGTTTGTTGAAGCCGCGAACGGAGTTTACCGGCCGGGAAGGGTTACAAACGGCGGCGGCTTCATTCGTTCGACGCAGCTCACTTCAAGATTCTTTGCGTCGCCTTTATCCAGAAATTCAATCGCGATCCGATCGATACAACCCGGATCCGTCAGGCCATCCACACCATGGCCGGCCTCGGGAATAACGACGTGTCTGCTGTTCGGCAAATAGCTGGCCACTTCGTCGCCGTACTTTGGCGGCGTGACCGGATCCATGTTGCCGGAAAAAATCAGCACCGGCGTGTCTGAAAAAATCGGTTCGAGAAAATCGGTCGGGATCTCCCCGCGCGGCCATACTCCGCAGGCGCGGGTTTGCTGGAACACCCGATAGTTCCGGAATGGATTGCCTTGAGTCAGCTTCGCCGCTTCAGCGGGATTAATGAACGGGACATCTTCCGCGCACGTGACCGACAAATACATTCCGTCCGCCACTAAATCAGGAATCGACGGCGCAATTGTCTGTTGGAGAAACGGCCCGAAATCGCCGGTTGCCGCGTGGTGAACAATCAACGGAATCCGCGCTGCCTTGTCGCGGTCGTACATCCGGGTCCTGATCTTCTCCGCAAACACACCGCGCTGAATTTCGACTGTCGTCGGTGCGGTAGATTTGCCGGGCGGCGAATATTGCACACGCGCAGGCTGTTTCTCCAATTGCGCCAGCACATTTTTCCAGTCATCTCGAATTTGTGGGAAAGCCGCGTGACACGCGGCGTCCCGTTCGCATTCATCCAACAGCAAATTCATCGCGCGCTCTCCCGACTCGGCGTGGTGCAACGGCATTTTTAGATCAGTCGGCGCGACACCCAGCAGGATCGCGCTGCGCAAGTGCTCGGGATGCCGCCGCATGTAAACCAGCGCTGCGCGCGTTCCATATGAGGTTCCGAAAAGATCGATCCTGTCATAACCGAGCCACGTTCGCACATCGTCGAGATCATCCATCGCGATGGACGTTGTGTATTTCGTCAGATCTGCGCGTAGCTCGAGCGCGTGACGCATTTCCGTGACGTAATCGACTGGATACATCTCGCTCAGGTAATAGGCCGGTGTTTTCTTCCGGGAAATCGCAAGACGATTCGACTGTCCGGTGCCGCGCTGATCGACGCATACGACATCGTGCCGGCGGCGATAATCTCTGCCCGGCCCGGCGTAGAATCCTGCTCCGTCTGTGGACGCCGCGCCCGGGCCGCCCGCCAGATCAAACAGTGGCTCCGTCTTCGTTTTCTGATCGAACGCCGGGAGCACAACGACATTTAGATCGATCGTTCGACCCGAGCGCGTCTGGCGATTTTCAAAAACCGTCAGTTTCCCGCAGAACAATTCCTCATCGACTCCGGGTAAACGACACGGCTTCAATTTCGACAAGCCGCCCGGCAGCCGATGTTTGGCGCAGCCGCCGAGATCAACCAGAAGCAAGATCGCTCCGGTCGTCATCAGCACGACAGAACAAACGCAGCGAAATCCGCGCACGCGCGAGTTTAGTGGGCGTTCACAAACTCGCGCAAATTCAAATCCGAGTCGCGGTGGACCGTGGCCGAACGCAGAGGCTTCCCGAAGACGTTCCTCGTTGTCGCGACAATTACTTGGCCCGGCGCGCAACTGTTGAATCCAAAGCCGAGGCGAGCTGCATCTCAACAAACAACGATCGTTATGATTTCGGATTTCAGATTTGCTGTGCGGCAGCTGCTTAAGGCGCCGGGATTTACAACCGTGGCGATGTTGACGCTTGCGTTAGCAATCGGCGTTAACTCGGCCATTTTCGCGCTGGTCAACGGAGTGGTGCTGAAGCCGGTGGTACCGGTTCGGCCTGACGAAGTCGTGAATGTGTTCACGGCCCGACAAAATGCGACCCACGACTATCGCCCGTTCTCCTACAACGAGTACCGCGAGCTGCGCGAAAACGGCGGGGACGTGTTTGCCGATGTTGCCGCGCTCGAGTTCGCCGTCGCGGGCATTGGGCGCGATCACGACATGCGCCGCAGCTTCGCCTTTCTGACTTCGGAGAATTATTTCCCAATGATGGGCGTACACCCGTTTCGCGGCCGGTTTTACGACGCCGAGGAATGTAAACCAAATGCGAATGTGGCTGTGGTGGTGGCAAGCTACGGCTTTTGGAAACGCAACGGCGGCCGCAGCGATTTCGTCGGCAGCACTCTTCACATCAACGGGCAGCTGTACACCGTCATCGGCATCGCGCCGGATGGATTCAGCGGCGCGAGCGCGTTGGTCGCGCCCGATATCTGGGTGCCCATGGGCATTCGTTCGCAGCTCGGTTCGGCCTTCGGCGACTCCGAAACGACGCACGACCTGTTGAATCCGAAGAATTACACGTTCAATCTTGTCGCGCGGCTGCGTCCTGGGCTGACGATGGACGCGGCGAAAGCGCGTTTACTGGTCCTGGCCCAACGGTTGAATGCGATCCAACCGGAGGACAGCGAAAGCGCGCGGGAGTTGCAAATTCAAACGCCATCGCGATTCAGCCTGAGCACGCAACCGGAAGACGACGGCCCAATCACGCTGATCGCGACATTGCTCATGGCGATGGCCGCCGCGGTCTTGCTGATCGCCTGTTTAAATCTCGCAAACATGCTGCTGGCGCGCGGCACATCGCGCTCGAAGGAAATGGCGGTGCGTCTGGCTGTCGGCGCGTCACGGTGGCAGATCGTCAGGCAATTGTTGTCCGAAGGATTTCTCCTTGCGGTTTGCGGCGGCGCGATTGGCCTGTTCTTCAGCGCCTGGTGCAACGATCTTTTGCTTCAACAAATGCGCGGTCTGCTTTCGTCCGTGAATTTTTCTTTCGTCGTCAAATTGCGTCCGGATGCGACGGTGCTTGCAGTTACATTCTTGTTTTGCCTCATCGCAACCATGCTCTTCAGCCTCGGTCCGGCGCTGAAGGCGACAAAGGCCGATCTCGTTAATGACCTCAAGGAACAGGTAGGCGAGCCGGCGCGAATCGGTCGGTTGAGTCGTTTTTTTGCGCCCCGCCATATTTCGGTAATGGTGCAAATCGCGCTCTCGCTGATGTTGCTTTTCGCCGCAGGATTATTTTTCCGGGGCGCGCTCAAAGCAGCCGGCCTTAACCCTGGGTTTAACGCACCCGGCGATCTCATCACTGAGTTCGATTTCACCTTGATCAGGAAGACGCCGGCTGACTCGCGTCGGTTGATGTTTGAGATGGTGCAGCGCGTACGAAAATTGCCGGGCGTAACGGCCTCGGCGATTGGCACGATGCTGCCGTATTCCGATTTTACCACCGCGCGTCGCGTTCTGCGCACAAAAGACAACATGCCTAACGATCCGAAAGCGCCGGACCCGAGCGTCAACTCACTTTACACCGCGATCACGCCCGGTTACTGCGACGCCCTGAGCATAAAACTCCTGCGGGGCCGTGATTTCACTCAGGAGGAATGCGAAAACAAAGAGGCGCGCCGCGTAGCGATCATCGACGAAGAAATGGCGAAAAAACTTTTCCCGAACGAGGACCCGATCGGTCAACATATCCGCTACACACAACCTCCGAAAGACGGTTCGCCTAACGATATGGAAATAGTCGGCGTCGTGAGCAGGCACCGGCACGACATTCAGAACGATTCCGTCATTTGCCGTCTGTTTGTCCCGTTGTCGCAGGGATACAGCGGCCAGACTTATCTGCATGTACGACTCGACACGCAGGATCGGCGCGCCGTTGTCGCGTTCATGCCGACGCTGCGACAAACCCTGCGCGAGCTCGACCCCGATCTGCCGCTGCTGCAGATGGTGCCGTATGTGGATCTGATGGAAAGGTCGCCGAATCTTTGGATCGTTAAACTTGGAGCAACTCTTTTCGGGGCGTTTGGCACAATCGCCCTGCTACTGGCCGTGGTGGGTGTTTATGGTGTGAAAGCTTATGCCGTCGCGTGCCGGACCCGCGAAATCGGAATCCGCATGGCATTAGGAGCACATCGGCGCGACGTATTCAGCCTTATCATGCGACAAGCAGCAATGCAGACGGCTCTTGCCGTCGGCGTTGGGCTTGTTCTTTCGTTGGGTGCAGGACGCGTCCTTGCCAAAATCTTGTATCAAGTAAGTCCAACCGACCCATTGGCGCTCGTCAGCGCAAGCTTAGTACTCGCTAGTGCGGCGCTTCTCGCTTGTTTCTTGCCGGCGCGTCGCGCCACTCGCGTGAATCCGATGACAGCGTTGCGATCCGGATGAAGATAGTTCCGCGGAGCGTTGTAGCGGCGGCTGTGTCAGCCGCAAAGGGCATCACCGATTGTCGATCTTACGCTGCTGGTTTCGATACTCTCTTTCGTTTACGCGGCTGTTTCCGAGACTTTGAAGCAGCTCGTTTACGAACAGTCGATTTGGTTTTTTGTTCTTTCGGCGCCGACCTTTGCCCGGATTCTTCGCGTTCCTTACGAAGTTTTCTGTTGTCCAGATACCTTCTGAACCGCTTGTAAGCAAAACCGCCGCCGAATCCGGCTGCAGCAATTGTCAGTGCAGCTGCGATCTTAACCGGCCCGCGGCCCGGAGCCATGTGCCATGGACATTTGTCCAGCGGATATTTATCCGGAAGAGGGAACCCGCAACCAGGTGAATCACACTTACGCGCCATAATTGGTTATCTCGTTAGGCAGAGGGGATTGAAACAACTCCTAAGGCTGAGCTTTCCCTTTTTCAACTCACCTAGTTCGGGGTCGGTAACGATCTTCCGACGCGCCGCAAATCATCGAGCAGTATCTCCATGTCGCGCAACGTGGTCCGATAGTTCAGTACACAACCGCGTAGCGCGAAGCGGCCGCCGAGCGTGGCATTGGAGAGATACGAACTGCCATCTCGTTGTAATGCGATCAAGAGGCGTTCATTAAATGCATCGATCGCGGCGGGCGATCCATTCCTTAGCTGTGCCGACACGTGACGAAAACAGAAGATCGACAGCTCGACTGGCGCGACCATCTCGAAATCATCGCTGGCCTGTACCATCGATTCCAAATAACGCGCACAGGCAAGATTGCTTTCAATCGCCGCGCCTAACGAATCGAGCCCGACTCCTTTCAACAACATCCAGACTTTAAGAGCACGGAAACGCCGCGATAGCTCCGGGCCGTAATCCCAGAATGCGAACGCCTCGTCTGCCTCTTGTCCAATGATCCGAGTATATTCGGCCTCATGAGCAAAAGCGGCGCGCGCAATCTCTGGCTCGCGATAAATCACGCAGCCGACGTCCACCGGCAGGTAAAGCCATTTGTGCGGATCGAGCGCGATCGAATCAGCCCGCTCCATTCCCCCGAACAACTTTCTCGCCGATTCCGCGAGGACCGCGAACGCGCCATAACTTCCATCCACATGCATCCAAAGTTGGAACCGGTCCGCAACCTCTCGGATCTCCGTTAAAGGATCGATCGCGCCGGTGTTCACGGTTCCAGCATTCGCAACGACGCAGAATGGAACGTAGCCTGCCTCCAGGTCAGCCGTGATTTTTGCAGCCAAATCGTCCACCTGCATTTTGAAACGCTGGTCCACGGCGACGTAGCGCACGTTTTCCCGCCCGATTCCCAAGAGCGCCGCTGCCTTGGAGACGGAAAAATGTGTCTCGTTCGAGGCATAAATGCGCAAACGCCCTGACGAATAGTCTTTCGTCTGACGCGCCGCGGCGATCGCGGCGAAATTGGCCATCGACCCACCGCTGACAAATAGTCCACCGGCTTGGGCATTGAATCCGAGAATTTGACGGATCCAATCGATTGTCAGGCGCTCGAGTTCCACCGGCGCCGGCGCAGAACGCCACACAGTGAGATTCGCGTTTAGCGTCGAGGCGAGCAGGTCGGCGAATGCCGCGAGAGGAGTACCAGGCGATTGCACATACCCAAACATGCGCGGATGCGCGTTCTGCCGGCTAAACGGGACAATAGCCTCGCGAAAAACCTTCAATAATTCGTCAAAATCGCTTCCATTGATCGGAAGCGCGGGATCGAGCCGCTTGCGAATCGCGCGTGAAAACATGTGACGATACACCCCGCGATCGCGGAGATCGCCGAGATAATCGACCATGAATTGGGTGACGGAATTGCTCCAACTACGAATTTCATCGGCAGACGGATCAAGCATTGCCACGTAGTATCCGCCGCGCCGATGGCGTTGTCAGCTTTCGCACGGCGTCGGTGACCCGCTGCGCATACGGACGAAATTGAAGTTCACTCGAAGAATAGAATCGACGACATCTTTTGAATGCGACTCTGTGGCGCGGGTAACGCCATACCAGCCGAAGACTTGCCGTCGAGAGTTTCGGAACGCGCGATATACGCCGGAGTTCGGACTAAGGTCGCAAAATAATTTTGCCGTCCGCGTGTCCGTTAGCCGAAAGTTGGTGCGCCCTCTTCACTTCCGCCAGCGGCAACACCACTGCGACGCGCACCTTCAATTTTCCGTTCTCGACTAGACGATTGATCTCCGCGAGCTGATCAGGCTTTGGCGTCACCATCACCATCGCCCCCTTTACCCCGAACTGCTTTGCCTTTTCCTCTGACGGCGGGTTAACCGTGCTCACAAGAACGCCGCCACGCTTCAGTGTTTGAAACGCGCGGTCCTGCGTCTCGCCACCCACGGTGTCGAACACCACGTCCACGTCGCTCACCTCTGCTTCAAATTTCGCCTTTTTATAATCGATGAACTGATCCGCGCCGAGCCTTCGAACAAACTCTTCGTTCCGGCCCGACCCGGTCCCAATCACGTGAGCACCTTTCACGTTCGCCAACTGCACCGCCATGGAACCGACCGCGCCCGACGCTCCGGTGATGAGGATGCGCTGGCCGCTCGTTAGCTTGCCGTGATCGAAAATTCCCTGCCACGCCGTTAACGCGCCCACCGGTACCGACGCCGCCGTATCGAAATCAATCTGCTTCGGCTTGCGGACGAACTCACTGGCCGGTGCTGTCACATATTCTGCATAACCGCCGCTGTACGCGCTGAGATAACCATAGACGTCATCGCCTACTTCAAAATCGCTACCGCCAGTCCGGCTTGGACCGCTCACTGTCTCCACAGTTCCTGCAACTTCACATCCAAGAATCAGCGGCGGTTTCAAACCAAACATCTCACCGAGTCCGTCGCGGATTTTCCAGTCCACAGGATTCACCGCCGCCGCCTTTACCTTCACCAGCACCTGGCCGGCACCCGGCTTCGGCTGATCCACCTCCGCGATTTCCGTCATCTCTTCGTTTCCATAACGCTCGATCCGCACTGCTTTCATGGTTTCCTCCTTCTGTTTCCGTTCATCTGCCCTACTTAAACACGATTATAGTTTCGCGAACGGTCAAACGACAATTCTGCGACAACCCGCCACAGAGGCGTAAATAATTAACCGAAAGATTTCGCCAGAATCAGCGAACTATCATTGATGGTCCATCAATCCGAGACTGCGATTGATCCGCGATTCAGCGACCGCAAGCGCCAGCCAGGGCTCGATCTGCTCCGCGCGCTCGCCATTATCGTAGTCGTTGTTTATCACGCTGCGCTTTTCGGATTCAAATTGCCCGGCCGGGTGGACCGCTTCGGCTGGATCGGTGTCGATCTTTTCTTTGTCCTTAGCGGTTATTTGATCGGCGGCCAATTGCTCGCCCTGCTTGCGCGTGACCAGCGCATCAATCTCGGTCGGTTTTTTACTCGCCGCGCGTTACGAATTATGCCGGCTTATTTTGTGGTGCTGGCGCTTTATTTTTCGTTGCCGTCGTGGCGCGAATACACCGAAATGTCACAACCGCTCTGGAAATTTCTGTTGTCTGTGCAAAACATTGCGCTCCATGGCGGAACCGCTTTCTCACATGCCTGGTCGCTCGCGGTCGAGGACCAATTCTATCTCGCGCTACCTTTTCTTTTGCTCTTTCTCTTTCACCGCCCGCGCCTGGCCATTATCATTCCTTGTCTAATCGTTTTTGGCGGCATCGGCTTACGGGCTCTTCTGGCTGCACAGAATCCATCAGTTGATGGCGACGGCGTCTCATTCCGCGCGTTTCAAGCCTGGATCTATTATCCAACCTGGACCCGGCTCGATCCACTCGTGTTGGGCGTTGTTCTGGCCGCGATCGAAAAATTTCGACCGACCTGGTGGAAACGCCTTATCAACTCCGCACCCTGGCTTTGGCTCCCCGCGCTCGGGCTAATCGCCTATGCGCTGTATCTCGGCGAAACTAATAATCTCACCGTCGCTGCATCCATCTGGCAATTCCCGCTGGTCGCCGTCGGAATGGCCGCGCTTCTCGTTTGTGCGGTCAGTCCGCGGCTGCCGCTCTTTCGAGTTGCGATTCCTGGCGCCGCGTTCATCGCCAGCATTGCCTACAGCGCCTACCTGATTCAAAAACTTGTCATTAACGGGGTCGGACAATTCTGTACAACTCACAACATCAATCTTACCTCCGCGCCTGCGCTTCTCAGCGTCGAGATTGCTGTCTATGCCGCCGCCACGCTCTTATTCTTCGCAATCGAGCGACCTTTCCTCCAATTGCGCCACCGAATTGCTCCACGGAGTTCATCCGCCGCGACGGGCAAACCGCGAAAGTAGCTCGCCCCGAGCTTCACACTTCCTAATTCTTAATTGAAACTCGTTCGCTGGCCGCTCTCACTCGCTCCTACCGTCGCAGCTAAATGCCAGTCCGGCTCGGACCCTTCTATATCGCTCATCCCGTTCGTGTTATTCTTTCCATCGCAGCTCCGAAACTTCATTGCCGCGCGATCTTGCGATGCGTGAGGGGGGCCCTTCTGCAGTGACAGTCGACTCCTGTCGCTATTTTCCCGATCTCGCCTATAGTCATTGATGGCTAAAAAACGTGGTATCTCTTTCACGCGTCGCATGCCCGACAACATCACCGAGGAGTTGATCGCTGTGCTTTCGTCCAAGGCTTCTTTCGAATTCAAGCCCTTGTTCGACATCATCCTGCTTAATCTTCGGGAACGAAATGCTGCCAGCGGAGGCGAAGAGATGCTGCGCTTGCGTGCATATGAAAAGCTTCAGGGCCTTGTCAGCCAGGGCGCAGTCAACCGGGAAGTCACAGGGATCACGAAAAAATACAAAGGGGTTGCTACACGAATGGCGGCCCTGCGCATTGAGATGAAAGCTTTGCGCGCCGACTGCAACCGACGTGCTCTAGCAAAGGCTGCCGCGGCTAACTGATCACCGACAAGCGCGGTGGGCTCGCAAGCCGGCGCGAGTTGAGCAAGTCGCACGCTCGGCAAATGGTTCGTCTTGTGTTGTCACGTCGGTCAGGCGATGGCCGGTCTCAGCGTGGATAATGTTTCGGTATTTTTTCTCGCTGAAGGCGAACAAGCCGCGGACGAGGTGATGGTGCGACTGGCGGCGTTTATACGCGCGGCGAAACAGAGTCTCGATTTTGCGATTTACGACATGCGATTCAGCGATCGGCTGAAAACGTCACTGAGTTCCGCTTTACGCGAGCGCGCGGAAGCAGGCGTAAAAATCCGTTTTTGCTACGATGCCGACAAACCGTCTCCGCCAAATGTCGCCGCTGGTCAGGATCCGGCCCCATCAGGCACCGGCGCATTTGTGCAATCGCTGGGTTATCCGTGGCGCCGCATCGCCGGAATGAAACTGATGCACAGCAAGTTCATTCTGCGCGATGGACAAACCGTCTGGACCGGCTCGGCCAACATGACTGATGACGCCTTCACCTTAATGGAAAACAACATCGTCGAAATCGACTCGCAGGCTTTAGCCAATTATTACGCCGAAGATTTCGAACAGCTTTGGGAAAAAGAAAACTTCGAGAACACGGGCGAGATCCACACAGAGCCGGTGCCGGTGACCTTTGCTGGTCAACCGGCTAAGGTGCGTGTGATGTTTTCTCCGGGCTGCGGGCTGGAAATCGATACCGAGATCGCGAGGCGCGCACGCGCGGCGCAACGGCGAGTTCGCATCTGTAGTTTACTAATCAACTCCGGCACGCTGATCGGAGAGCTTGGTAAGTTGTTACGCCACGGGCGCGTTACGGTCGACGGAGTCTACGACCGCACGCAAATGGAACAGGTTTACGTGCAGTGGCAGGAAGTGCCGCAAAACCGATGGAAAATCGGCGCGCTCAAAGAGATCATCGCTCGCGCAGGTCTGATCGGGAAAAGCTCAATGCCCTACTCGGCGCCTGGGCGCCACAATTACATGCACAACAAAGTTCTTGTGATCGACGACACCGTGATCACCGGCTCTTATAATTTTTCGCGCAGCGCGCAATTTAACTCCGAGAATATTCTCTTCATCGAAAGCGCGTTGCTCGCCGAGACGTACAGCTCGTACATCGACCACTTAAAACAGAAATACAAAATCGTAGGAGAAGCGCCGAATTAATCAGCGCCGATCGCGCTCTTTGATTGGACGTCCGGCGTTGGGCGTTCGACGTTCGACCTTCCTATGGCAGAGACGTCAACCGCAGTCATCGCGAGCGCGACCAACCTTTCCGTCAAATACGGCACTGTGCCGCGTAATTCTGTAAATCGTTGCGGATTTTTTCGCGATCGATCACGCCCTGATCGTAGTACTTAACGCGATCCGCAAAGAAATCCGCCTCCGACCCGACGTGCGGATCCAGTCCGGCCAGCACAAATGCACCGACATAATCGCGCAGCCGTTCTGTGCTGAACTCATCTGCTGAAGTTGTAGCCGGCGGCGCTGACGCCGGTTTCGTGATTTCTGTCGACGTTCGCGCTCTGGCCGCGGGCGCTGATTCCGTGATTTCCGACGAGGTTCCCGCTGTAGCTGGTAGCGTTGACGCCGGTTTCGTGATTTCTGTCGACGTTCGCGTTCTGGCCGCGGGCGCTGATTCCGTGATTTCCGACGAGGTTCCCGCTGTAGTTGAAAGCGTTGACGCCGGTTTCGTGATCTCGGCCGACGTTCGCGTTCTGGCCACGAGCGCTGACTGCGGCGGTGTTTCGGTGTCGGTTGCCGACGTTTCCGTATCCGTCGGTGATGATGTCTCCCGCGGATCGGTTGATGTTGTTTGCCGCTCGCGTCTTCGCAATCGCCGCCACGTCTCGGAACTCTCCTCGCGGCTGGGTGCGCTCGTGGCCACCGCCGGCTTCGCGCCCAACGCTTCGCTCGTGTCGACGTCGAGCTGCCCGGTAACCGCCAGTCCTTTGCGAACCTGGTAACGCGTCAGCGCCGCAGCCAGGTCGCTGCTATATGCGCCGTCGATCTCGCCTGAGTAAAAACCGCCGTCGCGCAGTTTTTCCTGCACCGCTCGCACATTGTCATCGGCGCAAACCGATTCGGCGAGGGCAAGACCGACGCTGACGGCAAACAGAACAATACGACTGTTCCCCATACATAGTTAAATCGAAAATCACGCCTTGATCTTCCTTATTAATTGAAACTCATTCGTGCCACACTCTTTCGCTGCTACCCTCGCAGCTTTACCTTCTATGTCGCTGATCCCGTCAGCTCGGTTCCCACTTGTTAATTTTCCCTCATATATGAACACCGCCGTTTTGTTTGGTGCTGCAGTGCTGTGTTGCGTCCCGTGTCTTGCCAGAGCGCAAAGCGCAGATGAGCGGCTGCGAGCTATCTACACAGAAGAATGGAAATGGCGGCTGAAGCAGTTTCCCGGGCTCGAAGGAGTCGAAAAACCGGTTGCCGACCGCCTGCCAAGCGTGGATCCGACGACCCAGGAGACGCGGCTGCGTTACTGGCAGGACGTGCTCCACAAGCTCGATGAAGTTCTGCGCGTGCAGCTCTCGCCGGAGGAGCAGATCAACTACGGTGTTTATCGGCCGGAAATCGAGAATTTCGTCGCCGACCAGAAATTTCGCGACTACGAAATGCCGGCCAACTCGGATTCTGCTTTTTGGACCGACTTGGGCGAGACGGCGCGGCGACCGTTCAAGACGCTGACCGATTACAAAAACTGGATCGCGCAGATGCGCGACATTCCGCGCTATTTCCGCGAACAAATCAGGAACATGCGGGCGGGGCTTGCTCGCGGCTTGACGCCGCCGCGCATCACTTTGCAGGGACGCGAAAAATCCATCGCCACCATTGCGGAGGGCAAACCCGAGGACAATCTGCTCTACACACCATTCCGAGAACCAATGGTGGGGGTTCAGCCCTCCGACCAGGACAAGCTTAAATCGGAAGCCGCACAGGTGATTCGTGAGATCGTGCAGCCGGCTTATGCGGACCTGCTCAAATTTTTCCGCGACGAATATGTGCCGCATACTCGCGCGACACTTGCGGCCGAAGCGCTGCCGGACGGGAAAACGTACTATCGCCAGAAAATTCGCGAGTTTACCACGCTCGATCTCTCGCCCGACGAAATTCACCAGATCGGCCTCGCGGAAGTCGCCAAATTACATCAGCAGATGGTCGACGCGATGCACGAATCCGGGTTCAAAGGCGAGTTTCCGGCATTCGTGAAATTCCTCCGTGACGATCCGCAGTTCTACGCCAAAACACCGCAGGAACTGCTCAATCGCGCCGCATGGATTGCGAAAGTATTCGACGGCAAATCGTCGCAATACTTTGGCTATCTGCCGCGGATGCGTTTCACCATTAAAGCGGTCCCGCCCGATCTCGCGCCTTTTTATACTTCAGGCCGTGGCGGCCCGGGCATTTATCTCCTGAACACATACGATCTGCCGCATCGCCCGCTGTACAATCTGCCCGCGCTGACCTTACATGAGTCCGCGCCCGGACACGCATTCCAAATTCCGATCGCGCTCGAGCACAAGAACCAGCCGGACTTTCGGCGCTTCGATTACATTTCCGCCTACGGTGAAGGTTGGGCGCTATATTGTGAAAAGCTGGGCCAGGAAATGGGAATGTACGAAACGCCATACGAACGTTTCGGGATGCTCGGTTACCAGATCTGGCGCGCGGCAAGGCTGGTGGTGGACACCGGCGTTCATTCGAAAGGTTGGACGCGCGAACAGGCGCTCAAGTACATGCACGATTACACCGCGCTACCCGAGCATGAGATCGAAACCGAGGTGGACCGTTACATCGCCTGGCCCGGGCAAGCACTCTCTTATTACATGGGCGAGCTCGCGATCGTGCGTGCCCGCGAAAAGGCGGAGAAAACGCTCGGAGCGAAATTCAACATCCGCGCTTTCCACGATGCTGTGCTAGAGCTCGGCTCAGTACCGCTGCCTGTTGTCACGTCGCGAATCGACCGTTTCATTGCTGAAGGCGGTAAAGGCCCTTACCCGGATATGGAGTAAGTAAGTCTCGGCTGTTTAGTTTGTGGAAGAGCACCTGGATTTCGCCGAAAATGACATCGACCGGTTAGGTGGCCCGTTCGCTTCCATGCGTGTCTCGCTTTCAATTTAACCGATCTGCGGCACAACGTGGCCACGTAGTTTGCGGCCACTGCGAAATCATACGAGTCATTTTCTGTTGAAGCGAGGGTCGGAATTGAATTCCGCTATTGCTCGCGGAGATCGATTTGCATCACGGCGGCTTCCTTGCCGAAGTAGTTGGTGCGTTCCACGACCTTCCAGCCAAGTCTGTGATAGAGCCGTTCGGCTGAATGGGTCCAGAGATAGAGCCGCGGCACATTCAATCGATGAGCCTCTTGGGTGGCGCGATGCATCAGGATCGTTCCAACGCCGCGGTTCCTCCATTCCGGGAGCACGAAAAGCCCGCCTAACCAGGGATCCAGGTCCGGCCGGGTATCCATATCGTGAAACTTTAGTGACACCATCCCGACGAGTTCGCCGGCCTGAAGACCAACAAGCGTGAGCGGCAATCGATCGGTGTTCATTCGCTTTCGATAGGTTTTCACTGAGTCATCCAAAGTTTGTTTGCGCTGCAGATAAATCTCCTGCCACTCGTTCCAGGACAAACGTGCCAGCGCGTCGACGAGCTCGGGACAATTGGCGAGATAATCAATAGCGATGTTTGGCGGCATTATCGCCGAATCTGTTTCGCTGTCGCCGAGGTTGCAACCGTCTCCCGCCGCGAAAATAGGCGGCCTTCTGCCCGCGGGGCGAAATCACAGAGAAGCGCTGAATTAATCAGCGCCGATCGCGCTCTTTGATTGGACGTCCGGCGTTGGGCGTTCGACGTTCGACCTTCCTATGGCAGAGAGCTCAACCGCAGTCATCGCGAGCGCGAACAACCTTTCCGTCAAATACGGCACTCAGATCGTCCTCGACGGCGCGACGATTGCCTTCACGGAGGGCGAGCATATCGGGCTTGTCGGCCGCAACGGCTCGGGCAAATCGACCTTCCTCCAGATCGCGGCGGGAGTGGCACAACCCGATTCAGGTGAGTTCACGCGCCGGCGTGGTCTCGTCACCGGCTACATGCCACAACTTTCCGGCTTGAACGATACGGCCACGGTCCACGCGAACATTCTCAGCGGCGCGCAGCGGATTCTCGACCTCATCGCTGAATACGAAAGCGTCCCGGGCGACAGCCCGCTCAGCGCCACGCTCCTGGATCAAATCATTCAGGCCGACGGTTGGAATTTGGAACATCGGATCAAGTCCCTCATCACGAATCTGCACGCACCGGAATCCGATCGCGTCGTGGGCACGCTCTCCGGCGGGGAAAAACGCCGCGTCGCGCTTTGCCGGGCGCTTCTCGCGCGTCCTGATTTTCTGATTCTCGACGAACCGACCAACCATCT
>WNGC01000189.1_pt1 | contig 32809 bp, 21 predicted proteins | sample 5400051 | NCBI WGS metagenome assembly WNGC01 (sample SAMN13153368, study PRJNA577476) | soil metagenome | isolation source: 20 cm soil or saprolite under grassland replicate 2 | place: USA:California | collected 2016-06-15
CCCCCTTGTTCGAGGTGTCGTTCGCAATTGACGCGCTAAGACTTATGCTCTGCCTGAAGTCGATGGCTTGAGCACTGCTCGGCGTCAAAGTGACTCCAGTCGGTGGATTCGGTGGATCCAGTTTCATTGCGGTGGAGCATCCCCCCAACAGGGCAACCAGAACAAGCAACAGACACACGGATGATACTTTCATGACCTTCCCTTCGGCGGTCGAGTTCTTGGATGGTTTTTCTTGGACTAACCGGGCCCTCGGGCGGGATGAGGGCGCAACAGTCTCCACGGGCTCGTTTAAGCTACGACCCTATATTATATTAGGGCTGGATGAAATCGAAAAAATAGCCTGGACCGGAACAAGTTCGACCCTGTCCCAGGCTTGAGAGAAGATGAAACAGTATCTCCTGAGAAAAGCAACGCATACTATCCCCGCAAAAATGAAGGGGACAAAACACGATCCCCGGGCGAACCAAACAGTTGCACGCCGCGGGATAAGGCATCAATTTGGAGGTTCCTGTGTTGTTCTTTTGGCCGAGGTTGTGCGCTTGGTTCGCTTCCCTCTGCGACCGAAGCCAGGCCGCGCCGGCAGCTGCGAACTCTTCCGGGGTCCCAAAACGTAGCGGAGCCGCGTCACCAGTGGAACAGCCATTGACGGTGACACAGACGGAGCGAACGCACGATTCGGCGCTTCGCTAAATCCCATTAGAGTATGCGTCAGCCAGAGGCCGTCTGGACATAAAGATATTATGCGTTTAATGCAGAATGAGGGTTTTGTATTCCGGCCTGGCATGGCGAAAAGAGCAGACAGCACGAAGGAATGGAAACCGATACCCAGACTTGCGTTTGCATTCTTCGGCCTAATGTTGGTTGGCTCTGGCTCGCTCACGTTACTGAGCGGGAAATTACATTATCGCAATCATTGGCATGCTCCCCGGGTTCGCTCTGTTCGCCATCTCGAAGAATCCCCAAACCTTGCTCAAGGTCAGTAGGTTGTCTGTCTGAACGGACGTAAGGTCATTTATGGCGATGCTGGAGCCGCCGTCAAACTCATGATCGAGATCGAGGAACGGGCAACCTGATTGAGTATTGGGTCCACGCGGTGGTGCCCCTGACCGCAATAAGCTCTTGGCACCCTTTTCCTATCACCATCAGACACGCCGCGTTCTTTTTAAGTGAGAAGAAGGTTGTTTGCCACGACCGCTACACTGGTGTTCTGGGCAAAACCAACTCTTGGATTAGACTATTGGCCTTCACAAGAATCAGGAGGTCTGGTATGACTTCGAAGCCGAGTAACTTCATGAATGCGAACAACAAGATTCTTGGAGTGAATGATCGATTTTTTTTCAAATGATTAAAAGGAACGGTGGAGATGGAGAAGCCATCGTCGGGCAAAGGCCTTCTCGCAGGACCTTTTGTGCGGCGGCGGTCGGCGCATTTGTGTCGGTACTGGCAAAGCGCAGGCTCCTCTTGCCGGCCAGCGGAGACCTGCATCTCCCGGAGATCAATGTAGCCGCGATTGATCGAACGCGCATTCTGCGCGCCGCGGAGGGCTATCTTCCTGAAGCACCGGTCACGATCACTGCTTTCCCGGCGGTTCGCAGTGCCGGGGGCAAGCACAACTATTCTTCCGAAGGCGACTATTGGTGGCCGGATCCGGCACTTTCCGCGGCGTGGCTCATCACCAAAACAGATCACTACGCCGCTCACGCCGTAAGGCATCTGCGTGCCTGGTTCGTTGACGAATCGACCCGAATAAATCCGCATCTTGAGTTTGTCCAAGCGATTCACGGACGGACCACCGGGCGGGGAATCGGAATCATCGATACCCCCATTTGGTCGAGGTGGCTCGTGCTGCGGCAGTACTCGAGGGATCGCGATCTTTGGCGAATGAGGTGCGCGATGGCGTGAAAAATTAGTTCGCTGCGTATCTGCGTTGGATGACCACCTCATCGCACGGTATCGAAGAGCGCAAAGCGAAAAACAATCACGCTACCTGCTGGGTCTTGCAGGTGGCCGAGTTTTCGCGTTATACGGGGAACACAGATCTAGCGAGCTTCTGTCGGAAGCGGTTCACGGCGATGCTGGTACCAAATCAGATCGCCCCGAATGGCAGTTTTCCTCTGGAGTTGGCGCGCACCAACCCTACGCGTATGGCCTGTTCAATCTTGAAGCCATGACCGCAGTGTGCCAGATTGTTTCCACACGTGCAGACAACCTTTGGGCGTTTGAAACCTCCGACGGCCGTGGTATTAGAAAGGTGGTCGAGTATATGTTTCCCGTCATCGCCGACAAGAGAGGTTGGTTCCTGACTCCCGATGTGCAGTATTTCGATCAATGGCCTGTGCGGCAACCGAGCCTGGTCTTTGCTGGCCTGGCTTTCTCGAGGGCAGAGTACCTCAAGATGTGGCTCAGTCTCAATGCTGACCCTGGGACAGAAGAAGTCATCCGCAATTTCCCAATTCGCCAGCACGTGCTCTGGACGCTATGACCAGTCCTTACCGTATCCTGGATGCCCAAGGGCCTGCGTGAGGTCGCTTCGATGCGGATGAGGAGCGCGCGCATCATGTTGGAGCCGGCGGGGTACCTGGCAGTAGGCCTGTTTCGCTCTCAAAGAAATATCATCGCAGGATTCGCGTTGGTGACCATATGTGGGTCCCTTGGCCTGGCAGAGTTGAGGCTGAGCCAAACCATCTTTCCGCTGCGCCAGAGTGATCCCCATCACGCGCAGTCTGCTGCTGGCTATGTCGGCTCCAAAAGCTGTGCGAAATGTCATGGCGAAATTTACCAGACCTATTCGCAGACCGAGATGGGGCGCTCGATGTCGGAGATGAACGCATCGCTTCTGGCCAAGATTCCCAATTCGGCATCCATGTTTGACCGGCACTTGAACCGGCATTTTGAAACGTACCCGCGCAACGGCGGTCTGTACCAGAGCGAGTATGAAACTACTGACGATGGCAAAGAGGTTTTCCGAGATACACACAAGATTGAGTGGATCATGGGTTCTGGCGCTAACGGCTGGAGTGCGATCGTGCGGCGCGGAGACTATCTGTTTCAAGCGCCGCTTTCCTTTTACTCGAGCGCAAAGACCTGGGGGTTGTCGCCAGGCTACGAATTCGGTGACTACGGCTTCAGCCGTCCGATTCTTCCCGCCTGCATTGTCTGCCACAGCGGGCAGCCTCAGCCTGTTTTGGACGGCGATGGGCGCTTTCGACAGCCGCCGTTTCTCGAGTTGGCGATTGGCTGCGAGAACTGTCACGGTCCCGGCGCAAGACATGTCATCGAGATGCAGGTGCACTCATCTGTGGAAGCTGCCGCCGGCTCGATCGTGAATCCCGCAAGGCTTACGCCCTGGCTGGCCGACAACATCTGTATGTCCTGCCATCAAACCGGGCAAGCGCGGGTCCTGCAAGCCGGGAAACAGTTCAGCGACTTTCGTCCTGGCGCGGCCCTGAGCGACACGCTGAGTATTTTCCTGGTTCCCTTCGGGCGCCAATCTCCCCCGCAGGATGACCTGCTCGAGCACTATCTTTCCATGCGTCTCAGCAAATGTTACCGGAGCAGCGACGGACAGCTTAGCTGCATAAGTTGCCATGATCCGCACGTACAGCCGACGGAACAACAAGCTCCAGCCTACTATCGGGGCAAATGCGTCTCTTGTCACGCGGCAAGAGGTTGCGCCCTCGCACTGGCCGTGCGTCAGCAAAAGAATCCGCCCGACGACTGTATAGGCTGTCACATGCCGAAACGGAATGTGCAGGTGATTGCACACTCGGTTCTCACAAATCATCGCATTGTTGTGACACCTGATGAGCCGTTTCCCGATGCCGCCTTTCATATGACTACGCCCGGGTTGCCAGACTTGGTCCATTTGAATGCCAAGCCAGGCAGCATGGATGTTCCCTCACCATTGACACTGCTGGAGGCGTATCGCCAGGTAATGGTCTCTCGCCCTGACTATCGCGAACGATATTGGTCTTTGGCAAGCCAACTACAAACCAGCAACCCGGAGAACATCTTTGTCTTGGAAGCTTTGGCGGACTTATCGCTGCAGAAAAAAAACGTGGAAGGCATGTCTGCAGCCACTGGTTATCTTGACCGGGCACGAAACTTAGGCAGCACAAAGCCGTCTGATTTCGAACGATTGGCGCGATTGCTTGTCGCAGCACGCCAACAAGCCAAGGCCGCAGACGTTTTGAGACAGGGGATCGATTTGATTCCTTACGACGCAGAGCTCTATCGATTGCTCGCCAGGATCAACCTCTCGTTAGGAAGAGCGCGCGATGCGTGTGAAGTTCTTGCTCATGCAAATCATATTTTCCCCCAAGATACGGACATCCGAAGCCTCCTGAAAGAATGCGCAGCAACTGGAGCAGCGCCTTTGGAGAGGTGACCAGTCGCGTCAGGCTCAAGGTACGCGCTACCCCCACTCCGAGGAAAAGATCACCAGCGCACGCACAGGAACGGACGCATTACCGCTAGACGGGAATCCTAGCGGATGAGAAAGCTGCGATCCGGCTCGAGCCGCAGCCGTTTCAGTATTCAAAACACATATTTTTGGCATTGAATTTCCGCCGTCGACTTGCTATATGCCTCGTCTGGGGGTTCCCAAGCTCTTCTCGGCATTCAAGCCCAAGGTCATATTCGGACGACCTACGTTGCCTATGGAGGACCCGCGATGACTAGCCCAACTTTCCCGCCATTGTGTGAGCGACGGCTTCAGAGGTTTGTCTTCATTTTCCAAGCAGTTGCGTTGTTGCTCTTGCCTGCAGTCAGCCGGGCGCAAGTGGCGACAGCATCCATAAACGGTACGATTGCCGACTCATCGGGCGCCGCGGTGCCAGGAGCAAGAGTTAGTTTGACGAACGTGGCTACCAACGTGGCGCAGTCAACGATTACCAATGACACCGGAAACTTTGTCTTGGTGAACATTATCCCCGGCCGTTACACACTTAGCGTGAGTAAAGCGGGCTTCAGGACCGCAACTCAGCCGGAGTTTGACCTCGCTGTTAATCAAACGACGACTCTGGACTTCAATTTGCACATCGGGGCAGCGATTGAAACCGTGACCGTGGAAGCCGTGACGACAAGCATCCAGACGTCCAGCTCGGAGCTTGGGACAGTAATCAGCAGGCGATCTGTGGACAACCTGCCGTTGAACGGCAGGAATTTCACGCAGTTGTTGAATCTAACCCCGGGCGTCAGCACGGTGAATACCACGCAGAACGGCAACAACCAACAGTTCGCCGGGAACACGGTGGGGTCCTTTTCTTTTCCTTCGATCAATGGTCAGACGAACCGGAGCAATCTCTTCCTGCTCGACGGGCTGAACGACCAGGAGAGTTTTAGCAGCACATATTCCGTCCCGCCGATCATAGACGACATCCAGGAATTCAAGGTCGATTCGCACAACGACCAGGCGCAGTTCGGCGGCGTGCTGGGCGGGGTAGTCAATGTGGTCACCAAGTCAGGTACAAACCAACTCCACGGTGAAGCCTGGGAATTCATCCGCAATAGCGCATTGGACGCTCGCAATCCTCTTACCAAGATCAACCTGCTGCACCAGAACCAGTTTGGGGCCAATATCGGTGGCCCGGTAATCCTGCCTCGCTACAATGGACGCAACCGCACCTTCTTCTTTGGGAGCTATGAGGGGGTACGTCTTCACGTAGGCAATGCCAACCAGTCCTTGATTCCCACGGCCGCGCAGTTGAACGGCGATTTCACTGGCGGCAACCAGCTTTACAATCCTTACAGCACAACGTCGTCGGGCACTCGAACGCCTTTTCTGTGCGTTGGCACATCCAACGCTCCTGCACCCTTAATGGCCGGCACAAAGCTCCAAGCGCCGCTTGGCACCACCATGCCTCCCGTAGGGCAATCCGCCTGCAACATTCTGCCGCCGGGGCTGATCGATCCCAACATGCAGGCGGTCGGTCAATTGCTTTACGGGGCTCTGACTCCGAACTTAACAGGTGTAAATGGGAAGAATTTTCAAAAGACGCTCACGAATGAGCAGGACCCCGACAGTTATAATGTCCGGATTGATGAGCAACTTGGTCCAAGAGACGCGTTTTGGGGCAGGTTCAGCCACATCTCTTCCCCCAGAAACGTCCCCGGAATTTTCGGCCAGGCCAATCTGAACACCTACCATGCCCACCAATACGGAGTTACTTGGAACCATACTTTTGGCCCCACATCCGTTCTATCGGTGCAGTTCGGGCGCAACTACGGATTCTCGGCGAATCCCACTTTGCTCCCAGCGAGTGTCTCCCAGGCGCTGATCAAGTCGGGCGGGTACGATAACAGCTTTGCTTGTGCATTCGTGCAGGGCCCGCGCAATTGCTATTTCAACGCCGTGAACTTCAGCGATAGCGGTGACATTACCTCCTTCCAGGAGGGCAGCAGCCCCGCGGTAGTTGCTGACATTTGGCAATGGAAGGGGAATTTCACCAAGACCCACGGAAAGCACACCTTCAGTATGGGAGCCGAGTTCAACACCAATGGGTTCCTGCAAACCTTCAATACCAATCACTTGGACTTTTCTGCGGCGCAGACGGCCAATACCACATCGAAGGGTCTCGGCGGTGCGGGTTTCGCTTCGTTCCTTCTAGGGATTCCGGCGGGTGACACTTACCGCAACGAGTTTGAGACCGAACACGGCGGCTGGATCGATGGCTTCTACTTCCAGGATCAGTGGAGGGTTACCGACAGACTGACGCTCAACTTGGGTGCGCGCTATGATGTTACCTTCGTTCCCATCTATGGAAGCCCCAAGGATGGCAACGTGCCGATCGGCAACTGGGATCTGCACACTGGCAACTACGTCCTCCAGAGCTTGGCGCCGGCCTGCAACACAGTCGGCAACAAACCCCCTTGTATCCCTACGCCCGATGGTTCGCTGCCGGCGCACGTAGTCGTTTCTCCCGATGGCCGCTTTTGGCACAACGCGTACGATAATATCCAGCCTCGCGCCGGTATGGCGTACCGAATAACTACCAGGACGGTTCTCCGGGGCGCATACGGCCGGTTCTACGACAACTGGGCGGCAGTCTTGCAAATGTCCCAGAACCAGCAGGGCACTTGGCCGCGCGCCGATCAGTTCATTCTGGCATTTAATAACACCAACGACGCGCCGAGCATCTTTGCGGAGAACCCCCTGCAGGGTGCGAACATAGTTCCGAGCCTTACGGCGTTTGAGACCACCAACAACTGGTTTGTCGATCCGAACATCAAGAACCCATACTCCGACCAATGGAATTTCGGAGTCCAGGAGGCTTTGACGCCAAATACGACGCTGACCGTGAACTACGTGGGCTCCTCCGGTCATAGGCTCGATGTCGGGATCACCGGTAACCAAGCCACGACCCCCGACCCTACCGGCAAGCTATTGGTTCCTTCCGTCAGCTGCTATACCACCACGTGCACGCCTGCGTTGGTTGCAGCTCAGGGGCGATTCCGCTTTCCATATCTTGTGCCAATCCATTATGACGAAAGCGTTGGGAAGTCCTGGTATGATGGCCTGCAATTATCGCTAGACAAGAAGACTTCTCACGGGCTTTCCTATCTTTTCTCTTACACTTGGTCGAAGGCCATTGATATCGGCGCCGATGAGTGGTTCGGCACCGGCACCAACGGCACCTCGGTCCAGAACCCCTACAACTTAGCGGGGGATAAGAGCCTTGCCGGCTTTGACCTGCCTCAAATCTTTACCGCCCATGTGATATATGAACTTCCCTTTGGCAAAGGCAAGAAGTTCGAGACCGGCCTCCACAGTGTCGACGCTCTCATTGCCGGCTGGCAGGTCAACGGGATTTCCAATTTTTCCTCGGGTACGCTCTTCAACGTGGTGGCCGCCAATTCTATTCCCAACGTGGGGTCTGGCAGCACGGAGCGCGCCAATCTGGTCGGTGATCCCTACAGCGGAACCTGCCCGAATGGATCTGCGGCGGGAACACTCAATTGCTGGTTCAATATCGCGGCTTTCGCGGTTCCTCCCACCGGAACTTACGGCACCTTCGGGCGCAACGTCTTGCGGGGCGACGGACGAGCAAACGTAGACCTCTCCATCTTTCGAAGCTTCCCGATAACCGAGAGTATGCGGCTGGAATTCAGGGCCGAGGCTTTTAATCTCACCAACTCGCCCATCTGGGGCAATCCCAATGCAAATTTCAGCAACCTGACATGCATGGTGACAATGGACGGAAGCAACGTAGCTCCGTGCAGCCCTAACAGCAACGGCCAAGGCCGCGCCCCCACGGCGGCCAGTTTGTTCGGGGTGGTCAATTCCACGGCCAGCGGTTATGCGCCGCGACAGATTCAGTTCGCGCTTAAGTTTTACTATTGATCGGCCCGTCTGGCCCAAAACCTGATCGGAGCAGCAGCGTCGCATACGCGGCGCTATGGTACTTTGCAGCATGGCCGTTCGGAGGCTCGGATATATAATATGCGACGCAGTCTTAGCGCGAAGGGCTCAGCGGATTGCACCAGGCCGAAACGCGGAGTAACCTCTTCTTTGGCGATAGCGTGCTTGCTGTTCTGCTTGGTTCTGCTCCTACCCATACCATTGCCAGCCCAGACGATTCAGAACTCTTCTGGTAAATCCCTTCCCAGTTTTCCGGGAATTCCCGAGGATTGCAAAGTACCAGGCCAAGCCCCAAGACCGAAGGCGGCCGTGCTTCAAAGCGCAGTCGCGCCCCCCAGCGCGGAAGACTACGAAACACTCGGCACACTCTACGGACGCGCCGGGCAGTTTGGCTGCGCGGTAGCGGCCTTTGAGGAAGCGCTGGCCCACGATCCCAAGGGACAACAAACCCGCTACAAGCTCGCTCTGGCATTCTTGGAAAATCATGAACCCAACAGAGCTGCTGACGAGCTGCGCGCCGTTCTGCGAAAAGAGTCGGACTCATTTATGGCCCACAATGCCCTCGGTCGGGCCCTCCAGGATCTAGGAGAGTCGGAACAAGCCGCCGACGAATTCAAAACCGCACTAAGAATCAATCCTCACTTCGCCCTGGCATCTTATGACCTTGCCCAACTCTTAAGTTCCGAGAAAAAATATCAGGCAGCCATCTATTACCTCAAAGAGGGATTGGCCGATTCGCCCGCTCCTGACCTGGCATCCGAAATGAAGGTAGCATTGGCCGCAACGTATGCACAGCTTGGAGATTACGTCGATTCCGTTCCGCTCTTTCGGGACGCTGTTGCCGCCCGACCAAGTTCAGCGGAACTACACTTTGATCTCGCCACTGCTTACGCCCATATGCAGGACTATCCCCGGGCCGCGAGGGAGTATAAGGAAGTCTTGCGCCTGGATCCGAACCAGAGTCTGGCGGAGCTCTCTCTGGCTAAAGCATTAATGAATCTGAGCGCGATCGAGGAAGCCCTCCACTACCTTGAAGACTACGCACGTCGGAACCCTAACGATCCCGAAGGACAAGAGATCCTGGGGGATGCTCTCAAGGATTCGGCGCGCCTCGGTGAGGCGTTGGAAGCGCTGGAACGAGCAACACAAATGAACCCGGGGAGTTACAAAGCTCACTGCGATTTGGGCGTGGTCTTCAGCCGTTCGGGCCGAATCGATGATGCTATCCATGAGTTGGAGACAGCCATCAAGTTGAAACCGGATGGCGCGGAGGCACGATACCAACTCGGATCAATACTCAACAAGAAAAAGGAAGGTTCTGCGGCCAAACAACAGTTCGAAGCTTTCGAGCACCTAAGGCAAGAATCCGAGCGAGAGACGAAGGCGGCCGTCTTGAATTCCCAAGGGAATGAATTTCTCAAACAGGAACGCCCGCAGGAGGCGGTGGAAGCCTACCAGAAGGCTCTCCTTTTAGGACCGCAAGACGCCAGGTTGCACTATAACTACGCGTTCGCATTGTCGAAAGTTAAGGATCCTACCGGCGAAGAGCGCGAGTTGGAAAAGGCTATCGAACTCGATGCCAAATTCGCTCCAGCCCACAATCAGCTGGGCTCCGCCTTTGTGCTTCAAGGGCGGCTCGCTGAGGCCGAGCGCGAGTTCCGAGCGGCTATTGAAAGCAATCCGCAATATGGCGAGGCGCTGAACAACCTCGGCACATTGTTCGGTCGTCAAGGCAAAAATGCCGAGGCTGCCACGCTCTTTCGTCAGGCTATCGCGACTGATCCCCAGTATACCCAGGCCTTCGTTAACTTGGGCCTGACGCTAGCTGCCGAGGGAAGCTACTCGGAAGCGGAGAAACAGCTTCAAAGCGCGCTGCGCATGGAACCTCATAGTGCCAGTGCGCTGACCGCGCTAGGCATGCTAGAGGGAAAGACCGGGCGGGATGCCGATGCTGTCCAAACATTTCGGAAGTTGACTGGTCTTTACCCCATCTCGCCTGATGCCCACATCAATCTTGGTATTGCTTTGGGAGATGTCTACGATTTGCAGGGTGCCCTCAAGGAATTTTCGGAAGCCATCCGCCTCGCACCGGACTCTGCGCTCGCTCACTACAACAAGGGACGAGTTCTTTACGCCCTGAGTGAAAAGGACCAGGCGCGCCAGGAACTCAGCACGGCAGTCCGTTGGTCTCCCAACTACGTGAGCGCTCTCTTTTTGTTGGGCGTTGTAGAGCACTCTTCTCCCTACGCTACGGAACTTTTCCAAAGGGTCGTAAACCTGCAGCCCAACAACTCTGAGGCCCGGCTCTATCTCGGCCGGAATCTTCTCCAAGAAGGGAAGAGGGAAGAAGCCATCGCGCAGTGGAAAAAAGCCGCGGAAGCGGATCCTGACAACCTGTCAGCGTTCGCCAACTTGGCGCGAACCCTTGCTCAGTCGGGGAGCCCGGAAGCGGGTGCATACCTGGCGCAGTTGGAGAAATTACAACAGCGCAAGCAGCTGACGGATCGGGTCCAGCAGTTGAATAATTCTGCGCTTCAGGCGGCCAACGACAACAATTGGCCACAGGCGATCGGGCAATTGCAAGAAGCCATCGAGCTCTGTCGGCAATGCGTGCAACTTCCCATTCTGCGCAAAAATATTGGGATTATTTACGCCCGCAGGGGAGAAGTAGAAAATGCCAAACAGCAGCTGGAACTTGCATTAAAACTTCTCCCTGAGGGTCCAGAAGCGGTTGTGGTTAGGGAAACTTTGCGTCAACTGATCCTTCCGCCCGCGACGTTATACCGCTGATTCTCGTACGCCTTCTGGAACTCTGCGCGGGACGCGTGCTGCTTTCCTTCCTGATGGGGGGCCAATGCAAGATTGTAGTGCGCTTCCGCATAGCGCGGCTTGAGGCGCACCGCCTCGATAAACTCCGTCTGCGCCATGCGGACGTTGCCCGCCTGCATCAGCACCAACCCGAGATTGGTGTGAGCTTCCGCGAAATTCGGATCGCGGCGCACGAGTTCACGGGAGACATCGGCGGCGCCGGCAGTATCGTCGTCCTGGCTAACGACCAATCCTAATTGGATCCTGTCCCTACCGAAAATGCTATCCGGCCCGAATACCTTTGAAATCAGTGATTTTCAAGAAGATGAAATTGAAGCAGGCTAACCAGGAGATTGGAATATAACAATGTTACATTGGGCTGAAAACAGCTGGATGGCGTTTTCGGTAAGCACAGGGAACGATATGCGGTTTGAACCACGGCCATCTGACCGAGCTGATTAACTCCGACATCTTAAGACTGGGACGGCAGATGGGTTCCAACGCACTCTTCATTGAGGGGTTCCCTTTGATTCGGAAACCTCTCTTATTCAGCCTTTTTTCGCTTGGTACGAAGGGGACAACCTCTCTGCGATAAAAATCCACTACTACATTTTTACTACAGTACAGCGCGTCGCGCGCGTCGAATTAGTCGTGAGACAGCGTGGTGACTTGGGGCTAGATAGTTGGCGGAGAGGGGGGATTGTAGTCCCAATGGGTGAGCAGGAGGTGAAGGGTCAGTGAGCGCTGGTATGTCTCTTGTTCTCAACACGCGTTATCGATTTGCGCAAATCCCCTGATCATAAGCGGCTGCCAAATACCCCCAAATAACTCTGAAGTCGTAGCAGAAGTAGCGGCACAGAGTATACTTTTCCGGTGCGGATATCTTCGTGATTAACCTATGTGGTGACGGCCGACACCGCATCTGGCTATAATTCGTATAGAAGGTCGTGCTTGATGTTTCGGGCCATTATGAGAACTCCGGGATTGTTCCTCCTTTGCCTAGCGTCGATCCCAGCACAATCGAGCGGTCTCTCGCAGACGGACAGTTTGGCGCTTAAGTCCCAGCGCGCCAAGCAGTTGATGGCGGAAGGCAATTTTGCGCAGGCCATCCCTCTCTACCGAGAACTAAATCAGGCGGTGCCCAACAACCCCGGGCTGATGCTCAATCTCGGTATGGCGCTGCAAATGGCCGGCAAAAAAGGTGAGGCCATTTCGGAGTTAGAGGCGGCGGTCAAGCTTGATCCACGCCTATCGCCGGCATGGCTCTTCCTGGGGACCGCTCGTCTGCAATTGGGCGAGACGACAGCAGCCGTCGAAGCGCTCAACATGCTCCTGGATCTGCAACCGGACCACAGGGAAGCTCGCCAGATGCTCGCGGGTGCACTGCTTTCCCTCGACCGCGTCGAAGAGGCAACCGGGCAATATCAGAAGCTCACTGAATTGGATCCCGAAAACCCCCAGGCCTGGTTCGGACTAGGGCGCTCTTATGAAGCGCTTGCCAGCCACGCTTTCGACAAATTGCAGGAGGCTGCTCCACAATCTTCCTACTCACTGAGCCTACTGGCGGAAACGCGTTTGCGGGGACAGCAATTCTCGAGCGCGTTTTATCTTTATCGTCGTGCGCTAGAAGAAAAACCGGCATTGCGCGGCCTGCACAGGGCGGTTGCGGGGATTTATCGGCAAACCGGGCATCCGGACTGGGCAGACACCGAAGAGAAAAAGGAATCGCAGCTTCCCCTGCCGGAATGCCCTAGTCCGGCGCTGGAGTGCCACTATCAGGCAGGACACTACAGTGAGTTGATCATCGCGGCAAAAGAGGACAATACAGCGGACTCGTTTTACTGGCGGTCACGAGCCTACAACGAGTTGGCAATCAACGCCTTCACCAGGCTCGGTCAGTTAACGCCTTCTGCGGAGCTGCGCGAGCTAAAAGCCCGCATTTACAACAGTCAAAAAAAATACAGCGAGGCAGCCGGCGAGTGGCGGGAAGCCCTGAAACTCTCTCCCGCTAGCGCGGAGATCGAGAAACAGCTCGCCATCAGCCTGAAACTTGCACAGGACTACGGCGCGGCCCTGCCATTGCTTCAGGACCTTCTCCGGCAACAACCCGCGTCCGCGGAGTTGAATTACCTTGCGGGTGACACCCTGCTCGACTTGCAGCGTGTAGAAGAAGCGATCCCCCTGCTCAAGCGCGCCGTAATTCGCGACCCAAAATTCCTGGCTGCACACAAATCATTGGCTCGGGCCGACCTGGCCGCTGGAAAGCCCGTCGAAGCAATTCCCCATCTGAAGGCAGCTCTACCTACCGATGATGACGGCAGCGTACACTACCAACTGGCGAGAGCTTATCAGGCCACTGGCCAGATGGAACTCGCCAAACCAGTCATTGCGGACTATCAGAGAATCCAACGCTCCGCCACGCAAGCAAAAGAGAGGACAATACAGGAAGTGGAGATAACCGCACCATAACGAATAGTCTATGAGCAATCTACTTCGATGGCTCGTGGACTTCGAGGACCTGGTTGGTCGCGACGCCTCGCAACACTTGGACTGCGCCGCTTGGCCAGCGAATCTCGATCCGGTCAATCTTCTCCTGTTTGCCGGTTCCGAAGTGTACTGTTGAGGGGCTCGAGGAAGCGTAGCCCACCGCCGTGGTGACGTGATTGAACTGCTTTCCCAGCCGGATCTTTGCGCCGATTCCCTCACGGTTGCTTCCGCTGCCCGTTAGTTTCAGAGCGATCCAGCGGTTCGCGTCGGGACTGACATTCTGCCAAAGTTCCGCCGGCTCACCAAGCGCGCTGACGACCACGTCGATGTTTCCATCGTTGTCAAAATCTGCAAAAGCGCTGCCGCGGTGCGCGCGTGCAAGATCAAAGCCCGCTTCCAACGAAACGTCGCGGAACGTTCCGTTTCCAAGATTCGCGAAGAGACTGTTGGTTTGTTTGTAGTGCGTGGACCCAAAAAGATCAATCAAATCGTTGACGTCCGAATTAGCCGTGAACAGATCCTTCCAGCCGTCATTGTTGAAATCGAAGAAGCCATTGCTCCAGCCACTGCGCGTCGTGGATAGCGCAGCCAACCGGCTCTTGTGGGTCGCGTCCTGAAACGAACCTCTGCCCAGATTCTGAAATAAGGGAAATGTCTCGCCCGCCAAGGCCGTAACGCTGAGGTCGGAAAGGCCATCATTGTCAAAATCGCGAAAATCCGCTCCCATGCTGGCCACTGGCAGACCATAATTGGTCAGAGCCACTCCGGCCTGGAACGCGACCTCATCGAACGTTCCATCACGTCGATTGTGGAACAGGAAGTTGGGCAAATTGTCGTTTGTGACAAAGGCGTCCGCGAAGCCGTCGTTATCATAGTCGGCAAAAGCCACGCTCATACCGCGCCCGATGTGGCTCGCAATGCCGGCTGTGGCCGTTACATCCTCAAAGGTTCCATCGCGGCGATTCCGGTAGAGCGTGTTGGGCAACCCCTCGAAATACTTAGGATGGCAGTAGACACGCAGATTGCGGTCGCGCTCACCGCAGTAGCGGTCAAAGTCGGGAGTCCAGTGCGCGTAATTGACGACGAACAGATCCAGCCAGCCGTCATTGTCGTAGTCAAACCAGCCGGCGGCAACGGACCATTTGTCACTTTTGATTCCGGCTCTCTCCGTCACATCCTCGAACTTTCCGTTGCCAAGGTTGCGATAGAGAATGTTCCTGTACACGCCTGCGACAAACAAATCCGTATAGCCATCGTTGTTATAATCCGCCGCCGCAGCGCCCATAGAATAGCCGGCGCCTGCGACTCCAGCCTCCGAGGTAACGTCGGTGAACCTCATCCCCCCATCGTTCCGGTAGAGCCGGTTGAAAAACTTCGGCGAATCCTTTTCCAGCGAAGGAATCGACGCACCATTTGTGAAAAAGATGTCCGCCCGTCCGTCGTTGTTGTAATCAAACGCGGCGACGCCACCCGACATCGTTTCGATCATGTGCTTACGCGGCGTCGGATTGTTTTGTAGCACGAAGTCCAAACCAGCATGTTGGGCAATCTCTTGAAATCGAATGGGGGAAAGTGCGGACGAGGACTTCCGGTCAGTGCTTTTTCTAGACAACTGGGGGAGCAAAAAGGCACAGGCCCCGCCAAGGAAATCTCTTCGAGAAAACATCAAAAGGCGGAGACCCACATCTGAGTTAGCGCGCGGGAGCTTGACCAGAGGCTGGAATTGTGGGGGATTTTTCGCATGGGCTCTCAGCCACGGCCGAGGATCAACCGATCGAAGCGCCGGCTTACATCACGGAGATACGCTTCGTCACCTCCTTCAAGCTCAGTCACGGCACTGCCAGAATAGCCTATATCGGCGAAAGCCTGCCGCACCGCAGCCCAATCTACATCTCCGTCACCCAAGTTCACCCAGGCGTACCCGTCTTCCTTGCGTTTGAAATCTTTGAGGTGAACCTTGACGATGCTTTTGCCGAGAGTATGAATCCAGTCCTGCGGATACCCGTAAAGCAGCACGTTACCCACGTCGAACCAAGCTTTTATCCAAGGGCTCTGAAATTCACTAATGTAGTTGGCCATCTCGAGCGGGCTCAGGAGAAACTTGTTCCAAACCTCCTCGATGGCGATAACAACTCTCAATTCCTCGGCAAGTGGAATCAGCGTGCGAATCTCTTTTTGGGAACGCGTCCAGGCATCATGGTAGGACGTCTGCGGATTCACTACCCCCGGGACGAGCAGCACCGCATCCGAACCCCAGAGCTTGGCGTTGTGCAGAGAAGTGCGCATTCCCGCGAGGCTCTTCTCCACGACCGCCCGGTCGCTCGAAGACAATGGATATTTCCAATGATCCATGTTCATCACGGAGTCGATGCGGATGTTCGCCGCCTCAGCGGCTTTCTTGATTTCCTCGACCTTGCTCTCGTCCGGCTGCGTTGGCACCTGCGCGACTTCGAAGCCGACGTCTCGCGCCAGTTTGAAGCGGTCGCCGATGCTCAGCTTTGCAGGCAGCATTTCAAACCAAACACCCTTCTTGATGGAAAGGGTGGGTGGAAATAGTGGAGCCGCTGTGGGCGCGCTGGCCGTCAGCGAGTTGGCCAGCGCTCCGCCACCGAGGCCCGCTGCACAAACGGCCGTAGCCGAGGATTTCAAGAACTCGCGACGGGATGGATGACGCATCGACACACCTCAGCGCAGTTTATTCAAATCGATTTTCGGATCCCATACCTCAGTGGATTTCATGGTTTCTTCCCAGGTCACTTCGTGTCCCTTGTAAGCCGCTGTTCGCGCCATCATGCAGGAAAGGGCGGATTCGCTCCCCTTCGCTCCCTGATTGTGGAAATCCCCGCTGGTGATGCTTTCAACGAACGCTTTCTTTTTTTCGCGGTCGGCGAATTCCAGGTTGGACGTGAAGTTTCCCGTCACAGAAAACGCTTGTTGCTCGGCGCCCGGCTTCGGAGTTTGCGGGGATTGCCAGGGTTCATCCCCCCAAATACCGAGCGGTCCGGTGTATGGAGATTGCGATGTGCCTTTTGTGCCGAAGAAACGTTCGGTTACGTCCCACCAGCCCTTGGCAAACTGTGTAGAACTGAAGGTCACGTCCACGTTATCAGGATAGTGTAAGATGACGTTGTAGTTCCCATAGACATCACCATCGTTCGTCGGACGGCCCTGCCGCCCTCCCGTCGCCGAAGCCTTCAGAGGATGGCTCTTGAGAACCCAATTGCAAATGTCAATGACGTGGATGTTCTGCTCGACGATGATGTCGCCGGAAAGAACGCGGTCGTAAACCCAGTTGCGCAAGCGTTTCTCGACGGGAGACGCGTTGGGCCAGGGTGGCCTTTCGATGTAGCCTGCCAGATAGTGCGCTTCGCCGCAGACAATATTGCCGATCGCCCCATTGTGTATGCGTTTCACCAGTTCAACGAACGGGGGACAATCGCGGATCTGGAACCCCACATCCAAACTGAGTTTCCCGTCCGCTCGCTTGCCAATCTCAATCACCTTTAGGGCTCCGGGGACGTCCACCGCCACGGGTTTCTCGACATACACATGCTTTCCGGCAGCGACGATGGCCTCCAGATGTTGCGGATGATAGTAAGGCGGCGTGGCGATGACCACTGCGTCCACTTCTTTCGAGGCTGCCATCTGCTTAAAAGCATTAGGGCCAACGAAGATCTGCGAAGCATCAATCGCCGCATAGCCCTTGGCCTGATGCATCTCGTCGAAATGTTTCTTGGCGTTGTCCAGTTGATCCTGGAACATGTCGGCCAGTGCAACAACGCGAGCGCCGCCGGTGTCAACCATATTCGACGCATCCTCCGTGCCGCGCCCGCCGCAGCCGAGCAGACCTACGCGGACTGCGGAATTCGCGGCCGTGCCGCGCACCAACGCCGGCTTGAGTAACATCGCCCCAGCCGTAACCGCGGCTACGCCAATGAATTTTCGGCGGTCGACTTCATCCGAGAATTTTGGTCGCTTTGCATCCCCTGCCATGTTGCCCTCCTGCGTCTGCGAACTACCCGACTAGTTTTTCCAGGTATATCTTCGCATCGCGAACGTCTTCCACTTGCTTTGGGCCCGAAATCTCTCTCTCGATGGTGACCGCCCCGCGATAGTTGAGCTGCTTCAGACGCTCGATGATCCGTGGAAAATCTACCTTACCCTTGCCGATGGGAACTTCCTTCCCGAGTTCCTGCGGGTTCGTAGGGAACATTCCGTCCTTGGCGTGGATTCCCTGCACATACGGCCCCAGGAGTTCAATGGCATCGACGGGATTGGCCTTGCCGTAGAGAATCAGATTCGCAAGATCGAAATTGACTCCCTGATTGTCCAGGCCCACATCCTGAATCGCGCGCACTAGCGTAATGGGCGTCTCCTGGCCGGTCTCGTACCGGAAATTTTGGCCGTTGTTCCTGCAGCAGGTGGCCGCCTCCCGCATCGCTGCAATCGTTTCCTTATATACCGGATCGTTTGGATTCTCGGGGATGAACCCGCAGTGCGTCTGCACCGCCGGGATGCTGCATTGTTTGGCAAAGTCCGAAGCCTTCTTAATGTGCGCGATTCGTGCTGCGCGCGTCTCGCGAGGAACCAGGCCAATCGTGAGCGGCCCTTGATAAAAGTCCCAGACTTCTTTCCCGGGTCCTCCAACGACCAGGGATGTCGCCTCAATCTGGTGTTTTTCCAGCGCTTGACGCAGCCGGTTCACAAGGTCCGGTTCAAACTCGTTCACAAAGATCTGGCTTGTGGGCAGTCCAAGGTCGTGGACCTTGGCCATGGCCGCATCGGGATCCTTGCCGATACCGATGATCAGCCCAAGCCGCAGCGGCTTCTTGCCCTCATTGGCTTGCAAAGGCGGGATCGTTTCTACCGGAGTGTCAGGCCGCAGCGACGCCAAGGGGCTGGACGCAATATCTTGCCCTACCTCGGCACGCATTGGGCTAAGGCCCGCCGCCAAAGCACTCGTCGAAGCTTGAAGAAAGTCTCGCCGGTTCAGTTTGCTCGTCATGCTGAGTCGCAAGCTTTCCCTGCGCCTATGGCTTCTGCAGCCAAGCGCAGGCGTGCCTCCTAGTCCTCCTTGATGGAAATATCTTTCCAGCGCACCTTCACACCGCCGCCGGTGTGTATCTGCAAGCCGATGACGCCATCTGTGAATTTGGGCGCAGAGTCCGTAAAGTCCACGACCTTTGCGCCATTGAGCTGCGTAACGATGTGCGCGCCGCGCACGGACACTTCGAGTTCATTCCAGTCGGCTGGCTTCAGTGCCTTCTCGCCCTCTGGCGTGGGCTGCGCCACCCAACCGCGCCCACCGCTTTCGTACAGACCGCCCGTATGCTTGCCTGGGCTCGGGTCGACCTCCACCTGCATCCCTTCGATGTCCGGGCCATGTTGCGGGTCGATACCCATAATCTTGGCATGAACGAATACGCCGCTGTTGCCCGCGGCCTCGCCCTTGAACATAAGCCGCAGCGTAAAATCCCGATACGTTTTTTCCGTGGTCAGGTATCCGTACTTATTGGCTGTGCTTTGGCAGAGGATAGTTCCTTGCTCAACGATCCACTTTTCATCACCATTCTTCTTCCAGCCGCTCAAGTCTTTCCCATTGAAGAGAGCAACCCAGCCGCTTTCACGGGGGGCCTGGGCCGCCGCTCCGAGTCCGAAGAACAAAACCGCTGCGAAAATGCCACTACATTTTTTCACGGCAAAGCCTCCGCCTCTGCGGCTGTTGGTTTTAGCGTTCATCGGGAGAAAAACATATCATGTTGTGGGCCGAGATTGAAAGCCGGGGCACGCGGTGCGTGCCCCGGCTGAAGGTGTGCCTTAGAACGAGAAGCGCAGGCCGAAGCGGAACTGGCGCTCGTCGTTCTTGGCGCTGGTGACGACCAGGAAGTTGCCGCTGCTTTGCGAGCCAGTCGGATTGTTGAAGTGTGGTGTGTTGAAGAGATTGGCGGCATCGGCGCGGAACTGCAAGCCAAATCGCTCGGTAAGATTGAATGTACGGAACAGGCTGAAGTCCATGTTCACCGAACCCGGTCCATATAGCGTGTTGCGGCCCACGTCGCCATAAACGGCGGAGGCAGAGACCGCAACAAATGCCGTGCGGTCATAGAACGGATTGCCCGTGCCGATTCCACCCAGCTTCTTGACAGGGCCGACTTGATTCGGAGTCTGGCGCTGACCGATGGCGTTCAGGGAAGCACTGGACGCCGTCAGGGAAAAGGGTTGGCCGTGGATCGCGCTCAAGATCCCGCTAATCTGCCAGTTGCTTAGGACCTTCGTAGCCGCGCCGCTACTGCTGGCCCACTGCTTGCCCTTTCCAATAGGTAATTCGTAGACGTATGCCAACTGGAAGATATGAGGGGTGTTGAAGCCAGCCGGTGCGCGATTGCGGCGGAGGACGCTCGGATCGTTCCAAACCAAGCTGGCCCACCCGTCGTCATCGGTCCAGCCTACGGCCCTGGAGTACGTGTACGCTCCCTTGACCATCAGACCGCGCAAGAACTGGCGATTGATGGAGGCTTGGAGGGCATGATAGTTTGCGCTCAGATAACCCTGCCAAAGATCGGTCTCGGCGGTACGCCCGAACAAGGCGTTGAGCGGCTGGCCAGCCTGGCCGGTACCTGGAAGAGATGCATTGATGTTGAGGTCAGCGAATTGGTGAACCGTCTGGGTGCCGACGTATCCCACGGAGGCTAGGAACTGACCTGGCAGCTTGCGCTCGACAGTCAGGTTCCAAGATTCAATGTAACCGCGCTTGAGCAAGCCGGTGCCAGTAGTCCGCTCAAGAGCCGCGCCGGGAAGAGTGATGGTCCCGCTGCTGATGTCAAGATTGCTGCAGCAAATGTTGGGTATGCCGGTCGAAAGCGAGCCGTACGCAGTAAAACCATTTGGTCCGGCAAAGTTCGAGCCGACGGTAAGCGGATAGAATCCGCGAAGCGGCCTGGCCAGGGGCAGAGGATCGACGGTGATTCCGAATCCAGACCGGACTACTGTGTCGTCATTGATGCGGTAGGCCAAGCCGATGCGGGGCGCAAAGAGCTTCTTGCTGGTGGTAACGCCAAGGTGGTCGGGATTGCCGCCAATGCCGCCAAGCAGCACTTCGTTAGTCGTGAAGTCGTAGCGGTCAAACTTGAAAGCACCGTTGCGCGTCATGAGAGGGTAATATTCGTAGCGCAAGCCCAAGTTGACAGTAAACTTGTTTGTAACCCGGTAGCGGTCTCCGACAAACCAGCCGAACTGCCATTCCCGGGCTGTGGCTTTGATGAATTGATCACTCCTCCCGGCGCCGATATTATTCCCGGCACCGCTATTTAGCTCACCAAAGAGGCCGAGCTCAAACTCAGCCAACGCGTTGAACCGGTTGGGGGCAGCACCTCCACTCAAAGCGGTTGGGCCGCCACCGAAATCAAATTCTCCACGTGGGCCGGCACCCAATTCCGGTTGCCAATGGTTGAGGTGGTGATGAACGATGTCCGTTCCCGCGTTTACTTGATGCTTGCCATGGGACCAGCGGATGTTGTGGTTGCTGGTGAAACTCCAGTCATTTCGGAACGCGGGGTTCCAGCCCTCGGGATTACCAATATTGGCATAGCCGGAAATAGCGAAGAGGGGGAAGCCGCTGCTGCGCAGGTCCGGGCCGTTGGTACCCGGAATTCCGAGCACGTCCGATCCAATGTTGGTGCCAAAGTCGGGGGTCTGGCCGTACTCACTCATGCGCGTAAAGCCGACGTTGCCATCAACAACAAGGGTGGGGGAGAGCGTCAAGGTGTGTCCCAGGGTCACGAGCTGCACGAGAGAATGGAAGTCGCCGAGCCCGCCGTCACACGCACAGTCTCCAATCGCTTTGCCCAGGTTGGGCTCACCATGGAAGACTGATCTCATAGCGCTGTACTTGACGAAAATGCTGTGCCTGCCGGTTCGATTCCAGTCGACCCTGCCATCAAAATTGTGACGGGTGAGGCGCTGTGTAGCCGATGAGAAAAAGTTCGCGGTGTCGCCGGGTAGGTTCGGCGGTGGGACCAGAGCAAGAATTTGTTGGGCGATGGGGCTGATGCGAGCAGTGGGGATCATGTTGGGACAGCCGGCTGGGTTCGTGCACGCGGCATTAAAATTGGGGCTACTAGGATTAGACGATGCGACAAATCCGGTGCGAGCGCTGGGGTTGCCGTTTCCAGTCGCGGGGTCAAAGATGTTGGTCGCTGTGGCGCTGAAGTCACCTGCACGGAGGACAGCGGTCGGTACGGTTTGAATACCAGACTGAGGGCCGGTGGCTACTTGACGATTGTCGCGCTCGAAGGTTCCGTCGTAGCTTCCGAAGAAGAAGAGCTTGTCCTTCTTGATGGGACCGCCGAAGGTGCCGCCCAAATCATTGAGAATGCTCTTACCCTTTCGCGGGCTGCTAGCCTCGGTTTCAAAGAACTGTCTTGCCCGGAGAGCCTGATCCTCGTGGTATTCGAACAAAACACCATGAAACTGATTGCTGCCTGATTTGGTGATGACAGTGATGGCTGCGCCGCCTGTCATTCCTTGCTCGGGGTCGAAATTGTTTGTGGAAATGTTCACTTCCTGGATGGTTTCCGCGGGTGGCACGTACACAGTGTGGTGGGGCAGCCATACAAAAACGTCTGTAGCGCCATCCACGCGGGTGTTGTTGTTATTGCGATTGGTGCCATTGATGTTCGTGCTCAAGGCGCGCTCCGGCGTATCGGCAATCGCGTTTTGAAATACTCCCGGAGTAGCACCAGGGACGAGGTTGATCAGCGTCTGGTAATTCCGGTACTGGTTGAGGGGCATGTCTAGAATGGCTTTCTGGGTGAGTTCCGTGTGAAGATCGGTTTTCTCGGTTTGCAGACTCACGGCGGATGCTTCTACCGTGACGTGTTCGGACACCGCGCCCACTTGCAACCTGGCGTCGCCGTTGGTGACGGTGTTGGCGCTAACCAGCAGATTCGTTTGAGTGAGGGGCTTGAAGCCGTTGGCTGTGACCTTGAGGTCGTACTCGCCAGGCGGCACGTCCGTAATTGTGTAATGACCGGTGTCGTCCGCGTCCGCTTCACGCATAACGCCCGTCGCTCGATTCGTAACAACTGCGTGCACCTTGGGAACACCTGCTCCGCTTTGGTCCGTCACCGTACCAGTTACAGAGCCGTACAATACCTGAGCGCGGGCGCTGCGCGCGAATCCCAAACCCAGGCAGCCGATAACAAACAGCCAAATCAGATAGGTACGCAATTTATTTGTAGACATGGTCGCTGCCCCTTTTCTTTGACCCTGTCGGTGTCCCTAGTTGAGGGACACCGTAAGTCTCGACGTTTGCCAGTGCTTCAGCTCAACTAACCGCACGCAAGCAAGATGAGATATTGCCTGGGACGCTTTGGAAACAGCCCACGATTGATTGTCTGCAACTTGTCCGGCTGGATGGCGTCGGGCGAAATCCCACTCGTTAGGGTCGCATTCAACGTAAAGAAGCTCCCTGTTCCCCCCGACTTGCTGCGGAAACTACCAACTCCGCTAAGACTTTGTCAAGCTCTTTTGTTTCTCTGTTGTTTCTCTTTTGTTTCTCTGAACCAAGGGTTGGGACGCACGGACGCCGGATTTCCCCGCGCAACGCCAACGTGAATCTTAGCCCTCGCGCCGGATGCTGCGGCCAGTCCCTTGGCGGATCGTGACAATTCGGTCCGCTTGGATCCTATCCCACGCTTCAGTCGAACTGTCCGGCCAGTATACGATTAATTCTTCAATTTTTGCGTCCTCGCCTAAACCAAAATGAACGCGGACGTCGTTCGCGCTTAGGTAGCTCGAGTCCGTGTGAGCGCGCCGCAGGAGTTTTCGCCCCCGCTGGCGGACTTCGATCTTGGCGCCAATCCCAAAGCGATTTCCACCGGCTGCTTGGAGGCGAACCAGGAGCCAGTGATTGTAGTTCAAGGAGTGAGTCTGGTTCAGTAACAGCCGTGCCGGGCCATTGTTGTTGGCCACCACAATGTCAATGGCGCCGTCGTTGTTGATGTCGCCGAAGGCCGCTCCGCGGCTTACTCCGGAGACGGCAAAGGCCGGCCCGGCACCTCCTGTCAGCTCTCGAAATCTCTTTCCATCGCCGTCGTTTCGAAACAACTGATTGTTTTGGTTAAACGGATACGGGCTTCCGCGCAACGACTCAATGCGGTTCACAGCGCCATTGGCAATGAATAGGTCCAGCCATCCGTCGTTGTCGTAGTCAAACCATTCGGTACCAAACCCGGTGTAGGGGAAAGTAGGCCGGAACAGACCAAGTTCCACTGACGCATCGTAGAAGTTTCCACGGCTATCGTTGACGTAGAGGTTGCAGCCTTCGTTGGCCAAGTTGCTTTTGAGAATGTCCTCGTCGCCGTCATTGTCAAAATCGGCAGCCGTCACACCCATCCCGGCCTGCGGCGCGCCCTCAGCGTTGTATGCGGTTCCTGACAACAAACTCTTCTCCTTGAACGTACCGTTTCGCTGGTTGATCCACAGGTGGGCGGCGGCTCCGTCATTGGCGACGTAAATGTCTGGCCAGCCATCACCGTTGAAGTCGGCGCAGACGACTCCGAGGCCGGGCCCAACGGCAGCTCCGATTCCTGCTGCCTCGGTGACATCCTCGAACGTGCCGTCGCCACGGTTGTGGAACAGGCGAGCCGGCACCGGCTGGTACATTTTCGGGGTGCAATAGTCGCGCTCACCTGTGGACGCATAACACCGCTTGTTTCCTTTCACTGTGAAGTCAAGATAGTTGGCAACGAAAAGATCGAGGCGTCCGTCGCGATCATAATCAACCCACGCGGCGCTTGTACTCCAGCGCGGATCATCGACACCGGCCTGGAGGGTGACGTCAGTGAACGTGCCGTCCCCATTGTTGTGGTAGAGGATGTTGTGTCCGAAGTTTGTGACGTACAGGTCTTGGAAGCCGTCGTTATCGTAGTCGCCGACAGCGACTCCCATTCCGTAGCCGATGTGCCCGACTCCAGCTTTCCCGGTGACGTCCACGAATGCGAGCTTTCCGGTCTCGCTCAGCAGATTGCGGAAGAGGCGGTTGCCGGGCACCCAGCCCGGTGGAGGGGGGAACTTCGCACGGCGCGGATCCTGAGCGGAGTCCAACATGGTGCCCTGCACCAGATAGACGTCCAGGTCGCCGTCATTGTCATAGTCAAAAAGGGCCACGCCGGCGCCCATGATTTCCGGCATAAGGAACTCACCCGTGGCACCTGTGAAATGGTTGAACTTGAGCCCAACTTCCTCGGCCGCTTCGCGGAACAGCGGAACAGGCGAGGGAAGATGGATAGCGGTACTCCACGGCGCGCTAATACGTCCGGCAAATCCTAAGACCAGTAGTTCCAGGAAGTCGCGCCGACCGTAATTGTGGCTGTGTTTTTCCCTTGCTGAAGGTCTGGCGAGGCCACACTCTTTCTTTTTCACCGTGGAGCTCTCGGCGCTTCGAGAGTGTTGAGATCGCGCTCGATGCTGACAACCAAGTCGGACTGGCCGCGCGCTACAGCCCCGTCGTGTGCTTGGCGCAAGTAGCGCAGGGCATTCTGCCGGTCGCCTGAGCGTGCGAACGCCGCACCAAGCGCGTAAACGTATCGTGGAGTGTCCTCATCTTCCGGCTCGATCGCCTTTTCCAACTCCTGAATTCCTTCCTGGTACTTCTGCTGGTTCACCAGCACTCGGCCCAAATTGAAATGCGTCTGTCGGTTGCCGGGTTTGTTTTCGATGGCTGTTCGGTACTCGGTCACAGCATCCAACAATCTGCCCTGCCGCTCGAGGAGGAGCCCGAGGTTGTTATGGGCGTCGGCGCGGAAGGGATTGATTTCGATGGTTTTCCGAAAAGCGTTCTCGGCTTGCTGATATTTTTCAACACTCAGGAGAAACACCCCGTAATTGTAATAGCTGTCGACAGAGCCTGAATCGAGACGGATCGCAGCACCATAGTGTTCCTCTGCCTTCTCAAATTGACCGAGCCGCCCGTAAAGCTGGATCAGATTGATGTGTGCCTGGACCAGCTGCGAATCGATTTCGAGCGCCCTCTCGTGTGCCGTCACGGATTCCTCCAGCTTCCCTTGCCGCTCGAGCTCCATGCCGATTTGCACCTGGAACGTCGCGCTCCGATTGAGTGCCCGAACCTCATCGTACAGCCTGTCTCTTGACGGAGGAACACCATCCTTGTATCTCTTGTAGAGGCGAAGTTGTTCCTCCGCTTGGCCAACCTGGCCGAGGTTGCGATAGAGCAGCGCTAGAGTGTAATGGGCAGCCCCGAACTCCGGAAACAGCGCACACGCTTTGTTGTAGGCCTCGGCCGCGCCTGGCAGGTTATGGCGGGCAGCGCGAACTCGGCCAAGCCCGTAATAGGCGTCAGCATTGTCAGGGTGCTGCTTCACGATCCCCTCATAAAGCCCCTCGCTCTCGTCCCAGTCCGCGGAAAGGAAGAGGCAGTCGGCTAGCCGTAACTGTGCAGGGACATAGTCGGGATCGACGTGCAATGCCAGGCGAAGAGTAGAAATGGCCGCGTCGCACTTGCCCTGATCCGTTTCAACGACTCCCAGATAATAAGCCCACTGAAAAACGTTGGGTTCGAGTTGCCCGGCGCGCCGATAACACACGGCTGCTTCTTGTAATAAGCTGTAAGTCTGGAGAATCATACCTAGCCTTCCGCTCGCAGCGGCGTCTCCCGAGGAGCTGCGGGCGTTGGAGTATGCTTCCCCAATCTGTTCTTGAATGCCGGGAGAGAAATTGTCGAGACGGAGGCGCGGCAACTCCGGAACAGCGGGGATAGTTTGCGCCAAGTTGGAGGAAACGAAGGCGAGAAAGAAGATCAAGCATAGCGTCTTTCGCATAACGTTCTCTCCAAGTTTGCAAGCAACAGAACTTGTCTGGCTGAATCAGAGGGGTGGCTCAGACCCAGGGGTTCACGGGTCGGGAAAAAAGGGGAAAAGCTTGCGAATCTCTTCCTCGCTGGGCTGATACCCGTATTCCGTAATTTCAAAGGCCTCTACGTGCTGAACGCGGTCTGCTTGCGCACCATACCGCTTCTGCAACGCCTCGCGCCATTCGGGTTGCAGCTTTCTCGACGCCAACGGCCCCGCCGCCAGCCATTTCTTTCGCTCCGCGGGATCCTTCGGCACTTGCTCGAACTGTCCCTCGGTCCACGGCAGCCACTCATAGAATTGGGATACGTGGGCGTCAAGCATATTGATTTTCTTCTCGAACGCGTCGTCAATGGATACCACAATATCCGCACGAAAAGCCTGCGGCCGCTTGAACCGGTCGCTGTAGTACAGAAAAACCGGATTCCGCTTTAGCGGCGGCGTATCCGTAACCAAATCCGGCACGATCACCATGTAAGACGCATCCTGCACCAACACCCCCGTGTACCGATGATCCGGATGATAGTCATTGGGGCGCGGCGCAATGACGATGTCTGCCTTCCACTTGCGGATTTCGCGAATAACCTGCTCGCGGACTTCAAGGGTAGGCAGAAGCTTGCCGTCGCGGTTATCGAGGACTTCGTATTCGATGCCGATGCGTCGCCCGGCTTCTTGGGCTTCGGCGCGCCGGCGCTTGGCGAGTGCTTCTCCGCCCATCGACTCGTGCCCTGCGTCGCCGTTGGTTAGCGATACGAACTTCACCTTGTCGCCGAGCGCGGCATACTTTGCGGCGACGCCTCCGGCGCCAAGGTCACAATCGTCGGGATGCGCGCCGAACGCGATGACGCGTACAGGTTGATTCTGTGCCCGTCCCGGCAAGGCTACGAGCAACAGTGCAGCAAAAACGCACGCGAGGCCCGGTCCATGGCGAACAGCGTTTGCGGAAAGCATTTGCCCAAAGGAACTCAGCATACTCATTTTCACCGGACGAATTATATATCTGCCGCTCCTTCGGGCGCACGACATAAAAATCTCCTGCAAAGTCTGATAGGGTTTGGTTGGGGTTTTCTTTTCTGTTCTGACAGTTTGTAATACCTGTCAGACAGGAGACTCCCATGACCATTTCCTTGCAGGCACTCGGAGATAAACGTGATCAACTCGTCGCGAGTCTGGCCCGCGTCGATGACTTGCGCCCCGGTTTTCTGACCGCGCGGTTCCGTAAGTGTGGCAAGCCCAACTGCCACTGCGCTCAGAAGGACTCCCCGGGACACGGTCCTTCCTTTTCGTTGACTCATCGAGTTGCTGGAAAGACGGTCACCCAGGTCGTTCCGCAAGGCCTCGCCGTCGAACGTGCCAAAGCACAGATCGCTGAATACCATCGTTTCCGGAAACTGGTGCGGGAACTAATCGTCGTGAGTGAGCAAATCTGCTCCGCCCAAGTGCGGGATTCGGAAGCGCTCCCTGCAAGTGAGGCTAAAAAAAAACCTCTTCGCCCATCTATTAGACAGCGACGTCGTTCAGGAGATTGGCGTCAAGCGGTGGAAGACCTGGATCTGGAAAGAACGGCAGAAGCTCTGGGAAAAGAAATCGCTGAAGACGAACGTCATTGCACGGAACCTTGCGATGTTCTTGCCCTGCCACGGACCCTGTATCGCGGCATGGATGGAACCGGCATCCCCTTACATGCGGAGGAACTCGTGGGCCGTACCGGCAAACAACCGGACGGATCAGCGAAGACTGGCGAGGTGAAACTCTGCACCATTTGGGGCGCAGAATCGCTCGATGAGCAAGGCACGCCCATCCGCGATTGAAAGGATCAGTCACTGATTCAGCGGCCCTGGAGAGTGCCAGTTTGCTGGATACCGCTGCGGCACGTTCCCCGTTCGCCCAGCGCGTCTGGAGACAAGCTGTGTCCGCCATGTCGTCACATACCTTAATGACCGTCGGGGAGCCCCAGCATGTTGGAAAGGGTTCCGCCCATGATCATCTTGCGTGTGTGGGCCGGAAGACCACACGCGTCGAACAGGGCGCGATACTGTTTCACCACCGACTCGATCTCCTTCAAATCCGTGTCCGACCCGAAGACAATTTTGACAAACGCACTCGGGTCGCTGTCCGGCTTCTTTGCGTTCCACTCGGGGCTCTGCCATTCCGTGTTCGACCACCAAAAGATTTTCTGGAAATCCGCGAGACGCCCCTGCATTTTCGTGAGCGTAGAACCACTGAGGTCGAAAAACACATTGGGATTCCACCGGGCAACTTCCGCCGCCCATTCGTATTCGGGGTTGCCGCAGTGCGCGCCCAGCACAGTAATCTTCGGAAATCGCCGGGCAATCTCTTCCAGGTAAACCGGCCGCATGCGGCCGGAGGCCACGTCTTCCGGCTCGTCGAATTTTCTCCGCAGTACGATACCGGTGTGGAATAGAACGATCCAGCGGTGGCGGTTCGCCAATTCGTACACCGGGAGATACGATGGATCGTTGTACGGTTTCTTCACGAACTCCAGCTCGCCGAGGCCGCGGTAGCCCATCGCGTGCAGTTCGTCGACTTGCTTGACCACGTCCGGAGCGTCAAGGTCCACGAAGCCGAAGGGAATGATTTGCGTGGGATGCTGCTTTGCCGCGTCGGCGACCACTTTTCTGTTCGCAAAAGGCGTGAGCAAACACGCGGTGAGATTCAACCGCTCCGACACTTTCAGGAAGTCGCTGATGAAATTGGGGTTCTTCTCATCGAAATGCACGTGCATGTCGACGATGCGGTCTGCGGTCGCGGGGGGAGCTGCCTCCCCATGGCCCAAGGAAAGCGCGGTGCTCGGCGTTCCCCGAAGAAAATCCAAGCAGGCCGGGAAGGCCGCCGCTGCTCCCGCGTTACCTAGAAACTTCCTTCGCGATAGTTGATGGCTCAAGGGATTCCTCCTTTTCCGAGGCTCAGCGCGCTTGCCATCGTAATACAAACGCGCGCCATCGCTTCTCTTCTTATTTTGTGATATGCAGTACGCTCGGTGTGGCCGCGAGGAGTCACAGGTCCAGTCAGGAGGTGCTGATGTCTCAATTTCGTTGCGTCTACTTATACTGTCTTCTACTCCTCACGTCCGTGTTTGCTTGTGGTTACGCCTTTGGCCAAAGTGACCCGGATGAAATCAGCCAGGTCCTTGGCGAAGAGATTCTAGCACCCAGCGCCGCTCTGCATCAGATCAAGTCTTACATCCTCAGCCGCGTGGCTCCCCCGCCTTCGGCCACGAGCGCTCAGCAATGGACGGAGCAAGCGAGACGCCTCCGCCAGCATTTGCTCCAGGAGGTGGTGTTTCACGGTTGGCCCGATGAGTGGGTCAACTCCCCGCCAAAGTTTGAAGACATCGGAGTGATCGAAACAGGCCAAGGCTACCGGCTGCGCAAACTTCGCTATGAGATCGTGCCCGGCTTTCAATCCGTTGCGATTCTTTATGAGCCGGAGAGGCTGCAAGGAAAACTCGCGGCGATCCTGAACGTTAACGGTCATGTCGGTCCCCCGGGAAAGGCTGTGGAGTACAAGCAAAAGCGATGCATCAATTTCGCGAAGCACGGAATTCTGGCGCTCAACGTGGAATGGTTTTTCTTCGGCGAGCTTCGCCAGGAGGGGAACCAGCATTGGTACGGGGCACATCTCGACCTAGTGGGTGCGAACGGACTGGGAATCTTCCTGCTCGAAATGCGCCGCGGTCTCGATTATCTCTACAACTATCCCAATGTGGATCGTAATCGGGTGGGTGTCACCGGCCTCTCCGGCGGGGGATGGCAAACCATTTTTCTGAGTTCGCTGGACGAGCGGGTGAAGGTAGCTGTGCCAGTGGCAGGCTATTCCTCGGTGGCGACAAAGGTTGAAGCACGGAAATACGGGGACTTGGGGGATATCGAGCAAAACGGGACCGATCTTCTCGCGGGCCTGGACTATACGCACCTTACCGCCATGATGGCTCCACGGCCTACTTTGCTGGTCTACGATGCCGAGGACGACTGCTGTTTTCGTGGGCCGCTGGTAAAGCCGCTCATCTACGACGGCGTGAGACGCTTCTTCCGGCTTTATGGGAAAGAGGATATTTTCCAATGGTACGAAAACCGCGACCCGGGCTCGCACAACTATCAGCTCAACAACCGGGAACAAGCCTATCAGTTCTTCAGCCGGCAGTTTGGCTTGCCTTCTATTGAAAAAGAGACTCCAGTGGGCCAGGAAATCAAAAGCTACGATGAGCTCGTTGTCGGACTCCCAAAAGACAATCTCACTATTTTGGGACTGGCACGGAAGCTTGCCAACGGGATTGCACGGCGGCCGGTTCCGTCCGATTCCGCCGCCAAATCCGGTTGGGCAAATGCCGAAAGGGAGAAGCTAAGCTCGGTAGTCCGTTACAAGCCGGTGCAACTGAGGCGGGTATGGACTATTGCTAACACGAAACACCGAGGCATCGAGACTTTGTCCTACATGTTTGAAATGGACAACGGACTATGTGCCAGTGGCGTATGGCTCAAGGGAATCGTGACGCCGGAGAAAGCGCCGGTTGTCATCGTGCTCAACGATCTGGGGCGAAAGGCTGCGGCCTCGGATGCTTCAGAGCGCGTAGACCGGGACGAACAGGTTTTGGCTCTCGACCTAACCTTCTTCGGGGACGCCTGGAAAGACAACGAGCCATTCTCCTACGCCCAGATCCTGGACGGCGAGGGAGACCGCCCGTTGGGAATGCAGGCTGCCCAACTCATCAGAATTAGTCAGTGGATTAGAGAGCGCGCGGGCGCGCAGAAGGTGCGCTTGGAATCAAGGGGCATTCGCACGCAAACCATCGGGCTTGTTGCCGCGGCTCTTCAGCCGGATTTGTTTTCGGAAGTGAGCGTGCACGAAGGCATGTCCAGCCTGGCCTGGGTACTGCAGAAGCCGGTGACGTTTGACGAGGCGCCGGAGCTATTCTGCCTGGATTTGTACAAGGAATTTGATCTTGATCGGTTGGCGACAATCGCCGCTCCGGCGCAAGTGCAGTTGCACGCGGCACCGCCGAAGGAGTAACGATAGTTTCTCACTGCGATGCGCGTGAATTGTCGCGGCACACATTGGCTTTTTGTAGAAATGTTTCACGATTATGCACGCTTTCCAGCACTCTTCACACACGATCTCGGTTTGGGATCTGAAGAAGGACCAGTACAATCCCTGTCCCAATATCCAGCTTGCCCAAAAGAATGATTCAATCATCTCGTTGTATGCCCCGTGATGGTGTTATTGCACCGTAACGACGACAGTTGCGGTGCGTGAGATCGCTCCCGATTGTGCGGTGACTATGACTGAGGCAGTGCCTCGATTTGCTTTCGTGGTGCTTCCGTATCCGCCGCAATTACCGTCGTCTTGCTGACGAAAGGCTATTCCGGGTGCGCCGCGCCCGATCGTATTGACGTCGAATTCGATCGTTCCGTCGCTGAACGTGATTCCTTTGAGTACCGCATCGCCGCTGTTCAGTCGCATTAAGCCGTGATAAAAACCCAGCTGCCGGAGGAACTCCGCGTTCTCCTTAGTCTGCCAGTGGTCAGCCGTCATGGGGATCGTGAGCGGTTTTTTGTCCTGAGCAATCGCCTGGTCAATCGGAAGTGCTGACAGAAAGCATATGCAGAGCGCCATCCTGTTCAGGGCATTTTTGCTAACAAGTGTCTTCATGACCCCAGCGTATGGACCAGGCACGCCCTTTGACGAGCTAAAGGTGACGAGACGGACAGGAGTGTTACGAGGCGGTCCCGGACGTTGCCGGTTGGCTCTTGGCGACGTCCGGAAAGCGGCCTGCATTGATTCAGCGAAAGAAAAGCATGTCTTCCTTTCATTCCGGAAGGCGCGCCACCGCGCGGACTCGGAACATTGAGCAGAATGTACTCATGGTGGCCGCGAATCGATTCCCTCGGACTCGGTCGCAGGCATTGAACAACCGTTGTCTCAAATGAGTGCCCAGAAAGAATCGGTGCACTGCACGCTGCCCTAAACTGCAGCAAGAACGGTAAGCGCGCGCAGCAGGGAATCGCTGCCGTGTCCGAATCCCGGCATGTGCGCGAGGTCACGAGCGTATCACGGGCGATTCGAAAGTAATTTCCGGAGGCCCGAATAGCAGGATTACTTGCTGTTTCCCGACTCGTCGGGAATTGAGCCGGAACACCAATTCTTTGACGTCAGTCCGAGCGATCGTCTACGCTCGGGGTATGCCTGAGTTGGAAGATCTTTTGATTCGCGGGGCGGTTGTCTCTGAGCAGAAGGAGCTTGAGGATTTGCAACTGCGGGCATCTCT
>WNGC01000475.1_pt1 | contig 32795 bp, 38 predicted proteins | sample 5400051 | NCBI WGS metagenome assembly WNGC01 (sample SAMN13153368, study PRJNA577476) | soil metagenome | isolation source: 20 cm soil or saprolite under grassland replicate 2 | place: USA:California | collected 2016-06-15
AGTTCACCACGACGCTCATCGGAAGGCGCGGCGGCGTGATCGCCGGTGGTCTCGTCGCACTCAACCCGTCATTCGCGTTCTTCGGTGCGCACGCCCTCTCCGACGTCCTCGGCACGGTGCTGATGGTCGCGTCGGTCGCAGCCGCGGCGGTGCTCATCCCATCTCGGAAATCCGGCGGTCTTTTCGCCGGGCTTCTCTTCGCAGTCTCCGTGCTGACCCGGCCGCTCTTCGTCGTCGCGCTTCCGCTGACGATGCTCGCGGTCGCGGTCCGGCACGGCCTGCGTCCCATCGCCGCGCCGCTCGCGCCCCTCGTGATCGCGTTCGCGCTCGGTGTCGCGCCGTACGTCGCCTACACGGAATCCGCCTTCGGGCGGCCCGTCGTCGGGAGCAGCGGAACGCAGCTCTGGATGGGGTACTTCGAAGTCAGAGGAACGCTCGATCCGGTTGAGCGGGAGCAGGAGGAGGCCGGGCGGGCGGCGCTCGCTCGATTCACCGCCATCAGCGATCGCGCCGAGCAGTCGCGCGGATGGATCGCGCTCGACGATGAGCTCCGCGCGCGAGCGCTCACCCTCATCGCGCGCGACCCGTGGGGCTTCGCCGCGCGAGGCGTACTGCGGTCCGCGGTGCTCTGGACCGGCGACGTACCGCTTCGCGCCGAGCACGTCACCTCGACGACCGCTGCGCTGTGGCGCGTCGGCGGCCTGACGTGGTTCCTGCTCGGATTCCTCGGCGCGGTCTTCATGCTCCGCCGGGGCGATCCGCTCACGGCTCTGCCGCTCCTGGTCATCCTCGCGACCTGGGCCGTCTCATACCCGCTCTGGGCGGAAGGGCGGTACTCGCTGCCCGCTCAGCCGTTCGTCGCGATCGGCCTCGCCGCGATGGTTGTTCGTCTGTGGAAGCCCGCGATACCCGTCGTGCCAAGTCGAGCGAGGGTCCTGCAAATCGCTCCCTGATGATCTGCGCCCGAAACCTCCTGGGTTTCGTTAGTTGGTCGCGCGCGCTGAGAATGGCCGCGGAGGAGCGAGCTGCTTCACGTAAGCGACCAGCTCCCAGATATCGAAGGGCTTACTCACGTACCAGGCGACTCCCAAACGCCGGAATTCCTCGGCGTGGGCGGGGCCATTCGCGGTTTCGAAAAGCACCGGGACACCGCGAGTTCGCGCGGCGCTCCGCAACGACTCGTAGAGCTCGAGCCCGGTCATCCCGGGGAGCTGCACATCCATAACGAGCAGGTCAGGGACGAGTTGTTCGAGCAAGGCGAGGGCTCGCGACGGATTATCGATATGCACCGCGCGATACCCCGCTTCGTCGTTTATGGCTTCGGTGACGATCTGGCCGATCGGCTTGTCATCCTCTATCACGAGAACGAGACGGCGAGATTCTTCGTGCATGGATGCCGGCCAATGCAGCGGAGGTGCCTTGGACCGGCCCGTTACGTTACCGGCGCCGGATCGCCCGACTGCCTACACGACAAGAACTCGTAATCGCATTATCCGAGCCGGTACCCGACTCCACGGACGTTCGCAAGTGTGGGAGCGCCCGCCGCATCGAGCTTGGAGCGAAGGCGCGCGAGATGCGCCTTCAACCACTCGGGGTCGGGGTCGCGCTCCTCCGGCCAGCCCGCGCGCAGGAGCGTCCGTCGTTCGAGCACTTCGCCTGGGCGCGTGATGAGTGCGGTGAGCAAGCGGAACTCGGTCGGTGTGAGATCGAGCGCCTGGTCATCGACGCTCGCGACGTGCGTCTTCGGATCGACGCGCAGGCGACCGACGGAGGCCGCGGTCTGTTTCGAGGCGGTGGACGTCGCGCGACGCAGCAGGGCACGAACGCGTGAACGCAGCTCGCGCCCGCTGAAGGGCTTTTCGAGGTAGTCATCCGCACCGAGGTCGAGGAGCTTCGCCCGCTCCTCCGCACCGCGCTCGCCGGTCAGCATCAGGATCGGCGTTGTCGAGGATGCGCGGATGCGCTTGCACACCTCGTCCCCGGAGATCTTCGGGAGCTTGCGATCGAGGATCACGAGGTCCGGCGATTCTTCGGCGTGCCGCCGAAGCGCGGTCTCGCCGTCGTACGCGGTGACGATCTCGTAGCCCTCCTCGCCGAGCAGCGACGCGACCATTCCGACGAGCGCGCGCTCGTCGTCCACCACGAGGACGGTGCTCACCGCGATGCCGCGTCGGCGGTCGCGCGCGCGAGCGGGACCGTGAAGGCGAAGACCGCGCCGCCGCCGCCGTCGGGCCGGTCCTCGACCCAGATGTCGCCGCCCTGTCCTTCCACCACACGGCGTGATGCGAAGAGTCCGATCCCCGAGCCCGGCACCTCGTCGTTCCCCGCACCGCGCGCGTACGGCTCGAAGATGCGCGTCCGCTCGTTCGGGGGAACGCCGCGACCCTGGTCCTGGACGCGCACGATCGCGCGGTCGTCGGCACGCTCGATCTTCACCGCGATGCGCGTGCCCTGCGGCGCGTACTTCGTCGCGTTGTGCACGAGCCCCGCGACGACCTCTGCCGTCCGCCGGCGATCGCCGCGCACAAAGACCGGCTGACCAGCGCGTGGACCGCTGAGCTTGTGACGGCGCGCCATCGGCGCGACCTCCTTCAACGCGGCGGTGACGGTCGCTCGCAGATCGAAGCGCGTTCGCCTGAGCGAGAGCTCGGGGCGATCGCTGCGCACTCCGGCGAGGATCCGATCGACGAGCTGGTCGAGGCGCTCCACCTGCGAGGTCGCCTCGGAGATGGGGAGCTTCGACGAGCCGTTCTTCTCGGCGAGCATCTCGAGGTGGCCGCGGATCACGGATAGGGGCGTACGGAGGTCGTGCGTGACGACGGCGACGAAATCCGAGCGCGCCCGCTCGAGCTCGCGGAGGCTCTCGGTGGTCTTGCGCTCGAGCGCGTAGAGCGACGCCTTGTCGATCGCGAGCGCGGCCTGGTTCGCGAGCGCGCCGACGAACCGCACCTCCTCCTCGAGGAACTCCTTGTAGTCGGGGACCTGCAGCACCACGGCACCGAGAAGGCGGTCGTTCGCGATGAGCGGGACCGCGATGTGGTCGAACGCCACGATCGGTCGGCGCTCGGCGAGCGCGCGCTGCGCCGCGGCGCCCGCGGTCTTTCCGAGCTCGCCGCTACGCGCGCGCTCGCGGACCGCGTCGCCTTCCTCGCGCAGCAGGATCGCTCCCGACGCGCCCGGATAGACGCGGACGAGACGGTCGACGACGAGCGACAGAACCTCGTCGAGGTCCAGGGTCGAGGTGAGGACGTTCGAGACCTCGAAGAGAGCCGAGACCTCGCGCAATTTCCGGTCCGACTCGCGCTGGAGCCGCCCCTTCTCGATGATCCCAGCGACCTGATTCGCGATCGTCTGCAGGAAATCGATCTCCTCGCGGCCGAAGTCGCGCTGCTCGACCGTCTGCACGTTCATGACGCCGATGACCTCGTCGCGCGCGACCACCGGGACGGAGAGCATCGAGGTGAACCGCTTCTCGTCGACCTCGGGGACCCATTTCCAGCGCGGGTCGGTCCGCACATCGCGAGCCGCCAGCGGGATGCGCGCGTTCGCGACCCAGCCGACGATCCCCTCGCCCACGCGCAGCGTGGCGCGCCCGATGCCCCCGCGGTTGAGACCGTTCGTGGCGACCAGACGCAGGACTCCATCGCTGCGCTCGAGGAGATACAGAGATGACACTTCGGCGCCCATCGCGTCGGTCGTTCGGCCGATAACGATGCGAAGCATCTCGTCCCAGTCGCGCGCCGACGATGCGAGCTGCGCGACCTCGTGCAGGAATGACAGTTCCCGGAGCTTTCGCTCCGCGTCAGACGCGGTCATCGGTGAATTCTAGAAATAGACTCCGAATCAGATGAGAAGCGTCGTCCGCACGGACAAATTGACCAAGCGGTTCGGCGCCCTCACGGCGGTGGACGGCATCGATCTCGACGTGCACGAGGGGGAGGTCTTCGGCTTCCTCGGACCGAACGGCGCCGGCAAAACGACGACGCTACGGCTCCTCTGCGCCCTGATCGCGCCGACCTCAGGGACCGCCGAGATCGCTGGATTCCGGCTCGGCAGGGACGACCCGAAGATCCGGGCGGCCGTCGGCATCCTCACGGAGCAGCCCGGCCTCTACGAGCGCCAGTCGGCATGGGACAACCTCGTCTTCTACGCGACGCTCTACGGACTGCCGACTTCGGTCGCCAAGTCGCAGACCGAACGCTACCTGCGACTCATGGGCCTGTGGGATCGGCGGACCGAGCCGGTGGTGACGTTCTCGCGCGGCATGAAGCAGAAGATGGCCATCGCACGGGCGGCACTGCATGAGCCACGCGTCCTTTTCCTGGACGAACCGACGACCGGTCTCGACCCCGACGCCGCGAAGACGGTTCGCGAGTTCATCGTCGCGCTGCGCGGTGAGGGGCGGACGGTCTTCCTGTGCACGCACAACCTGGACGAGGCCGACCGTCTCTGCGACCGCATCGCCTTCTTTCGCCACCGCGTGCTCCGCATCGCTCAACCGGACGACCTGCGCGCCGAGCTGTACGGGCGCGCCACCGAGATCCGCCTCCTGCCGAAGCCGCGGGCCGAGGATCTCGTCCGCGTGCAGGCGGTACCCGGCGTCCGCGAAGCGCACCTCGAGAACGGATCGATCGTCGTCGCGTCGGCGGACCCGCTCCGCACGAATCCGCTGCTCGTGAGAGCTCTGGTGGACGGCGGCGCCGAGATCGCATTCGTGACCGAGCGCAAGGCGCACCTCGAAGAGGTGTACCTCCGGATCGTGGAGCCGATCGAGTGACCGCCGTCCTCGCGGTGAGCCCGGCGCGACCGACGCTCGTGCGCGCGGTCTGCGTGCGCGAATGGCGGGAGGCGCTCGGGAACAAGCTGCTCGTCGGCATGACGCTGCTGCCGCCGGTCGTGATCCTCGTCGCCGGCATCGCCGCGGTCGCTGCCGCCGCCGTCAATCCGCCAAGCGATCGCGACGTCCAAGCGCTCTACGCCGCGGCGCCCGCCGTCGCCGGTCTCGATCCCAAGGAAGCCGTCCAGGGATTCATCGCGACGTACTTCCTCATCCTCTTCATGCTCATTCCCACGGTCGTGCCGCTCACGATGGCGATCTACTCGGTCATCGGTGAGAAAGCGTCACGCACGCTCGAGCCACTTCTCGCCACGCCGGTGGGCGTCGGCGACCTACTCTTCGCGAAGAGCCTCGCCTCGACTGTGCCGAGCGTCATCGTCACGTGGAGCGCGTACGGGATCTACCTCGCGACGGTGATCTCGATCGGCTCGCACGCCGCCGCGAACGCGGTGACCGCGCCGCGCTGGATCCTCGCGATCGTCGTGCTCGTGCCGCTCCTCACGCTGCTTTCGGTGAATCTCGGCATCCTTATCTCGACACGCGTGAACGACGTGCGCGTCGCACAGCAGATCGGCGGCCTCGTGGTCGTGCCCGTCGTCGGCCTCGGCATCGCCCAAGTGACGGGCCGCGTCGTGCTCGACAACGGCGCGTTCCTCGAAATGACGATCGTCCTGATCGTGCTCGATCTCGCCGTCTTCTGGCTCGCGCGTCTCGCGTTCCAGCGGGAGAACATACTCGTCCGCTGGAGGTGAGCGCTGTGGCCGACTACCGCTGCTCCTTCTGCGGGAAGCCGCAGGACCAGGTCAGGAAGCTGATCGCGGGCCCGAATCGCGTCTCCATCTGCGACCAGTGCATCGATCTCTGCAAGTCGATCGTCGATGAGGAGTTCATCGGAACGCCTCGACCCGAGCCGGAGCCGCGTCGCAACAGCTGGCTCGATCGACTGCGCCGGATGGCGATCGCTCTCCCGCGATAGCGCGTTAGGGTCCCGGTGATGGCTTCGGCGACCTGCCGTGCAGGAACGGGATGTCGAACGAAGGCTTGGGGATCGTGATCGTCGGGAACTGGAAGCGCGGTGACGCGGTCGGTAGCGCGCCAAGCTCCTCGGACGGCGCCGGGAGTCCTTCATCGGGATAGGTCCGCGGTCCGACGATCTCCACGGTCGTCGTGACCGGTTCGCTGACCGACACGGTCCCATCGCGGAGCTCGTACGTGAGCTTGTAGGTGCCGAGCGCGTTCGGGGCCACGAACGCCGCGAACAGCGTCCCAGCCGCTCCGACCTTGAAGATCCCGACCGGGCTCGATCCTTGCTCGACGGTGCGGCTATTCCGCGTGTCGACGACGCGCCAGCCGATTGCAAGCGGACGATCGGTTGCGCCGGCGAGCGCGCCGTAGTTCACGATCACGAGTGAGGCTTCGCCGCGGTGGAGTGTGTGCGGCATGCCGATCTGCGCGGTGATGAGATACGGCTGGTGAGCGCGAAGACTGAAGGAGGCGGTCGCCGCACCCGCGGGGGCGAGAGCAGTGCCGCTCGAGTCGGTCAGCCCGATCGTGACGGTGTACGTCCCCGGCTGTTGCGGCACGGCGATCGGGATGCCGATGTTTTCGGTCTGGTTCGGCCGCAGCGGTGGCAGCGGCTGCGGCTTGGGCGCGCTGGTGAGGAGCGCCCCCTGTGGGTTGCGCAGCTCCCACATGAGGCCGATCGCTCCCGCGCCGGCGGAGGTCCACGGCCGTGTGCCGATGTTCGTGATCGGCACGGTTACGCGCGTTTCGGTGCCGACATCGACCGCGATCGCCGTTTTCGCGACCTGGTAGCGCGCGTTCGCCGCCGGTTCGAGATTCGAGCTGTACACGAGCGAACCGATCGACGAAATGAAGTTCGCCGCATCGTCGTCGAGCGCATCCCACGTCATCGCGACGACCACGCGCGGGCCGGTCTTCGTGTAGATGATCCCCGCGTCATGGGTCACGCCGCTCAGGTTGCCCGTCTTGTGAGCGATCACCACATCACCGGGCAGCTGCGCCGGAAGGCGGTCGTTGATTTGCTGGCGCTCGAGCCGTGCGAGCATCCGATCCGATGCCGCGGGCGAGATCAGCTGACGCTTCGCGAGCAGCGTGAAGAACGTGCCGACGGCGTGCGGCGTCGCATAGTTGTCTTCAGTCTCATCGAGCGCGACGTGAAAGTCTTTGATCCCGGCCTTCTCGAGCGTCGCGTCGATATTGGCGCCGCCGAGGATGTGCCAGAGGGCGAGTGCCGCGCCGTTGTCGGAGACGGTGATCATCGCCTCGAGCGCCTCATCCAGCGTCAGCTCCGTCCCGGCGTACTCGAACGACCCATCGGCCGTGATGTCGTCCGGCTCGATCGTGATCCTGTCCGCGTAGTGAAGCTCGCCCGTGTCGACCCTGCGCTCCGCCTCCGCGAGGACGCCCAGCTTGTAGAGCGACGCCGCGATGACCTGCTCTTCGCCGTCGTGAGTGAAGAGCGGCGTGGCGAGGGTCGGATCGGCGATCCAGATGCCCGCGCCGCCCGGGAAGGAGCTGACCAGACCGTCGAGCTGCTTGACGAGGTCCGAGGTGCTCGCCTGCGCCGAGGCGGGCATGCCCAGGGCCAGGACGAGGCTGACGGCGAGAGCGAGACCGGCTCGGCGCACCCAGCAGGGGTAACGGTCGGCCGATGCGCTTGTTTCACCGTTTGGCAGACTCTTAACCGGTCGCATCGTGCCCCAGGCGGAGCATCTCGCGGTAGCCAGCCGGTGTCTCGTCCTCATACCCCAGGAGGTGGAGCACGCCGTGGGCCGCCAGGAAAGCGACCTCTTCCACGACCGGTCTTTTTCGCCGCCGCGCTTGCCTTTCCGCCTGCTTGGAGCTGATCAGGATCTCGCCCAGGTCGAAGCGCCCGCCGTTCGCCGCGCGCCGCTTCTCGAGGTGAGCGATCGCGCCCACGCCCCGGTCGCGGGGCCGAATCGCCTCTCCGAACGAGAGGACATCGGTCGTCCGGTCGATCCGGCGGAACCGCTTGTTCAGGGCCCGCATGTCCTCGTCGGAGATGAATGCAACCTGCACCTCGGCGTCGCGCGGCAGCCGATAGGGTCGGACCGCGCGGCGGATCGCCCGGCGGATCGGAGCGAGCTCGCAAGGCGCCTCGCCGGCGATGGCGATGCGCATGGGACCTAGCCGCTCGCGGCGGGCTTGATGCGGGTGATGCGGTCCTCGGGGTACGGGATGCGCTCGTGATACACGCCGAGGAGGAGCTCGCAGAACGCGTTCTTGATGCGCTCGACATCGCGGAAGGTGAGGTCGCACTCGTCGAGCTGTCCGTCGGCGACGCGCTCGTCGATGATGCGGTCGACCATCGCGCGGATCGTCTCGGGATTCTTCTCGGAGAGCGAGCGAACCGACGCTTCGGTGCCGTCGGCGAGCATCACGATGCCGGCCTCCTTGCTGTGAGGACGGGGACCGGGGTAGCGGAACGAGCGCTCGTCGGGCGCTTGGCCGCGCTGCTGCGCGATCTGGAAGAAGTACTTCACGACGCTCGTCCCGTGGTGTCCCGGGATCATCTCGCGGATCCGCGCGGGAAGCCGGTAGCGGTCGGCGAGAGCGAGGCCATCCTTGACGTGAGCGGCGACGATGCCCGCGGACACGAGCGGATCGAGCTCGTCGTGCGGATTCTGGCCGGTCTGGTTCTCGATGAACGCCGTCGGGTTCCGCATCTTGCCGATGTCGTGGTAGTACGCGCCGACTCGAGCGACGAGCGGATCGGCTCCGATCACTTCCGCCGCGCGCTCGGCGAGGTTTCCGACGAGCAGCGAGTGGTGATAGGTGCCGGGCGTTCGCAGCAAGAGCTGCCGCAGGAGCGGATGGTTCGGGTCGCCGAGCTCGCGCATCTCGAACACCGTCGAGATGCCGAAGACATGACCGAGGATCGCCATTCCGGCGAACGCGAGGAGTCCCGAGCCGAGACCACTCACGAGCGCGCCCGCGAAGAGCTGCGCGATCCCGAGCGCGTCGGCCGCGCGGTTTACCAGCACGAACGACAGGATCACGCCCACTGCGCCGGCCGCGACCGCGACCGCGCCGGCCGCGAATTCGCGCGCCGTGGTCGCCCGCCGGACAGCGGCCATGCCGAGAAGCGCCGGCACGAGGACGTAGGCAACCAGCTCTACCTGGCTCGACATCATTCCGATGTGGAGCGCGCCCGCGATCTGCGTCGCGAGCGCGGTCCGCCCGCCGACGAGGACGGTGAGCATCATCGCGATGGCCGCAAACGGCGCGAAGTAGACGGCGATGGTGTGCCCCGGAATGAGCGCGCGGCCCGCTGCGGTGATCGCGAGGAGCGACAGGATGACGAGGATCATCTTGCGGTCCTCGAGCCAGGCCTCCGTCGCGTAGCGTTCGAGGAAGAGCGCAAGAACACCGGCGATGAGACCCGCCCACAGCACGAGCCCGATCGCGCCACGCCAGTCGTTGCCTTCATTGGCGAGCCCGAGCGCCCGCAGCTTCTCGACCTCGAGCCCGCTTACGACCTCGCCGTCGCGGACGACCACCTCGCCGGCGATCACCTGGACCTGGACCGGCGTGACGCCGCTTCGCGCGTCCTGCCGCGCGATATTCGTGGCGAAGTCGTCGACCTTCACTGCCGATCGGTCCACCCAGCGGGCAACGCCTTGACCGCGTCGGCCTTCACCGCATCGAGCTGCTCCGCACGGATGCCCTGGCCATAGAGCGTGCGGAGCGCGCTGTCGAGGGCCGCCGCCACCTGGTCCCACTCCGGTTGTGTCATATCCGCGATGTCCGTCGCGACAGCCGGCGTGAGAGGCAAATCCGCAAGCCGAGTGAGGGCCGCGATCTTCTGATCGCGCGTTTCGGCGGCGTCGGCGCGAATCCGGCCGATCGCGCCGGACGCGTTCGCGACTCGCGTGCTGGCGTTGGACACAATCGCCGGATCGGTCGCGAATTGTTTCAGCACGGCCGCCTCGGCCTTGTTGCGCTCGGCCTCGGTAAGGGATTCCGACACGAACGAGACGCTCCGGGGCGCGCGGATCGCGCGGTCGGCAACGGCGCCGGCGCTGTAGGTGACGGTCGCCGGCGGCGCGATCAGCAGCGCGATCGCGGTGAGCACCCCCGCGATCACGACGAAGGCCGTCGCCCGCGCGCGCGGTTCGGTGCGCACGGCCGCTCGCAGCCGGGCGAAGCGCGGGTCGTTCACCTGAAGCCGGCGGATCATTTCGGGGCGTTCCCCTTTTCAAAGCGATCGTACGCCCTGACGATCCGCGCCACGAGCTCGTGGCGAACGACGTCGCGGTCATTGAAATCGACCATCGCGATGCCCTCGACGTCGCGGAGAATCTCACGCGCAAGCACCAGGCCGCTCTTCTCTCCCGCGAGGTCGATCTGGGTGACGTCCCCGGTTACGACGGCCTGCGAGCCGAAGCCGAGACGCGTGAGGAACATTTTCATCTGCGGGGCCGTCGTGTTCTGCGCCTCGTCGAGGATGATGAACGCCTCGTTAAGGCTCCGGCCCCGCATGTACGCCAGCGGGGCTACCTCGATCTCGCCGCGCTCGGTCGCGCGGGTGAAGCGCTCGGGTGGCATGAGCTCGTAGAGCGCGTCATACAGCGGGCGTAGGTACGGATCGATCTTTTCCTGCAGATCGCCCGGTAGGAATCCAAGCCGCTCCCCCGCCTCAACCGCGGGCCGCGTCAGGATCAGCCGGCTGACTTTTCTGTCGCGCAGCGCCGCGACGCCCATCGCGACGGCCAAAAAGCTTTTGCCCGTGCCGGCAGGGCCTATCGCAAATACGAGATCGTGCTTGCGGATCGCGTCGATGTACGTGCGCTGGTTCTCCGACTGAGGCGAGATCCGCTTGCCGCGCGTCGTCGTCGCGACAACCTCACGCAATTCCGACGGCGCCGCGACCGGGGCGTCCTTCGCATCACCGATGAGCCGCTCGAGCGCGGGTTTGCGCAGCGACTGATCGCGTCCCGACAGCGTGCGCATCGCGCCCACGAGGTCGCCGACGCGCGCAACTGCGGGCGCCTCGCCGCTGATGCGCAGCTCGGCGCCACGCGACACGATCTTCACGCCGAACTCGCGCTCGATTCGATCGATGTTCGCCTCATTGTCACCTGCGACGAACATCATCTCGTCGGGATCAGGGATGAGGATCGTGATCTGCGATGCCGAAGCGCTCACGACGCCCGCTCCTTCAGGAGCGCCGCAACGACGCCCGACACGACCTTCCCATCTGCGCGTCCCTTCGTCTCCGCGATGACCTTCGGCATCACGACCTTCGTGTCCTGCGGACCCTTCGCTCCGGTCTCGCCGATCACTCTCTTCGCGATCTCCCGGATCTTTGCCTCGTCGAGCTGCGCGGGTAGATACGCGCTGATGAATGCCAGCTCCTGCTCCTCTTTCTGCACCAGATCGGGCCGTTCACCTTTGCGAAATGCCTCGATCGAGTCGCGCCGCATCTTGGCCTGTTTCGTGAGCACCTCGGTCACCGCGAGGTCATCGAGGTCTCCGGGTTTGTTTTTAGCGAGCCACGCCTGACGCGCGGTCTCGTCATTGCCCTCGGCGACGAGCTTGTCTACCGCCGCACCGAGCCGCGCCTTCTCCTCGGTCTGTATCGCAGCGAGGAGAAAGCGCACGGTGTCACGACGGAGGGTCTCGCCCGAACGCATCGCGGCTTTGAGATCGCTCTCCAGCCGCTGCTTCAATTGCGCGCTTATGCGCCTAGCTCCGCGTCAGCGCTTGCGGCGCTTCGCTTCCTTGCGCTTGCGACGTGCAGCAGGCCTCTCGTAGAACTCGCGGCGGCGGGCCTCGGCGAGGATTCCGGCCTGCTGGATCTTCTTGTTGAATCGGCGAAGCGCCGCCTCAAAAGACTCGCCTTCACCAATGATCACTTCCGACAACGGTTGCTGGTCACCCCGCCTTCTTTTCAAAAGGAAACCGGCCCCGCAGAGGCCGGACACCCGAATAATAGAGGGATGGCGAGTCCGGTAAAGATGCGCATGTTTACCGAGCGGCCCAGCTCGTCTGCGCCGCCCAGGCGTCAGCGGCCATGAAGATCAGGTCGCAGGCCGGGTCCTTCACGTCGGCATAGGCGCCGGGGTCGATCCCGAGCTCGGCGAGCGCCCGCTTCAGCCTGGCGTACGCGGCGGCCGACTCCGGATGGGTGCGCAGGTAGTCACGAAAGAGAAGGGCATAGCGCTGGTTCGGCGCGCCGGCGACGCGGACGTGGACGTTGACCGGTCGACCCGAGCCCGCCTGGAAGAAGAGCTTTCGCCATCCGCCGTCGGGACCGGTCGCGCCCGGGGGTCGGTGGTCCTGCCCGATGTCTTCTCGGTCGACGAACCCCGCACGCGCGAGCGCGGGAGCTAGCCGCTTTCGATCGAGTGCGGCGACGGTGATTTGGACGTCGATGAGGTCCTTCGCCGGCAGGCCCGGCACGGCCGTCGAGCCGATGTGATCGATGCGGAGGGCAAGCGATCCGAGCGCCTGACGCAGGGAGACGGCGATCGCCTCGAACTCCGTTGGCCACGTCGCCTTCGGTTCGACGATCGTGACCCGCCGAGCGGGCTCGGCTAGCCCGGCGGCCACGTGAATTGCCGGCCGCCGAGAACGTGCAGGTGCAGGTGCCACACCGACTGCCCGGCGTGGTCGCCGTTGTTCACGACCAGCCGGAAGTTGTCGGCGTGTCCGGCTTTCTTCGCCACGGTCCGCGCGGCCTGAAGAAGCTTTCCCCCGAGGGCCTCGTCCTCCAATTCGGATAGCGTCGCCACGTGGGTCCGCGGAATCACGAGGACATGGAGGGGCGCGCGCGGCGTCAGATCTTTGAACGCCACGACATCGGCGGTCTCGTAGACGATCGAAGACGGGATCGTCTTCGACGCGATCTTGCAAAAGACGCAGTCGGCCACGTCCGTACTCTAGCCGCGTGATCGACGGGGTCGCGGTCCTTGCGTCCTACATCATCGCCTCGGTCTCGTTCCCCTATTGGATCGCGCGCGCGAAGGGCGTCGATCTCCGCGCGTACGGGTCGCGCAAGCTCGGCGGCTCGAACCTCGCGAAAGCCGTGACGCCGCTCCACGGCGTCGCTGGAGGCGTGCTCGACGGGGCCAAGGGCTTCGCGGCCGTGGTCATCGCACGCGCGGCGGGCCTCCCCATCGAAACCCAGCTTCTCTGCGGCCTCGCCGCGATCGCAGGCCAGATGTGGCCGGTCTTTCATCAGTTCGACGGCGGTCGCGCGAACGCGACAACGTGGGGCTTCCAGCTCGCGGCGGATTTCATCGCGTTCTTCATCGGATGGATCCCGGTGATCGTTGCGGCAGTTCTGCGGATCACGGTGCGGCCGCGCCCGAAGCGCCTCCTGCCGCTCGCCAATCTCCTCTCGTACGCGGTCTTTCCCGCTGTGATCTGGGAGCAGGAGGGTGTTACGCCGACGGTCCTCGCGGGAGTCGCCGCACTCGTCCTCATCCTCGTGCGCCGCCTCACCGCCGGCATTGGCGAGGACCTTGCGAGCGGAGCGCCGGCCGCGAAGGTGATCCTCAACCGCGCCCTGTTCGACCGGAGCGAGCTTCAGGAGCGCGGGATGGTTCCGATCACGTGAACCGTCTCCACGCCCTTACCGATGGCGTCTACGCGATCGCGATGACCCTCCTGGTGCTCGAGCTTCATGTCCCGGACGCGAGGTCATCGTCCGAGCTCGTCGCCGGGCTCGTCGCGCAGGCTCCGAGCCTCTTCGGCTTCGCATTGTCGTTCGCCGTGCTGGGCACGTACTGGGTCGGGAATGCCGTCAACCTGAGTCACCTCGCGCGCGTCGACCGTGCGGCGCTCTTTCTCAACGTGCTGCAGCTCTTCTTCATCTCGCTTCTGCCGTTCACGACGGCGGTGGTTGGGCGGTACCCCGACGAGGCGGCCGCGGTGATCCTGTACGGGGTGCACCTCGAAGCGCTGGGCCTCGCCCAATACGCCCACTGGGTCTATGTGCTCCGCAACCAGCACCTGGCCCAGGGTCCGATCGACGCGGCGACCGCTCGCGCCGTCAGCACGCGGATCCTCGTCGGCCCCGCCGCCTGGGTCCTCGCGATCGTCCTCGCGCTCTTCAGCGCGCGCCTCGGCTACGCCGTGTACTTCGTGGTGCTGATCGGATATCTCGTGACCTCGGTGCGAGACCGGACCGCGATCCGCTAGCGGAAGGAGTGCTGGGTGTGATCCTCCCGAAGAACCGCGATCGTCGTTTCGTGACGATCCGCCGCGGTGGGACGCTCACCGATTGGGATCACCAGCTGCTCGCCCTGTGGGCGGCATCGTGCGCGGAGCACGTCCTCGGCCTCTTCGAGTCGGCAGAGCCTCTGGACCCCCGACCGCGTAAGGCGATCGAGCAGGTCCGCGCGTGGGTGCGCCGCGAGATCACGATGACCCAGGCTCGCAATGCGGCCGGCCATGCAAACGCCGCGGCCAGAGACCTGAATGGGGCAGCACGGCATGCGGCCTACGCTGCCGGGCAGGCCGCGGCCGTCGCACACGTCGCGGCGCACGAGCTCGGTGCGGCCGCCTATGCGATCAAGGCCGCACGTGCTGCTGCCCCGGAAGGAAGGCGCGAGGACGCAGGGCGACTTGAGTGCCGATGGCAGCACGAGCAGCTCCCGGACGCGATTCGCGAGCTCGTACTCGACGACCAGCGGTTGCGGAACGACATCTGCTGGTCGGTATTCGACTGCTGAGATTTGAGTCGGCGCCAGCACTGCGCAGCTAGACGCTTACCAACACAAGAAGCAGCGGGGGCCGAACTAGCGCTCCGCGACGTCCATCACCACTGCCACGGCTGCGATCGCGGCCGTCTCGCTGCGCAGGTTGCGCGGCCCTAGAGACACCGTGACCGCATCGTGCGCCCGCGCGAGGGCGACCTCGGCCATCGAAAGGCCCCCCTCGGGGCCGATCACGAGTGACAGCTGCGCGGTCGGCGGCACCGCATCTCGCAGAGTGAGACGTACCTCGCTCTCCCACGCGATCAGCACGGGCGCGTCGAGCCTGTCGAAGAGCCGATCCCAATCGCGGGCCTCGTCGATCACTGGAATGCGCCCGCGACGCGCCGTCTCGGCCGCCTCGCGGGCGACGCGGGTCCAGCGATCGCGCTTGGCGTCTGGGAGCGAACGCACGATGGAGCGCGCCGACACGAACGGCGCGATCCGCGAGACGCCCAGCTGGGTCACGGCTTCGATCACCTCTTCGGTCCGGTCCCCCCGTAGGATCGGGAGCGCCAGCGTCAGGCGTGTGCGCGGCTCGGAGTCGACCGGCTGCCTTGAAATGCAGCGGCCTCGCACCTCGGCCGCGTCGACCCTCTCGAGGACGACCAGGGCCTCGATCCCGTTTCGCACGAGCTTGATCTGGTCGCCTGTCTTGAGGCGCAGCACATTCGCGATCTGATGGGATTGCTCTCCGTGGAGCGCGACGCCTTCGACGACGTCCTCGTCGACGAAGAACCGGTGTGTCACGCCGTCATGACGAGACGGACCCAATCGGACCGCTCGTCCCGGTCCACGATTCCGAGTCCCTCCGCGATCAACGCAGAAAGAACATCACGCTCGGCCTGCGTCGTGATTCCGGCGGCGACGAGCGAGCCTGACGTTCCGAGACGCGCGCGAAGGTGCGGCGCGACCTGCACGAGGACAGGACCCACGAGGTTCGCGAGCACGACGTCGAACGCCCCGTCGACGTCCGCGGCCGACCCTGACCGCGCGTCGACTGTCACGCCATTCGCCTCCGCATTCTCCTTCGCGGCGCGGACGGCGAGTGGATCCGTGTCGACACCGACGACCTCGCGCGCGCCGCGTTTCGCCGCCGCGATCGCCAGGATCCCCGATCCTGTCCCGACATCGAGAACGCGGAGGCCCTCGACGTCCATGTACGAGACCGCCTCGAGGCATTGCTGCGTCGTCGGATGGAGCCCGGTGCCGAACGCCATCCCCGGGTCGAGCGCGATCGTGATCGCGTCGGGGGCGCTCGCGTCCGACCACGTGGGACGGACCAGGAACCGGCCGACCCGCACCGGCGTGACCGTCGCCTTCCAGGACTCGAGCCAATCCTCATCGTCGACGGCGCGCACCGCGAGCTCGCCGATGGGCCCCAGGCCGAACGCCTGCAGGTGGCCGAGCGCGTCGCGCGCGTCCGAGACCTTCGCGAACGAATCGACGTCCTCGACGAGGTACGCCTTGACGGTGTGATCGGCCCCGCCGCGGGCCGCGAGCGGCAGCTCGACCGCGATGCCGTTGTGGCCGTACCGACTCAGGATCTCGCTCACCGCTTCGACCGCCTCCGCGTGTGCGGGGACGGCGATCTCCAGCCAGCGCGGGCGTTGCGTGCTAGCCGCCACCCATCGCGTCTTTGATGCGCCCAAAGAGATCCTGACCGTCGCCGTCCTGCGATGTCGGTCCTTCCATGTCGCGGAGCTGCCCGTACAGACGCCGCTGGTCCTTCGTGAGGTTCCGTGGCACGACGACATCGAGGTACAAGAGCTGATCCCCGCGGCTCGACGATCCGTAATGCGGGACCCCTCTGCCGCGGACTCGGACGACCTGGCCGTGCTGCGCGCCGGGAGGGATCCGCACCTTGGCGTCGGCGCCGTCGATCGTCGGCACGCTCACCTCGTCGCCGAGCGCGGCCTGTGCCGGCGAGAGGTGCAACACGTGAACGAGATCGTCCCCCTCGCGGCGAAAGAGCGGATGCTCGCTAAACCGAACGAGCACGTAGAGATCGCCGGTCGGCCCGCCGCGGAGACCGGCCTCACCCGCGCCCGGAACGCGAAGCTGCTGCCCGTCGTCGATCCCGGCCGGGATCGTGAGGGTCAGCTCGCGGTCCCTACGCTCGCGTCCTTCGCCGCGACACTTCGTGCACACCTTGTCGACCGTCTTACCCGCGCCACCGCAGCGCGGGCACGTCGAGACATTCACGAACCGCCCGAACACCGATTGCTGCACCTGGCGGACCTCGCCGCGACCGTTGCACGTCGCGCACGTCGAGGTCGATGTCCCCGGCTCCGCACCGTTGCCGCCGCACCGCTCGCAGGTCTCGAGACGCGGGACCCTGATGACGCGCTCGCCGCCCCGCACGGCGTCGATGAGCTCGATCTCGATCTCCATGCGTAGATCCGCGCCGCGCATGGGCCCCCGCGGCTCGCGACGGCGGAGGTCTCCGCCGAAGAACGTCTCGAACAGATCGCCGATGCCGAAATCGCCGAGGCCACCGGTGGTCGAGCCGAACATGTCGTAGCGCTGCCGGCGCTGCGGGTCGGTGAGCACCTCGTAGGCCTCGGTGATCGCTTTGAAGCGGTCCGAGGCGTCGGAGGCGCTGTTCACGTCCGGGTGGTATTGGCGGGCCAGCTTCCGGTAAGCGCTCCGGATCTGCTCGTCGGTCGCCGAGCGGGAGACGCCCAGGAGGACGTAGTAGTCGGTCTGTGTTGCCATCACCTGTCATTATCCCGGGCGGTGGACGCCGTCTTCCGTATCGGAGTGCAGTGGCTGCACGTAACGGCCGGTGTGCTTTGGATCGGCGGCGGCTTCTACACGATCCTGGTACAGCTCCCGGCGCTCCTCGCGAGCCCGCCGGCGGCGCGCGGAGCCATCATGCCCACCCTCGTCCCGAGGCAGTTCCGCTACATCTTCCGCGTGGCCGAGCTCACGATCCTCACCGGCCTGCTCAACCTGTTCGCATCGGGCCGCGCCCAGGAGCTCACCCGGCTCGATACGCGGTGGTCGTGGGCGATCCTGACCGGGATCGTTCTCGCCGTGGGGGTCTACGCCTTCACGCGGGCGACGATCGCGCGGTGGGCGTATCGGCTGGTCGAGATCGGGCCACGTGCCGCGAGCGGCGACACCGCCGCGGCCGCCGAGATGCCGCAGCTTGCGGGTCGCATTCGAAGGTTTGGGTACGTCCAGCTTCTCGTCGGCGCACTCATCATTCTTGCGATGGTGACCGCCAGATTCAGTTGAGGTAGCGCGCTCGACCGAGGGCCCCCGCGCGATCGCTACGCGCCTGGGGGCCCCTGCCCCCAGGGCACCGGCCGGAGGCCGGGGGGTCCCTGTCGCGAAAAGAGGGTTTCGGTCGAGCCCGGCTACTTGGGGAACCAGGCCAGCCCACTGGCGTCATAGAGAGCATTCCCGGCCAGGGCCGGAGAGGAGGCTTCTATGCGAGGGTTCCTCGCGGGTCTCGCCGCGGTCGCCGCGGCGCTCATCGTCACAGCGCAGCCGGCCGCGGCCTGCGCGGGCCTCATCGGGCCGAACGGCGCGGTCAACCTGCTCCGCACGACGACGTTCGCGGGGTATCACGACGGCGTCGAGCACTACGTCACCTCGTTCCAGTTCGCCGGAGGCTCGGGCCAATTCGGGTCGCTCATCCCGTTGCCGGGCATACCGGACAAGGTCGAGAAGGGCGGCGACTGGACGCTCCAGCGCCTCATCCGGGAAACGAACCCGATCCCGATCGCGGCGCCAAAGGCCTTCCTCGCCGCGGACAGCGCGCGCTCGGCCGAGGTCATCATGCAAGTGCGCATCGACGCGCTCGACATCACCGTCCTCAAGGGCGGCGGCGCCGAGGTTGGCGAGTGGGCCACCGCGCATGGCTTCCGTCTTCCCCCGGCCGCGCCGGAGGTCCTCGACTTTTACGCCAACCGCAGCCCGATCTTCCTCGCGGCCGTCTTCGACGCCGACGCGGCGAAGGCACGCGGGCAGCAGATCGGCGATGGGACACCGGTCCACGTGACGATTCCGACAGCGAACCCGTGGGTACCGCTCCGCATCCTCGGTCTCGGCAAGAACGCCGATGACCGCATCGATGCCGACGTCTACCTCCTCACCGACCAGCGCCCCGCGCTTCTCCCCTACCCCTTCGCGAACGGCATGCGTCTCGACCACAGCGCGACCGCCACGAGCTCGCTCTTGACCGATCTTCGATCGGACAAGGGGATGGACTGGATCCCGCAGTCGGGATGGCTCACCAAGATCGCGATCGATGCGTCCGCGAGCCAGCTCACGTACGACCTGGCCGTCGACGCGAAGGGCACGAGCCCGTCGCGCATCGCGGCCGGCCTCCAAGCGCCTTCGAACGCGACACGCCCGTCGGGTCAGCCCTCGAGCGACCAGATCGCGCTCATCGGCATCGCCCTCGCGTCCCTCGGGGCGATCGTCATCCTCCGCAAGTCGCACGCGGGGACCGCGTGATCGTCCGCACGATCGTCGCATTGGCGCTCGCCGCACTCGCGGCGAGCGCCTGCACGACCGCGAGCGCGGCACAGCTTCCGACCCACATCGCTATCCGGATCCACTACTCGCATTTCGACCAGACCAAGATCGACGTCCCGATGGGCGTGCCGGTCACGTTCACGCTCGTCAACGACGATCCCATCGACCACGAGTGGCTCATCGGCGATGACGCCTTCCACGCTCGCCACCGGGCGGGCACCGAGGCGATCCACGGCGATCGGCCGAACGAGGTGTCGCTGCCCCCGTTCAGCGTCAAGACGACGACGCTCACCTTCGACAAGCCCGGCCCGCTGACCTTCATCTGCCACTTCCCGCAGCACGAGGCCTACGGCATGGTCGGCGTCGTGATGGTGAAGCCCTAGGCGCGTACGAGTTCCTCGCGACAACTCAGATGCGCGCGCGGACACCGAAAGGCGATGCTCTCGCGATGCGGACGTTCATCGCCGCCGCTGCATTCGTGATCATCGCGACGTCGTGCACCGCACTACCCGGATCGAGCGTCGCGTCCCCCAGCCCCTCACACTCGACGATCACCCGGCCGACGCCCACCCAGCCCGGTGATCCCCCGACGCTCCTCCAGGCGTTGCCGGAGGCCGGGTCATTCGTCACGAGCTTCGTCCCGGTCTGGAGTTACGACGGCCACAAACAAGCGCTCGACTTCCCATCGAGCGCGGCCGTTTCGCTCGAGCATCCCGCGCCGTTCGGCGGTCGGGTGGCCATCGAGCGCCAGAGCCTGACGCCCGGCGGGTACCTCGTCTCGAAGGAGCTTGCGGTTCGCGATCGCGCGGGTGGTCCGGAGCGAACGCTCTACGGCGCACCCTCGATGTTCTATTGGTCGGGGTGGTCGCCGGACGGTCGGTACGCAACCCTATGGGAGGTCGATTCCTTCAGCGGCTCCATCGACCTCGACGGACGCCCGCTCGTCGTCATCGACGTCGCGACAGCGGAGCGCTTCGATCTGGGCCGGACGCTTCTTCATGGCACAACGGCCTGGACCGCGCCGCACACGCTTGCGTTCGTCGGCGGGCGCGGTCGCGACGTCTGGCAGGACAAGACGCTGCGCCTCTGGACACCCGAGGCCGGAATGCGCGATGTGTCACCCATCGGCAGCGCTGCCTTCGCCCCGGTCTGGAGTGCCGATGGGCGATCGCTCTACTTCTCGATCGGAGCCGCCGGACAGTACGACCCGATCCCGTACTTCGCGGGCCGCCAGGTAGGAGACAGGAGCGTCGGCGTGTTCGACCTCGCACGCGGCACCATCCGATCGCTCCCACACGAACCGGGGTACGTTGAGGAAGGCGGACGACCGTCGCGCGACGGCACGCGGCTGCTCCTCCTGCGACGAAGGACGATCGAAGCGACAGACCTACACGCGATCCCGGACGCGCCGCTCGAGGTCTGGCTGACCGACGCCGACGGTGGGCACGGCAGCGCACTCGTTCGCATCTCGAGAGCCGCGCCCGGCTATTACGGCTGGTATCCGGGCCCGAGCGAATGGGACTGGTCCGAGTGATCTAGCTTCGCGAGTCCTCAGCGACGGTTTCTCGCGGGCGGACAACCTCGACGAGCTTCAGGTCAGCGAGGGTGACGGGCTCGATCGCTGCCCACTCGTGTTCGGCGCGTGCTCCGGCGGGACAGTACGCCCACCCTGCGTCATGGATCGTGACGGGACTACCTTCCACGACCCGGCCACGCCGGCTCCCATCGAGATGAGCCGTCGCCCGGCACACGTATCGGACTAGATCGCTATTCATGCCCGCCCCCAACAACCGGTTATTCGCCGCTTGCTCGTTAAGCATACGTCCAGGCGTCTCGCTGGGATTGCGCTGCCCGAAACCAAAGACGGCGCGGCCCTCGCCGCGCCGTCTTTGTGCTTAAAAAGCGTCGCCTCGCTAGCTCTGCTCCTTGAACTCGCCTTCGATCGTGTCGCCGTCGCGCTTGGCGCCGGCGCCCGCGGGCTCCCCCTCGGGCTGCTCGGTCCCGCTCGGGGGCTGCTGCTCCGGCTGCTGCTTGGCCTGCTCCTGCTGGTACATGACCTCGCCGATCTTCGTTGAGGACGCCCGGAGTGCCTCGGTCGCCGAGTTGATCCGCTCGACATCATCGGTCTTGAGCGCGTCGCGCAGTGCCGCGAGCTTCTCCTCGACGTCCTTCCGTGTGTCTGCAGGGACCTTGTCGCCGAGATCCTTGAGCGTCTTCTCGATGGAGTAGGCCATCGTGTCGCCCTGGTTCCGGGCCTCGATCTTCTCGCGGTTGCGCTTGTCCTCCTCGGCGTGAGCCTCGGCATCCTTCACCAGACGCGAGACCTCGTCCTTGGAGAGCCCGCTGGACGCAGTGATCGTGACGTGCTGCTCGCGCCCCGTCGCCTTGTCGCGCGCCTTGACGTTGACGATGCCGTTCGCGTCGATGTCGAATGAGACCTCGATCTGCGGGATGCCTCGCGGCGCTGGGGCGATGCCGTCAAGGACGAACCGCGCGAGGCTCTTGTTGTCCCCGGCGAGCTCGCGCTCTCCCTGGGTGACATGGATCTCCACCTGCGTCTGCGCGTCGGACGCCGTGGTGAAGATCTGCGACTTCGACGTCGGAATGGTCGTGTTCCGCTCGATGAGCTTGGTGGCGACGCCACCGAGCGTCTCGATGCCGAGCGAGAGCGGCGTCACGTCGAGGAGAAGGACGTCCTTCACCTCGCCCTTGAGCACGCCCGCCTGTATGGCCGCGCCGACGGCGACGACCTCGTCCGGGTTCACGCTCTGGTTCGGCTGCTTTCCGTTGAAGAGCTTCTTCACGGTCTCTACGACGAGTGGCATGCGCGTCTGGCCGCCGACGAGGACGACTTCGTTGATCTGATCCGCGGTGACGCCGGCGTCCTTGAGCGCCTGCTTCACGGGCGTGATCGTCTTCTCGACGAGATCGCCAACGAGCTGCTCGAGCTTGGAACGGGTCAGCGTCATGACGAGGTGCTTCGGACCGGACTGGTCGGCCGTGATGAACGGCAGGTTGATCTCGGTCTGTTGCGTCGAGCTGAGCTCGATCTTCGCCTTCTCGGCGGCTTCCTTCAGGCGCTGCACGGCCTGGCGGTCGTTCCGCAGATCGATGCCCTGATCCTTTTTGAACTCGTCGATGAGCCAATCCATGATCCGTTGATCGAAGTCATCGCCACCGAGATGCGTGTCGCCGTTGGTGGCCTTGACCTCGAAGACGCCTTCTCCGAGCTGCAGGACGGAGATGTCGAACGTGCCGCCGCCGAGGTCGTACACGGCCACGAGCTCGTCCTTCTTCTTGTCGAGACCGTAGGCGAGCGCGGCCGCGGTCGGCTCGTTGATGATCCGCAGGACCTCGAGACCGGCGATCTGGCCTGCGTCCTTCGTGGCCTGCCGCTGCTGGTCATCGAAATACGCGGGAACGGTGATCACCGCCTGGGTGACCTTCTCCCCGAGATACGCCTCGGCGTCGGTCTTGAGCTTCTGAAGGATCATCGCCGAGACCTCGGGCGGCGTGAGCTTCTTGCCGACGCCAAGGACGATGAGCACGCCGCCGTTCGGCGCGGGCTCGATCTTGTACGAGACCATCTTCATGGTCCGCTGAACTTCGGGGTCGGTGAAACGCCGCCCCATCAGTCGCTTGACCGAGTAGATCGTGTTCTCGGGGTTCGTGATCGACTGCCGCTTCGCGACCTGCCCGACGAGGCGCTCGCCGTTCTTGGTGAATGCGACGACCGACGGGGTGATGCGTCCGCCTTCGGCGTTCGCAATGATCGTCGGCTCGCCACCTTCCATGTAGGCCATCGCCGAGTTTGTCGTTCCGAGGTCGATGCCGATGACTTTTGCCATTTCAGTTCTTCTCCTTGCCTTCGCTCCCACTCGAGACGGTGACGAGCGCCGGACGAATTAGCTTGTCGTGTAGCCGGTATGCCTTCTGGTGCTCCGCGATGATCGTTCCCTCTGCCTGATCCGATGGGACGTGTGCGACTGCCTCGTGCTGGTATGGGTCGAACGCCTGACCGAGCGAATCCACCGGCTTCAGTCCCTCGGCTTCGAGGATGCCGCGCAGCTTTCGCTCGAGAAGCCACATGCCCTCGACCCACGGCGTCCCCTTGAGCTCTTCGGGGATCGTCGCGAGCGCGCGATCAAACCCGTCGAGGACATCCAGGATCTTCGAGATGAGATCCGCCTTCGCGAACTTGGCGAACTCGGTGCGTTCCGCGTCGTTGCGCTTCCGGTAGTTCGCGAAATCCGCTGCCATGCGCTTCAGGTCGTTCGTGAGCTCCTCGACCCTCTGATCGGCCTGGCTTGGAGCCGGCGACTCGGCGGCGCCGGCCTCCGTGTCGACGTTCGCGTGCCCGTTGCCACCACGCTCGCGCGCGCGCTCCTCGAGCAGCTCCTCCGCGCGGCGAATCTTGTCGTCCATCAATGTCCCTCCATGACTCGAACGAGATCGCTCATGAGCGACCCCACGTAGCGGACGGCGCCGATCGAGCGCGCGTAGTCCATCCGCGTCGGGCCGACGACGCCCACAAAGCCGACCACGTCACCGCTCGCGCCGTAGCGCCCGATGACGAGACTGCAGTCGCGGAGCGACTCGTGCCGGTGCTCTCGACCGATCGTGATGTGGACCTCGCCTTCGCCAAGATCGAGCGGCAGGATCTCCGAGAGGCGCGTGTGATCCTCGAAGAGGCTCAGCATCGCGCGGCTCCGGTCGCTCTCGGCGAACTCAGGCTTGGCCAGGATGTTCTGAAACCCGTCCACGTACACCTCGCGCGCGCGGACCGTGTCGTACTCGTCCAGAATCCGAGCGAGGGCTCTCGTGATGTCGGCATCGGCGCCCTGTTCCGCCGCGGCCGCCTCGTGCACTTTCGTCGCCGTCGCGCCTCCGAGCGACTCGGTAAGCCGCGTCGAGAGCGTTCGCAGCTGCTCGGCGGTCGTGGGCGTCCCCAGCTCGAGAACCTGCTGGCGCACGGCACCGCCGTCGGCGACCGCCACCAGAAGAACGCGCCGCTCCTGAATCGGTACGACCTCCACATGGCGGAGCGTCGTGCGCTTGCTGGCGGGTGTCGTCACGATCGAGGCCTCGGCCGTGAGCCGGGCGAGGCTCGACGCCGCCACGCGCAGCCACGCCGCGGTGTCCTGCAGCGCCTGCTGGAACTGGTGCGAGACGGTGACCTGCTCGTCCGCGCGGAGCGACGCGATGGGCATGAGCGTCTCGATGAAATAGCGGTAGCCAAGGTCGGTGGGCACCCGGCCGGACGAGGTGTGCGGATGCGTCAAGAGGCCCGCGTCCTCCAGCGCGGCGAGCTCGTTTCGGACGGTCGCCGGCGAGACGTCGAGCTTGTACCCACGGACGAGCTGAACGGACGCGACCGGCTCGGCTGTCGCGATGTACTCGCGTATGACCGCGCCGAGCACCTGTCGGGCACGGGGATCAAGGTCCGGAAACTCAGCGGAATTGGGTTTCTTCGTCAATTAGCACTCTCCTATCGAGAGTGCCAAGAGCGTACCAACCCCCTACCGTCGTCGTCAAGGATGTAACGCTCGCCAACTCGCCCGTGTCCCTGGCACTCAGCGTGCTGATTCCCTGGGGCGGCGCGTCACGCCTCAGGCGGCGCGCTGCGCAGGGCGCTGCGTAGGGGTGGAGGTTTCTGGCCATGATGTCCGAGTTCAAGCAATTCCTTCTCAAAGCGAACGTTCTGGCCTTGGCTCTCGCATTTATTTTGGGCGTGGCCCTGGCGGCGGTCGTCAACTCGCTGGTTAAAGACATCATCTTGCCGCCGGTCGGTCTCCTCTTCGGCGGGGTCGATTTCAACAATCTCTTCATCGACCTCTCGGGGAAGCATCCGGCGAGCTTGAAGGCGGCGCAGGACGCGGGCTTCGCGACGATCAACTACGGCGTATTCATCAATACGGTGATCACCTTCATCATCGTCGCCTTCGTCGTGTTCCTCATCGCCCGGAGCTTCGTGAAGCCCGTTCCGACAAAGGTCTGCCCGCGTTGCCTGTCCGACGACGTGGCAGTTGGGGCCACGCGCTGCCCGCATTGCACGAGCGATCTTCAGGTCAGCGCGGCGGAAGGCCCCCTCGCAGCTCCTCTTCGTCGGTAGCGGCGAGCTGGCGGCTATGCCGCGGTGGGCGAGAGAAGCGCGCGGACGCGTGTGATGAGATCGTCGAGCTCGAACGGCTTGGTGACGTAGTCCGCGGCGCCAAGCTCGGTTGCGTAGAGGCGCTCGGACATCCCGAAGATCGCCGTCACGACGATCACCGGAAGGTGCAAGATCCGGCCGTCCGCGCGAAGCTCCCGCAGCACTGAGAACCCGTCCCGCTTCGGCATCATGAGGTCGAGGACCATGACCGAGGGCGAAAGATCATCGACGTCTCGCATGGCCTCGTCGCCGTCGTGCGCGAGCTTGGCGTCGAGGCCGTCGTCCTTGAGCGCGGTCAGCATGACGTCGCCAAGGGTCGGATCGTCCTCCACGACCAGCACGAGCGGCCGCTTCCGCGGCGGGGTTGCCACCTAGAACCGGACCTCCTTGGCGAGGCGGTCGGCGTCCTTGATCGCGATCCGGCGGCGGCGGATCGAGATGATCTCGCGGCGCTCGAGATCGCCGAGCACGCGGTTCACCGAGACCCTCGACGCCCCGATGAACGCAGCGAGCTCGTCCTGCGTTAGGGTCAGCTCGTTCGTGCCGTCCCCGCTCGAGCGGACCAGGTCCAGCAGGTATTTGGCGACCCGGCTCGGCACGTCGAGGAATATGAGGTCCTCGACGCGATCCGAGAGGCGGCGGATGGTGCGGGCGAGGGTCTCGAGGACGACGCGGAACGACGCTGGGTGCGATTCCAGGTAGGCCAGAAAGTCATCGCCGGCGAGCAGGGCGGCGCGTGTGTCCTCCAGGGCGGTCGCGGACGCCGAGCGCGGACTTCGGTCGAAGAGTGCGAGCTCGCCGAAGAACTCCCCCGGCCGCATGATCGCCACGAGGGCCTCCTGGCCGAACTCCCCCGGGAGCGCGATCTTCACCCCGCCGTCCAGGACCATGTACAGGTGCGTCCCCGGGTCATCCTTGCGAAAGATCATCTCGCCCCGCTTGAAGCTCTTCGTGCGTACCCGATCCGCGATCTCCGCGAGCTCGCTCTCGGGAAGACGGGAGAAGAGGGGAAGCCGCCGAAGGTGCTCGGCGACGCGCTGCTCGGGCATCCGCCGGATTCTACGAGGGCAACTTGACGGCCCGAGCATCATGAGCGGCCCATGGACGAACCAAAGGAAAAGGCTCCGGTCGCTCTCGGCGAGGCGTACATCTCGGGCGGGCTGACCGCGCTCGACGACGGTCCGCGCACCAAGCTGTTCTACGAGCTCCTGGCGGAGATCGTCGAGGCCGCCGGCTTGCGCGCGTATCTTCCCCACCGGGTCACCGATCCCGTCGGCGCCGCGCACCTGGATCCGCGCTCGGTGTATGAGATCGACCGCGCGCATGTCACGGGCGCGACCGTGCTCGTCGCCTATGCCGGCATCCCGTCGTTCGGTGTCGGCATCGAAGTGGAGGTCGCGCGCGAGCACGGCGTCCCGGTGATCGTGGTGGCCGAGCGCGATCGGCCGATTTCGCGGCTCCTGCTCGGAAATCCGGCGGTCGTCGAGGTCGTGAAGTTCGCGGACCTCGACGGGTTGCGGCGCGCGCTCGCGGCGGCGCTTGCCGCGGTCGCTTCGGTGACACGCGACGGCACGCGCCCGACGGTCTCCGATGACGTCGTCGTCCGGCGATTCATCGCGAGCCTCGAGGAGGCGCGCCGGCTGCCCGCGGCGGAGATCACCGCGCTCCTCCGGGTCGGCGAGCTCGACGGCGAGACGGCCGCCGCCATCCGCGAGGCGGTCCACGGCGGGCGGCTCTTTGCCGCGGGCCTCCGTGATCTCGTCGGCCGGTACGCTTTGCGCGGCGGGGACCTCGGCGCGTTCGTCCTGCGCGACGTGCTGGAGCGGTCGCTCACCGAAGCGGCGGGCACCCTCGGGGTCGACGCGCGCACCGTGCGCCGTCACGTCGCGACCGCGCGCGTTCGTGTCGGACTTGCCGAGGACGCCGCGGGCGATTCGGTCGCACAATGGCTTGTGACCGAGCTCATCGCGCCGCCGACGCGGGCGCTCCAGCTCCATCTCTTTGGCGTAACGAAGGCTCGCCGCTAACGTCGCGGGCTACTCCGCCCCGCTATAGGCAACTAGATAGGTAGGTAGGAATGGGCAAAGGACAAAAGAAGCAGAAAACCAGCGGAAAGCTGGGCTGGCGGAGCAAGAAGGCGAACCACGGGCGCAAGCCCGGAATGGGCCGCGGAAAGCGCAACTAGAGAGGGCACGCCGCAGGGCGTGCCCTCCCTCTTTCAGAGCTCGAGCCTCTCTTAGCGGCGCTTCTTGCGAGTGGCGGAGCTACGCCGCGTCGTGCGCTTCGCGGTCGACCGTCCAGCGCTCTTCCGGCGCGCCGTCGTCTTCCGACCACCGCGCTTCGCAGTCGTCCGCTTCGCGGTGCCGCGCTTGGCGGTGCTCCGCTTCGCGGTGGTGCGCTTGGCGGTCGTCTTGCGCCGGCTCGTCGTCCGCTTTGCGGTGGTCTTCCGTCCGCCTGCGCTCGTGCTCGCGCGGCGCCGAGTCGTCTTACGACCGCCGCCGCCGGATGCTGAGCCGCTCATCGGCGAGGGCGGAGGCGGCGTCGGACTTGACGGGAGCGGCGTGGGCCAGACCGAGCCGGGCTCCTTCTGCGCGGACCAATCGGTGCCTTCGTCTTCCTGCATGGTTCCTCCCCAAATATCGGTGGAGCGTTCGCGTGATGCATATCGAATTCCGCTTGGCATAGCAAGCGCCGAAAGCGTGCGTCGTCGCGCTAGGGCAGAAGACGGACGAACACTTCGCTCGCCAAAAGCCGCCCACGAGCGGTGAGCCTTGCGTGACGACCCGTTATCTCCACAAGGTGCGCGGGCTCGACCTCGCGGAGGGCGCTCCGCACGCGCGTCGCGGCCGTGCCGCCGAAGCGTGCCGCGTAACGCTCGAGGTCGAGGCCCGAATCGAGTCGCAGGGCCAGCATTGCGGCCTCGCTCGGCGGGTCAGCCTCCGCGTCGACCATTCGCTCGCTCCCCGACTCCGCGCGTGAGATGTAGGCACGGAGCTCGGGCGGGTTCGCGGACCGCGCGCCCGCAAGATGCGAGTGCGCGCCGGCCCCGACGCCGAGCCAATCGCGGTCGCGCCAATACCCGAGGTTGTGCAGCGAACGCTTTCCCGGGCGTGCCCAGTTCGCGATCTCGTAGTGCCGGTAGCCGGCGCGGTCGAGGAAGCGTTCGGCGACGCGGTACATCCGGGCGATACCGGCGTCGTCCGGTTGCGCCGCCGCGGCCGCGCGGCGCCAGCGTTCGAGGACCGGCCACCCGCCGCCTGGCCAGTTCGGGATGGACCCGTCCGGATCGAGCCGCAGCTCGAGCGGGTAGCAGGAGACATGATCGGGGTTCAGCCGCGTTGCTGTCTCGAGGTCCCTCTCCCAGGCCGCGATCTCCTGTCCAGGCCAGCCGAAGATCAGATCGAGATTCACGTCCAGCCTGGCATCCCGCGCCACCGCGACCGCGGCCGCGCTGTCCTCCGGCTGGTGGGTCCGCCCGAGTGCCCGCAGGCCGCGCGCGTCGAAGCTCTGCGCCCCGAGCGAGAGACGCGTGAGACCGAGCGCGAGCCAGGCCTCGAGCCGCGCGCGATCGAGCGTGGCGGGGTTTGCCTCGAGCGTGACCTCGCGCGGCCGAAGGACGAAGGCGCGGCGCAGCGCGTCGCCGAGCATCTGGATCTCCGCGGGCTCGAGCAGGCTCGGCGTTCCGCCGCCGAAGAAGAGCGTACGGACGCGTGGACGGCCGAGGAGCGCTCCCTCCCGCGCGATCTCGCCGCCGAGCGCGTCGAGGTAGCGCGACCGGAGCGCGGTCGTCGCGGGCGCGGTCGCGAAGTCGCAGTACGGGCAACGCGATGCGCAGAACGGAATGTGGACGTAGAGGCCGATACCGCGCATCACCGCGTCACACCCAGCGGATTGGGGAGCAGAGCGTCCGCCGAGAGCTCCGCCGTGCGCCCGAGATCGATGAGCCACTCGCGCGATTCGTAGACGAACGCAAGGAGATGGCTCGGCTGCCAGTCGCTCTCCGTGACGATCCGCTCCTCGCCGAAGTCGGGAAGGAGGAGCACGTAGGCCGTCGCGCGGTCCACGAGGCGCGCTCCGGACACACCGAATCCGCCCATGCCCTCCGCGCTACCGAGCGCCGCCACGATCGACGCGCGGAGCGGCGCCACGACCTCGCCGAGGCGCGCGTCCTCGCCGGACGGCTCGACGCCCGCCGCGTGCTGCAGCGCGACCGACGAGCGCGCCGCGTAGAGGCCTTCCAGCAGGCCGCGCGTTTCGCGCGACAGCTTCTCCCACATCGCCGACGCGTCGTTTTCGGAGACCGCGCGCAAGAAGGTGGACGCGGCGAGCTGCGTGGGGTGCTCGAACTGGATCTTGGGAGATTTCATGTCTCGTCACCGATCCGGAGGACCGCGAGGAAGGCCTCCTGCGGGATCTCGACCGATCCCACCATCTTCATGCGCTTCTTGCCTTCCTTCTGCTTCTCGAGGAGCTTGCGCTTGCGCGTGATGTCGCCGCCGTAGCACTTCGCGAGCACGTCCTTCCGCTTCGCTTTCACGGTCTCGCTCGCGACGATCTTCCCACCGATCGCGGCCTGGATGCGGACGTCGAACATCTGCTTCGGGATGAGTCCGCGGAGCTTGTTCACCAGGACGCGGCCCGTCTGCTGCGCGCGCTCGCGGTGCGTGATGATCGAGAGCGCGTCGACGATCGTGCCTGCGACCAGGATGTCGAGGCGCACCAGATCCGCTTGGCGGTACTCCGCGAACTCGTAGTCGAGCGACGCGTACCCGCGCGAGCTCGACTTCAGCTGGTCGTAGAAATCGACGATCACCTCGGAGAGTGGCATGTCGTATTTCAGCATCGCGCGCGTCGGGTCGACATAGCTCATGTCGGCGAGTGACGCGCGTTTCGTCTGTGCGAGCTCCATCACCGGTCCGACGTGCGCGGTCGGCACGATGACCGTCACCTTCATCCACGGCTCGCGGATCTCGACGATCGTGCCCGGGTCCGGCAGGAGGGCCGGGTTGTCGATCGCGATCTCGGCGCCCTTCTGGGTGATCACGCGGTACTCGACCGATGGCGACGTCGCGATGAGGTCGAGGTCGTACTCGCGCTCGAGCCGCTCCTGGATGATCTCGAGGTGAAGGAGGCCGAGGAAACCGCCGCGGAAGCCGAAGCCGAGCGCCTGCGAGGTCTCGGGCTCGTAGATGAGGGACGCGTCGTTCAGACGGAGCTTCTCCATCGCGTCTTTCAGGAGCGGGTAGTCCTGCGCGTTCGAGGGATAGAACCCGGCGAAGACCATCGGTTTCGCCGGCCGGTAGCCAGGCAGCGGCGTGGTCGCCGGCCGTGACGCCAGAGTGAGCGTGTCACCGACGCGGCAGTCGGCCACCGCTTTGAGCCCCGTCGCCACGTAACCGGTTTCGCCCGTCTCGAGGCGCGCGATCGGCCGGGCGTCGGGCACGAACACGCCGAGCTCGAGCAGCTCGCTCTCCTTCTCCGTCGCGAAAAGCCGGATGCGGTCGTGCGCGGTGAGCGAGCCGTCGATCACACGAACGTGCGCGACGACGCCCTTGTAGGCGTCGTAGTGCGAGTCGAAGATGAGCGCGCGGAGCGGCGCGGCGACGTCGCCGACGGGCGGTGGCACGCGCTCGACGATCGCGTCGAGGAGCTCGTTCACGCCCGCGCCGGTCTTCCCGGAGACGAGGAGGATCTCCTCGTCGCGGAAGCCGAGCGTGGTGCGCAGCTCCTCCCGGATCACGTCGATGTCGATGTTCGGCAGGTCGATCTTGTTGATGACGGGGATGACCTCGAGGCCCTGCTCGACCGCGAGGTACGCGTTCGCGAGGGTCTGCGCCTCGATACCCTGCGATGCGTCGACGAGCAGGACCGCGCCCTCGCACGCCGCCAGCGAGCGGCTCACCTCGTACGTGAAGTCGACATGGCCGGGGGTGTCGATGAGGTTGAGCTCGTGCTCGCGCCAGGTCATGCGTACCGCCCGCGCCTTGATCGTGATCCCGTGCTCGCGCTCGAGCTCCATCGAGTCGAGCAGCTGGTCGCGCATCTCGCGGAGCGGCACGGTGCCGGTCGTCTCGAGCAGCCGATCGGACAGCGTCGTCTTGCCGTGATCGACGTGTGCGATGACGCAGAAGTTGCGGATGCGTGCGAGCTCGGCCATCGCGCTCAGATTACGGTTAGACGGGTACGATCATCCGCCGCCTGTGGCGCCCTGGACGTCGCGCCGCTCGAAAAGCCAAAAGGCGATGCCGCCAAGGACGAGTGTGTAGACCGCAAGCACGGCCAGCGCGTGGGTTTGGTCCGGCAACGTGCCGCCGGCGAGGCCGCCGGAGCCTCCGACCCATCCGGAGATGTTCCGGACGAGAAAGAAATCGGCGACGTTCTGGAACCAGCTGAACAGGTTCGAGAAGAGCGCGACGATCAGCTGCTCGGCGAAGTAGTAGCCCAGGCCGATCGCCATCCCCGCGGCGGACGACCTCGCGACCACCGTCACGAAGGTCGTGAGCGCGACGTACGGCAGGGTCGAGCTCCACGCCTTCCAGAGGGCGATCCCGGCGTCGGACCACGTCGCCGTGCCCGCGCCCGGAGGCGGCGCGCCCGCGATGGCGGCCGCGACGACGCTGCTGATCGCGACGGTCCCAAGCGCCACGGCGAGACCGAGGAAGGCGATGACCGCGAGCGTGATGATCTTCGCGGTGAGGTATGGCCACCGGCCGATCCCCTGCGTGAGCGCCGATCGCAGTGTGCCGGCTCCGTAGTCGATCCCGACCGCCGACGCCGTGAGTATCGCGATGAGGATCAGCGCGAGCGTCTGCACGATGCCGAGGGCTGTCGAGATACTGCCCGGTAGCGTGAAGCCCTGGTATGCGCGTGCGACGCGCGCCGGTAACGTGGCCGCCTGCTGGCGACACTGCGCGGCGAGACCCGCGACGACCTGTGCGTCGAGATCGGTCGGCTGCCGCGCCGGATTCCCGGACAGGAGGTCGTTGCACGCGACCGTGCGCGGGGCCCGCCCCTGCTGTTGCTGCAGCGACGCCGGGACGGTCAGCTCGCCGCCCGTGGTCTGGAGGTTCTGGTACGAGAAGAACTGCCCCCACACCGCGAGCTGGGCGAAGAGGATCGCGAAGATGAGCAGGATCCATAGCATCCAGCGCCGCCGGAGCTTGAACCACTCCCACCGTGTGAGGTTCGCAACGTTCCCGATCACGACCGTCCCTTTCCCGTCGTTGGATCCGTGCCGGTGATCTCCATAAAGAACTCCTCGAGCGAGCGATGAACGGGAGTCAGCTCGTTCACGTAGACGTCGCGCTGCGCCAGTGCGCGCGATATCTCCCAGGCGCGTTTCTGATCGGCTGTGACCATAAGGGCCCCGTCCTGGTGCTCGACGTGCTCGACCCAACGCACCTCGGCAAGCGCCGCCTGGGCCTTTGGGTCGTCGGTCGTGCGGAGCCGGAGTCCGTCGTGCTGACGAAGCAGCTCCTGGATCGAACCCTGCGCGATCAGCTTGCCGCGCGAGAGGACGGCGACGTTGTCGCACACGAGCTCGGTCTCGGCAAGCAGATGGCTTGAGAGA
>WNGC01000190.1_pt1 | contig 32780 bp, 20 predicted proteins | sample 5400051 | NCBI WGS metagenome assembly WNGC01 (sample SAMN13153368, study PRJNA577476) | soil metagenome | isolation source: 20 cm soil or saprolite under grassland replicate 2 | place: USA:California | collected 2016-06-15
TGGCCGCCTTGATTCCTCGCAGGACGCTGAGGCGCAATTCGTCTTTGGCGCGCATGGCGTCGACCAGGTCCTTCTGGATTTTTTCGGCAAGATTCATCTTCAGCTCCTCGCTTCCTTGAATATAGCAGACCGGGAAATCCGCCGCGAAGGAATGGTTCCACGGCTTCTTGCGGCGGCCGAGCCGTACTTATTTGACAGCGTGCGCGAGGCTCGCTACTTTGGATTGCTTGTAAAGTGCGGGAAGAACGCGCAGGAGATGACCGGGCCTCATGAAAGTCGTCGTAGCGGACAAGATCAGCGATCGGGGCGTGCAACTGCTCGAGGAGCAGCCCGGCTGGAACATCGTGCTTACCACCAAGGATACTCTAAACGCGGAGATCGCCGATGCAGATGCTCTGATTGTGCGCAGCGCAACGAAGGTCACTGCGGAATTACTGGACCGGGCGAAGAAATTGCGCGCCGTAGGCCGCGCGGGCGTGGGCGTGGATAACATCGACTTGGACGAAGCCACCAAGCGCGGGGTACTGGTCATGAGTACGCCCGGCGGAAACGCCATCAGCGTTGCGGAGCACACCTTTGCGCTGCTTTTGGCCTTGGCGCGGCAGGTGCCGCGATTGGACAAAGCCATTCACGAGGGACGCTGGGAAAAGTCATCCGCAGCGGGAACGGAAGTGCGAGGTAAAACTCTCGGCTTGATCGGTCTGGGACGAATTGGCAGCGAAGTCGCCGTGCGCGCTGAGGCCTTTGACATGCGCGTGCTGGCGTATGACCCGTACATCAGTGAGGCAGCGGCGCACGAGATTTCCGTCGAACTGGTGCCTCTGGAAAAGCTGCTGGCGGAGAGCGACTTCGTTTCGCTGCATACCGCGCTTAGTCCTGCGACTCAGAATCTCATTAACGCCTCGACCATCCAGAAGATGAAAAAAGGGGCGCGAGTGATCAATACCGCGCGTGGGGAGCTGATTGACGAAGCGGCCCTGGCGGACGCCTTGAGGAGCGGGAAATTCGCGGGGGCAGCGGTGGACGTGTTTATGGAAGAGCCGCCGACGAATTCGCCGCTCGTGGGGCTCCCGAACGTGATTGCCACGCCGCACGTGGCGGGCTCGACGGCGGAAGCTCAGGAAGAGGTCGGCACGCAGGTCGCCGTTCAAATCAAGGATTACCTAGCGGAGGGAATCATTCGTAACGCCGTGAACCTGCCGGCGCTGTCCGCGGACCAATACCGGCGCGTGCGGCCGTACTTGGAATTGGCAGAGCGACTGGGCTCGCTGGTTTCGCAGGCGGCGGCGTCCCGCCCGGCGCGGATTCGTATTCGGTATGCGGGCGAAGTGGCTGAAGTGGGCACGCATCTGCTTCGCAGCGCCGTATTAGCGGGGGTGCTCAACGTCGTGCTGGACGAAAAGGTGAATGTTGTCAATGCGCCGGCCGTGGCTGCAGCAAGAGGCTTGATCGTGGAAGAAGAGACGCGCAGGCGCGAACACGGCTTCCCGAACACGCTGGAAGTCTCCGCGCTGCCCGAAAAAACCGGATCAGCGCCAGGATTTACAGTCGAGGGCACAGTACTGCATGACGGTTCGCCGCGCGTGCTGCAGATCGAAGGGATTCCGCTGGAAGCTCTGCTTGAGGGCACAATTCTCTACTTGAGAAACCGCGACGAACCTGGCGTCATCGGCCAGATTGGAAGCACTCTAGGCAAGCTCGGCGTCAATATCGCTACCTTCGCCCTCGGACGCCGTGATGCCCAACGCGGAGCCGATGCCATCTCCCTTGTTCGCGTCGACGGCGAGGTGTCGGCTTCCATCCTTGCGCCAATCCGTGCGATTCCGGCCGTCACTGAGGCCAAACTCCTGCACTTAGGCTAGTGCGCATCTACTCTTTTCGGAGACCGGGCCCCGCAAAGTGGCCTTGCCTATCTGCTGTGCCCGTAAAGCAGACAGCATCCCTGCCCGCAGTCCAATAATCCCTTCAATAAAGCATTGGAGTACGGCTCCTCAGCCGGAAGGGGAGCTGTATGAGGAGAAACTGGTTGAGTGAATAAGACCGAACGCAGGTAGCGAAGCGCAGGCGAACTCTGGCGGCGCAACCTTGACACCCGAGGCGGATAAGGTTGGAATTCCTGCAATCTGATCGTTGCGAGATATCGGCACGAGGGCAGGGCGGGTACTGGTCCGGCCATACGAAGCATGCGTAAAAGAACTGCATTAAATCGAAACAAATCGAAATTAAATCGAAATAACTTGACTTATTTGGGCAACCTGTTCTAAAAGCTATGTCAACGTTAGATTTAGTTGAGTGGTAAGTAAGGTTGCCCGGGGATCATTACATTATTATGAGGGTCCTGACTCGGCGGTGAGTCGACATCGCTGCTCATTTTTCCGGCGCCTTCCCTGTGAGTTCTGATCTTGAATCATGGTGCGCGAAAGGGGCAGTTTATGAAGCGGCCATTTCTCATTGTCAATTTCGCGGTGCTGGTTTGCGCCCTAATGCTCGCCGCAACGGGCTGGGGACAGACCGGGACATCGACCATTCGCGGAACCGTAAAAGACCCGTCTAACGCGTTGGTCTCGGGCGCAACCGTTACCATCACCAGCCTGGAGACGAACGCCGTGCGAACGATGCAGACGACCACGGCGGGAACGTTTGTCTTCGAATTCCTTTCGGTCGGAGATTACGAGATAAAAGTCGAGGCGAAAGGGTTCCGAAAATCGGTTGTGCGGCCGGTGCAAGCCCTGGTGGCCAACGTGACCGATGTTTCAGTGGCACTGGAGATCGGAGAAATAAGCTCGACGGTGACCGTCGAAGCCGTCGCGGCCACGGTTCAAGTAAACACAGCGGACGCGACGCTAGGAAACAACTTTAGCAGCACGCAACTGACCCAGTTGCCCATCGAGGGGCGTGGGGTGCTTCCGCTGCTGACGCTGCAAGCCCAGGTGACGCCGGACGGGTACGTGGCCGGCGGGCGGAGCGATCAATCCAACGTCACGCTGGATGGCGTGGACATCAACGACGCGGAGACGAGCGATGTTAGCAAACCGGTGCTGCGGCTGAATTCCGAAGCCATTGAAGAGTTTCGCGTAGTTACGGTGAACGCCAACTCCGACGAAGGCCGGTCGTCCGCGGCGCAGATCAACCTGGTAACCAAGAGCGGCACCAATTCGTGGCATGGGTCGGCCTTTGAATTCCACCGCAATACGATTTTTACGGCGAACGATTTCTTCAACAACCGCAGCGGAGTCGAGCGTCCCAAGCTGATCCGCAACGTGTTTGGCGGAACCCTGGGCGGGCCCATCGTGAAGAACAAGCTATTCTTCTTTTACAGCTATGAGGGCCGCCGCGACGCCAGCGGCACCTCCATTACGTCTCTGGTGCCTCTGGCGGGATTAGGAAAGGGTCAGCTCGTCGTCAACGCACAGCGCTGCACCCAGAATACGGCTAGCGGGGACGTTACGTGCGAGACGCCGCAAGACTTCACACTTACCACTCCTCAACTCGACAACGCTTGGAGCATGGTGCACACAAACCCAGTTGCCATTCAGGCCCTCAATGATGCGGCAACTAAGTACCCCGCAAACGATACTTCGATCGGTGATGGAATCATGACGAATGGATTCCGATTTAATGCCTCAACGCCGGTAAGGTTGAATTCAAATTTTGCCAGGATCGACTGGACCATCAACAGCAAGATGAACGCGTTTTTCCGGTTGAATACTTACTACGACATGGACACGACCGCCGTACTTCCTGCGTTTCCGGACACGCCGGCGCCCAGTTTGTGGGCGCATCCCTGGGGGGTGTTGGCGAGCCACAACTGGACGATCGGCCATAGTTTGGTGAACAGCTTCCGGTATGGCTTGACGCGACAGGGTTTCAGCCAGCAAGGCGACAGCAGCCAGAACGAGATCACCTTCCGGGGCGTCTTTCAACCGACAAACTTTAACCGCACGACATCGCGCACTACTCCGGTCCACAACATTGTGGATGACGTTGCATGGATCAAGGGAACTCACACCATCAAATTCGGCACCAATGTGCGGCTCGTGAAGAATAACCGCACCGGCTTTTCCAATGCGTACGACTCTGCCAGCACGAACTTTTTCTTTTATTCGCCTGCCGGTACCGCGGTCACCGACCCCCTGGACACTTATATCGGGGATCCCGCGAACAACTTGCTGCCGACAACTGATACTCCTACCTCGCATCAGTATGTACAGATAGCCAGCAACCAAAATGGCGTGGATGCAGCCGGAGCTGCGTTGATCGGCAGGTATACATCCTATTCCGCGAGATTCACGTTCGGACAAGACGGGTCGCTCCTTCCTTCCGGGACGCCCACGAACCGCTCATTCGCTACAAATGCCTACGACTTCTACGTTCAAGACTCGTGGAAACTTCGCCCGAGTTTGACTTTGAACGTGGGGCTCCGCTACACGATCAGCAGCCCGGTGCAGGAGACGAACGGCTTCGGAGTGGTGACCGATATTTCGACCGAGGAATTCCTGAGGCGCCGGATTGCAGGTGCAAACAGCGGTACACCTTATATTCAGCCGCTCACTCTGATTTTGGCCGGCGGGAACGGCAAAGGAAACTTGTATAACTGGGACAAAAATAACTTCCAGCCGCGTATCTCGGTAGCTTGGTCTCCCTCCGGTGGCGGCTTTTGGCACAGTTTGTTCGGGAATCGGGGGACGTCCGCGATCCGTGCCGGGTTTGCGCTGATGAATGACTATTACGGCGAAGCGCTCGCCTCGCAGTTTGACCTGAACAACAGGCTGGGCTATACCTCAAATGTAGCGATTTCGGCGAATACTTATAACCTCACGACGAAGCCAGCGCCGCTCTTCACGGGGTTCAATCAGGATATCCGCACCTTGCCGCCGCCGCCCGGGGCTGTGTATCCGACTTCGGTCTCGTTCCCGCGGCAACAGCCCTCGGACTTTAGCCGCCGGATTGAAAGCGGAATCGACACCGCGCTGCAAGCACCGACTCATTACCAGTTTAATCTGACATATGAGCGCGAAATACGCGGAGGAATGTTGTTCCAGGCGTCTTATATCGGCCGGCTGGCGCGGCATCTTCTGGCTACCCGCGACGTGATGGCGCTGAATGACTTGCGCGATCCGAAGAGCGGAATGGACTGGTACACAGCTGCGACAATACTGGAAAAGCAGCGACAGTTAGGAACCGATCCGGCCAACGTCCAGCCGATCCCCTACTTCGAGAATATCCTTCCAGCGGGCTACGCAGCCACTGCGGTTGCCAACGGCTACACCCTTCCGGCAAACGCTACGAGCACGCAAGCGGTCTACGCGGAGGGCTTCGAGTTCTGGGCCAACGACTGGACAGACATGCAGGATGAAATCGAGAACTATGCGGGCCAAACCCTCGGTCAAGCCAACCCAGTATCGTATTTCTTCGATCCTCAATACGGCGCGCTTTCCGCGTGGGGAACGATCGCCAAGTCGAATTATCACGGCTTCTCGGCTTCCCTTCGGCAAAGGATTCACAACCTGCAGTGGGATTTTAACTATACCTACTCGCATTCCCTTGACAATGCTTCGGGACTCCAAACTAGCACTACATACGGCGGCGCATTTATTGAGAACGCCCTTCGTCCGAATGACAACTACGCTAACTCGGACTTCGATCTAAGGCACATCATCAACGCGAACGCCATCTATCAGTTGCCGTTTGGCCGGGGGAGGCGTTTCGGAAGCAACATGAGCCGGGGCTTGGATGCCCTCGTCGGCGGCTGGCAACTTTCCGGTATCTACAGGTGGAACACCGGGCTGCCGAATGGCCAGCCCTATGATACCGGGCAGTGGTCCACTAACTGGGAAGTTCAAAGCAACGTGACGCAAGTGGTAAGTGTTCCGACATGCCCGACTCGGGGCGACGCGAACACTCCGCCGAAGCTGTTTGGGTGCAACACGGTTGCTGCCTATCAGAGCTACCGCCCCTCGTATCCCGGAGAGACTGGGCAGCGCAATATACTGCGGGCGCCGGGCTATGTGGCTCTCGATATGGGACTGAGCAAGGTCCTCACGATGCCCTGGAGCGAGAAACAGCAACTGGCCCTCCGGTGGGAAGTTTTCAACGTGACCAACACACAGCATCTTACAGGCGCCGATGCTACTAACAGCAACCTTGCGGTCGATCCGGATGCCGCCCTGAACAACCTTCAGCCGCCGCCGGACTGGTCGAACTTCACGAAGATTCAAGGAACACCGCGAGTGATGCAGATCGGCATCCGGTACTCGTTTTAGCGCGCGGACACGTTCTAGTCCGCCAACCATAGAGGTCGACCGTTCAACCTGCCGCCGGAAGGTATCAGTCCTCCGGCGGTACTGTTTTTCTCTATCGCGTGAGGCGCAGAAGATGGCTTGGCGGCATCTGTCGAGCTAGGCTTGGCGGGATCGTGGACACAAGAATCGCACTAGGAGCCGGCCATCGAAATCGGAAGTAAATCGAAGCTAAATCGAAGTATTTAGAATAACTTGTCTTGACATCTCGCCTCATCCTGGCCTAAAAGTTTTCTTAACTTTCGCTCGAAGAAAGTGGTGGCTGGGTTGCCCGGGGAAACTCTGATTTCGCTGTCAGGACTCGTTCCGGACATACTACCGGGGCCCGCCATTCATGTTTGGCATCCCTGCGTGAGTTTTCATACCCCATCAGATGGTGCGCGAAAGGAGCAGTTCATGAAGTCTTCTAGATTTGGAAAGTCTTTCTTCGCAATCCTGCTGCTTTGCTTGTTCGTCACTGTCCGCGGCTGGGCGCAGACCGGAACGACTTCGCTGCGCGGGACGGTCACAGATAAAACGGGAGCAAGCGTGGGAACGGCAAAAGTGTCGCTGGATAACGTGGGGCAGGCTCTCCACCGCGAGGCGCAAACGAGCGCTACAGGTGAGTATGATTTCGTGGCGTTGCCACCCGGCACGTATTCGCTAACTATCGAAAAAGAGGGTTTTCGGAAGTACGAGCAGAGGAACTTGCAATTGCTGGTGAGCCTGCCGGCGACGGTTAATGCCACACTCGAGGTCGGAGCGACGTCGCAAACAGTGGAAGTCACAGCCTCAGCGGTCGCCTTGAATACGGCCGATGCCTCAATCGGGAACGCGTTCGGCGAGAATCAGGTGAAGGGGCTGCCGCTGGAGGGGCGGAACGTGCCAGACCTGCTGACGCTGCAGGCTGGCGTTGCCTACACGGGCAATCGCTCCGACGTCAACCGAGACATCGATACGCGAAGCGGCGCCGTGAATGGCGCACGTAGCGACCAGAGCAACATTACGCTGGATGGAGTAGATGTCAACGACCAGGTGAAGGGCAGCGCCTTTACGTCCGTCTTGCCAGTCACATTAGACTCCGTCCAGGAGTTCCGTGTAACGACGACAAACGCGAACGCCGACCAAGGACGCTCCTCGGGTGCCCAGGTATCACTCATCACCAAGAGCGGCACCAACAATTTTCACGGTTCGCTCTACGAGTACCACCGCAACACCGCCACAAGCGCCAACGATTTCTTCGTAAAGACGGCGGAATTGCAGTCAGGTCAGGCGAATGTGCCCCCCAAGCTCATTCGCAACATCTTCGGAGGCTCGCTCGGCGGGCCGATCCTCAAGGATCGTTTCTTCTTCTTTGCGAACTACGAAGGCTCACGTCAGCGCGAGGAATCCAGCATCATCCGCATCGTGCCAAGCGACGCCTTACGGCAGGGCCTAATCCAGTATAAGTGTGCCACGAGCGATCCCAACTGCGCCACGAGCAATTCCAGCGTGGGTGTTGTTAACAATGCGAACCCTTCCCTTGGCCTTGTCGCCACTTTGACTCCAGACCAGATCAAAGCTATGGACCCCTTGGGCCTTGGCGTCAACCCCGTCATGCTGAAGTACTTCAACTCTTTTCCTGAACCCAATGACTTTAGCCAGGGTGATCTGCTTAATTTTGTCGGATATCGCTTTCGGGGGCCCGTCCCGACGAACAACAATTGGTATATCGCCAGGGCTGATTACAAAATCACGCGCAGCGGTAGCCAAACTCTCTTTTGGCGCGGGGCTCTGCGAAACGACGCGCACTCCACGGCTCCCTACCTTCCAGGATCCCCGCCCGAGCATACTTTCGCCGACTACAGCAAGGGCTTCAGCGTGGGCTACACTGCACTACTCAAGCCCACCCTAATCAATAACTTCCGCTGGGGCTTCACGCGGCAGAGTTTTGGCAATATCGGCAACAATGACAGCCAACCGTTCGTTTTTTTTCGTGGACTAAATGACGACGAGGGAGCCAACAACTCCGAGCTCGCCGTCACTCGCAGCAGTTCTTTCCAGACTCCGGTGCACAACTTCGTGGATGACCTGTCTTGGACAAGGGGCAAGCACACTCTCCAGTTCGGCACGAATATCCGTTTCATCCGGAATCCTCGGCAGAACTTCCTTAGTTCCTTCTCCTCGGCCTCGACGAATTCATCGGGACTCGACACTGCCGGAATCGTCGGCAACCCCCATGCTGCACTTGACCCTGGAAATCACTCGAGCGACGGGCTTCCTGCCGTGGATCCCTCATTCAGGCTTGGGTACAACTGGCCAATTATGGCGATGATGGGAATTGTCAGCGAAGTGGACGCGACTTTCAACTTTGATAAAACTGGCGCGGCGCTTTCTCAGGGGGCGGCGCTGAAGCGACGGTTCGCGGCGGACGAATATGACGTCTATCTCCAGGATTCCTACCGGATCCGGCCAAACCTAACCATAAGCTACGGCCTGCGCTACTCCTTGTTCTCTCCGCCTTGGGAGACCACAGGAACCGAGGTGACTCCTAAAGGGTTTCCAGCCGGTGGCGGAAACCCGCTGACTCTGGGGCAGTGGTTTCAATCCCGGGCAAGCAAGATGCTTACGGGCGGTTCCTCGGTTACCGATCCGCTCCTCACCTACAGCCTGGCCGGTCCGGCCAACGGAAAACCCAGTTATTACAACTGGGACGATAAGAACTTTGGGCCGCACCTGTCCGTTGCCTACACCCCGCGGAGCCGTGGGGGGTTGCTGGGGGCACTTTTCGGAAATGGGGATAAGACGGTCATCCGCGGAGGCTTTGGGATAGTATTCGATCGCATCGGTGCAGGCCTGCTGGACACCTTTGACCGACGGGGCTCTTTCGGCCTTTCCACGGGGATAACTGCTCCTGTGCCATGTGTAGGACCGAGTAGCCTTGACGCCTGTACGAATACACCCATAGCGCCGCGACTCACCGATCTTAATACCATCCCTCAGGTCGACGGGTCTGGTAGTCCATATTTCCCCGCGACGCCAAACGGAGGCTTCCCTTTTACATATCCACCGGCCGGTACGGGTTTGGCGATCCAGTGGGGATTGGATGACGGGATCAAGACACCCTACGCTTACACGATAGACTTCTCGATTGGGCGCGAGCTACCCGGAAATGTGAGCCTTGAAGTCTCCTATGTAGGACGACTCGCGCACCGGCTGTTGTCGCAACAAGATCTAGCGATGCCGCTTAACATCGTGGACCCAAAATCCAAAGTCGACTACTTCACAGCGGCCAGGCGTCTCAGTGAGCTGGGATTCAAGGGCACGCCAACTTCGGCAATCAACGCGAGCGTAGTGGGTCCCACAGCGGCCTACTGGCAAAATATGGTCGCGCCGTTGAAGGCCGGCGACCAGTATTCACTCGCTTGCAGCGGGGGTTTCACAACCGACGTCACGCAGGCCATGTACGACCTCTTTGCCTGTGGCGGAGGGCCGGTATTCGGCTTCGGTGACGAGACTACGCCCCTTGCTCAGTTGGACTACTGGGGCTCTGATTTCAGTGGAAACGCGGGCATACTCGGCCAATCTGGCACCTATTACCCCTCGATCTTCGGCCCGAATGCGTACTTCAATAGCCAGTTTCACTCGCTGTACACCTGGAGATCGGTGGGCAATGCGAATTACCACGCCATGCAAATCAGCCTGCGAAAGAAAATGACACACGGCGTGCAATTCGATTTTAACTACACCTTCTCCAAGTCGATTGACATTTCTTCGGATGCTGAACGTATCGACGCCTATAGCGGTCTCGGCGGCCAGATCATCAACTCATGGTCACCCAATGCGTTGCGCGCCGTGTCCGACTACGACATAACGCACCAGTTCAACACCAACTGGATTGTGGAACTCCCGTTTGGCAAGGGCAGGTGGCTTGGCCGGAACGCCCATGGATTTGCCGACGCAGTCATTGGTGGGTGGCAACTCTCCGGTTTGGCGCGCTGGACCACCGGTTTCCCAGTGACCATTGCCAATGGCGCCACCTGGCCTACAAACTGGCAGTTGGGCGGCCCCGCAACCCAGATAGGCCCTGCTCACCCTCACACGACATTGCGCCCGGATGGCTCGGTGAACCTGTTCCCGCAAGACTTGCCTGTAACGGACATCGGCCTTGGTCCGTTCAGGCATGACCTACCGGGTGAGAGCGGGATGCGCAACACAGTTCGCGGCCCGGGATTCGCTGGACTGGACGCAGGGCTCAGCAAGCGCTGGAAGATGCCGTTTGCCGAATCACACAATCTGATTTTCCGCTGGGAAGTCTATAACGTCCCGAACTTGAAGCGCTTCGACGTCCAAACAATTACCACGGATATCTCTTCAAGTTCGTTCGGCGTGTACAGCGGTATGCTCACCAACCCGCGCGTGATGCAGTTCGCATTGCGCTACGAATTCTAAAGGGTGAACGCAGCCCTTTTGTTAACGCTTACTTTCCAATGGCCGCCGGGAGACACGCTTCCCGGCGGCTTTTTTGCTCCGGCGGTTTTATGGAAGAACCGGAGACATTCCTGTGGACCTGAGGATAGAAAGCAGGTTCGGGCTCGAATGCGGGGATAGGGTTACTTGAGAAATAACCGCTACGCGTCTATAGCCTGGGAGCGCGGCGCTATGATAATCTGAGAGTCCTGCTTGGGTTGCAACGATGCATCCGAGCGTTACAGTCGGGGCGTAGCGCAGCCTGGCTAGCGCGCCTGGTTCGGGACCAGGAGGTCGATGGTTCAAATCCATTCGCCCCGACCACTTCAATCCCGTTAAATCAACAACTTAGTTACGCACTAGTCTGCGAAGCGCTGCCTATTTGAGTCCGTTTGGGTCCAAATAGAAGCGCTTCGACGCTCGCTACCGCCCGGCGCTGATCTTCCGGTATAGCGTGCAGGTACACTTCTCGAGTGAGTTCCGATGTTGAGTGACCAAGAAGAGACTGGACCGTTCCCAGAGGAGCTCCCGCTGCATCCAGAAAGGTCGCGTGGGAGTGACGGAGCGAGTGCCAGGTTATTCCTAGGAGTCCCAGTTTCTCGCATATCGGTCGCAACTGTCGCCTCAACAAGTTATGCCGATCCAGTGGTTGGCCAGTATCCATACTGAAGACAAGGTCGTCAGGTCGAGTACTGGATGATCGTAATTTCCCCAAAGTGCTGCACGTCTCCTCGGCAAGTGGAACGATTCGGGCGCTCCTTTGCGACTTAGGCGTATCGAAGTGACCGTCATACACGGTTTCCGCAACTCGCAGTGTATGACGGCATAGATCGACATACTTCCATCGCAGAGCGAGAATCTCTCCAATTCTGAGGCGGGCTCTTGGCCAATATGTCGCCGTTCGCTGACATTTCGGAATGTCGTCGAGCGCTGACTTTCTCGCTTGTCGCCGCTCGCTGACTTTGATACAATGTCGTCGTACGCTGACATCTGGAGGAAGACATGCGCATTCGAACACCGGCCGATCTCGGGGCCCTTATCCGCGACCACCGCACCAGGCTTGGCCTCGACCAGAAGTCTCTGGCGGAGAAGGTCGGTGTCAGCCGGCAGTGGATTGTGGACGCGGAGAAAGGCAAGACGCGGGCTGAAATCGGCCTGCTGCTGCGCACTGTCGGCGCGCTCGGTATCGCCCTCGATGCAGAAAAAGAAGGTCCGGGAAAACCGAAGGACACCGGCCTGTCTCACGGTGCGGATGCGCATGTCGATATTGATTCCATCGTTGACTCCGCACGCAGGAAAAGAAAATGAGCGAAGAACTGGTTGCCATCCTCGACGGCCACGAAACAGGCCGCGTCGTGCAGGACGACAGGGGCAGACTATCCTTTACATACAACGAGGGGTGGCGCGCAGCCGCCGACGCCTACCCGCTATCGATCTCGATGCCGCTCGCTCTCGCCGAGCATGGCAACGAGAAAATCTATGCATTCCTCTGGGGACTCCTGCCCGACAACGAAATGGTGCTCGACCACTGGGCGCGCAAGTTCCACGTTTCGGCAAGAAACGCCTTTGCGCTCATCGCCTGCGTCGGCGAGGACTGCGCCGGAGCAGTCCAGTTCGTGCGGCCCGAAAGGCTGGAAGCAATCCTGGGAGAAGCCCCACCACCGATCGAATGGCTCGATGATGCCGCGATTTCGCAGCGCCTCCGCGCCTTGCGGGAAGATCATTCCGCGTGGCGCATCCCGCGCGACACCGGCCAATTCAGCCTTGCCGGTGCGCAGCCGAAAACCGCTCTCCTCTTTGACAACAACAGATGGGGTGTGCCTTCAGGGCGCGTGCCAACCACTCACATTCTCAAGCCGCCGACCGGTGAGTTCGACGGCCATGCCGAGAACGAACATTTCTGTCTCGAGCTGGCACGCGCGCTCGGGCTTCCCGTCGTCGATTCCAGAATCATGCGATTTCAGGACGAGGTTGCCTTTGTCGTCGAGCGCTACGACCGCGTCCGCAGCGCCTCCGGGCTGCGGCGTGTCCATCAGGAAGACATGTGCCAGGCGCTCGCCATTCCCCCCACCCGGAAATATCAGAACGAAGGCGGGCCGGGCATCGTCGACATCGTCGAACTGTTGAGGACCTATTCGGCAAACGCACCTGAAGACGTACGAACCTTCCTCGATGCCATCGCATACAACTGGCTGATTGCCGGCACGGACGCTCACGGCAAGAACTACGCCCTGCTCATCGGTGCTCAAGCCCGCGTCCGGCTCGCGCCGCTCTATGACGTGGCGAGCGTCCTGCCCTACCCGGACATCGACATCGAACGCGTCAAGCTTTCCATGAAGCTTGGCGGCGAATACCGCCTGCGCAATATCCGGCTATATCACTGGCACAGGCTGGCGGAAGAGCTGCACGTCAATCCCGACGCCATGATCCAGCGCGTGGATGAATTCGCAAGACAACTCGCTGATCATGTTCCCGACATCAGACGCCGCATGACCGAAGAAGGGCTCACCCATCCGGTCATTGCGCGGCTCGCCGACGCGCTCACGGCGCGCGCCGTCGCGTGCCGTGAAATCCTGCAGCGCCCATAACCGGACGCGCTTTGCACAATCTTTCACCATGTCCTACAAACAATCCCTATATTAAGCATTGCTCAGATCACCTCGGAGGAAATGACTAATGAACCCACCCTCTCCCGACGAGTTTAGAAAGGGCTACATGGCGTTTCAGCAGCACGAGAGAAGAGACGCCATGTACAAGACGGCAGCCTTCTTGGTCAATTATTTTTGGGACCACCCTGCCGACATCGCGATAGTCTTGGCGTCCTCCTGCTCACCTGGAACCAGGCCTTTTACAGGTACGGGCCGTTCGACTTCCAACGCCTCGAGAAAGTCATTGCCACCAAGCAACCGGTCCTCGACAGCTTCAGGTCTCGGGACATCCTTACTTACTCTTCGGCCGACGATGCGGCGATTAAGTCTCTCTTTGCCGAATTCTTGTCTGCCCTTCAAATCTGCGAGGGCTCTAAAAAAGCTACGTGCAGCCCGGTCGCCGTGGCGAAGGCGCTGCATCTCCTGGCACCCCGCTTCTTTCCGCTTTGGGATCTTAAAATTGCAAACGCGTACGGCTGCCATTACTCAGCCGACCCGGCCAGGACATATCTGCGATTCATCGTCAAGATCAGAGGCCTGGCGCGAGCAATGGCCAACGTGCACATCGAGGACACCAGCAAGACCATCGTTAAGCTCATCGACGAGTACAACTATGCGCGCTTTACAAAAGGCTGGATCTAACCCTCCTCAGCTCTTGCCAGCTTCCGCAACTCCCCTTACTCTGCCGAGTTTAGAGCAACAAAACAACGTCTGTCCTCCATGACACAGGAACACCCATTCTCCCGAATCGCCCGCCTTGTTTACGATAGCACCGGCGAGGGAGCAAGGGCCCTCCATCGCGCGGCCAAGGCGACCATGGCACCTAAACCACTCTTCTCCTGCCCGCAAGTTAGCGCCCGTCGCGTCAAACCATCGCCTCCGGCATCGGACTCACAGGAATTTGCGCCTCTCACCGCCACGCGCTCCGCTCGCATCGCGTCCTCCGCGTCCGCGTGCCTCACGTCGCCGCCGCCCACTCCCCGCCCGCCTCCGCCACCAGCATGGCCGTCGCCGCCGGCGTCAGCATCGGCATCATCTTCGCCATGGCGGTCATCATGATCGACATCGTCGCCGTTATTCTTCTCTTCCTATTTCTTCTCCCCCTCCTCATCGTTCTCCGCGTCCGCGTCGTTCACGGATCGCGCCAGCGACGCACAGCAAGAATGTAATCAGCAATCGGCCCAATCTCCCATTTCCGTTTAGAAAGGGGGGATGGTTTCGAATTGCACATGTACGAGTGCGGCTTTGACCAGAATCGGCAGTTCTTCGCGCTCGCGGTGCAGGAACTTTTCGAACGCGCCCATGCATTCCATCATTTTCTCAGGTGGTGGTGGCACAAATGCTGCGTTGCCGGGCCGCGTGCCTCCGATCCAATTTTGGGTTTCGCGGAACTCACCCGGACGCTTCTGACTGCCGCGACCCTTAGACAAGAGAATCTTGTGAATTTCTCGTATCAACCGCAAAGAGAGCGGAAAATCCTCGCGTAGCCGACGGAGCCCGTGATTCATCGCGGCCACATAATTTGAAACTTCCTGAACGTCTTCCAGCGTGGCGCTGGGGGCTTCGGCGCTTTCGAATAACACCAGGTCAGAAAACGACGACTGTGTGCCCTCGATCTGCGAAGAGAGCACGGCTTCCTTCCGAACGTAGGGCTAAATGAAGAGCGAGGGATCGGGGAGAATCGACGCCAGCCCATCTAGGCGTCCGAGTGCCTGGTTTGCCTGCTCAAGTAGTGGCAAAAGCGGCTGAAGAACTAGAGGAGGGTCTGGTGGCAATGGCGGGGCACGTAGGCCCGGAAGGACTCATCCATGAAGATCTTGACGACATATGTCCCGAGGCGGCTGTTCGGTTTCGTTGGTGTTGCCATCACAAAATTATCGTTTCGTTAGAAATTGGCTAACGAAATTATTTAGCCTTTTACTTTCGTTAGCTAGAGAAGGTCAAACCCGGAAACCCGGTCTGGGTAAGCTACATTACCCGCAAGTTCCGGCTCAGATGCGTCGGACTACGCGTCCAGGAGGCAAACCATGAGTTCCCGCATTGTCACAGCCGAAATTTTCGATGCATTCTTGAAATGTGAGAGTAAGGCCTACTTTAAGTCTTCAGGACAAATCGGTGAGCCTGACGAGCTTGTGAACTGGCGACGGGAGGTTAGAGAAGAGTTTCGACGGAGCTGCCAGTTGCGATACCGCTCCATTTTCCAAGACGCCTTTGATGCCTCTCAACCCTTGCCCCTGGACGAGGTGAAAAGCGGCAAGCATCACATTCTCTTCGATTGCGGGATCGAGGCAGGGCAGTTTCAATCCCGCATCGATGCAGTCGAGAAAGTAACCCGGCTATCGCGCATGAAGTACCGTGGATACATTCCAATTCGTTTTGTTCCGAACGAAAAACTCAGCAGACACGACAAGCTCTTACTGGCGTTTGACGCCTACACGTTGTCTCTAGCCCTTGGCACGACGCCGACCATTGGGAAGATAATGCACGGAATGGCTCAGCGAACGGTGACCATTCGACTCGCACCACTTATCAGCGTTGTTAGGTTGATGGTCGAAAAGATTTACACCCAAACTACAAGCTCCGAACCTCCACAACTTGTCTTGAACAAGCACTGTATTGAATGCGAATTCAAGGCGCGATGTCGCGCGCTCGCAGAAGAGAAGGGTAGCCTCAGCCTGCTTCCAAGAATGAGCCGATGCGAACGAGAGAAGTTACACGACAAGGGAATTTTCACTGTCCAACAGCTCAGCTACACGTTCAGGCCGAGACGTAAGGCCAGGCAGCTAGCTTCCAGGCCCGACAAGCATTCTCATGCACTGAAGGCGTTGGCAATCCGTGAACGGAAAATCCACGTGGTCGGCAAAATTGCTGTGCCGGCTGGTGGCCCCGATATTTTCCTCGATATAGAGGGTGTTCCAGACCGAGGCTTCTACTATCTGGTCGGATTGCGGATCAGAAATGGAGACTCATACGCACGGCATGCATTTTGGGCAGACGACGTAGCTGATGAAGAGGAAATCTGGGCTTCGCTCGTCAACACCTTGGCTGCAACGCGAAATCCGCGCCTAATACATTACGGAAGCTTCGAGACGACATTTTTCAGGCGTATGAAACAGCGTTATCCGGAGGTTACCAAGGGCTCTCCGTCGCTGGATGGACTATTAGCACAGTCAGTGAACCCTCTGCAGGTTATTACGGCTCATGTTTACTTCCCAACCTATTCTAACAGCCTGAAGGAAATAGCGAGCCACTTGGGTTTTCGATGGTCGGAGAGCACGCCGTCCGGATTGCGCTCCCTCATGCTGAGGTCGAAATGGGAGCAGACGCAGGATCCAAGACTGAAGGAACGATTGATCACCTATAACGCCGAAGACTGCGCGGCTCTTGAAGTTGTTTTTGATTCTGTCTGGCGGCTAAGCGAGCGGCAGGACAACAAAGACATGCTGAGTGATGAAGGCGTGATCCATGCCGAGTCAATCAGAGTCAACGATAATTCGCTTCGCTTTGGGAGAATCGAGTTCTTGCTGCCGGAACTGGATTACATCAATAAAGCGGCATATTGGGACTATCAGCGCAGCAGAGTCTACGTGAAGTCAAATCGACGCCTAAGGCGGCTCGCTCGTTTACAGCACGGTCCCAGAAAGTCTGCAAGAAAACTCCGTCCAAACAAGATCATCAAGTGCGAGCCACCCAGGCCATCCACATGCCCGAGATGTAAAGCCGGGAAGATCTACAAGTACGGGAAACTCAGTAAGACGGTATACGACCTTAAGCTCGGTCCAACCGGTGTCAAAAGATGGATCGTGAAATATTATTACCCAAGATTCCTCTGTTGGCATTGCAAGACCGTTTTTCTGTCGCATCAGGCGCATTGGTCACGAAGCAAGTACGGTGTGGGTTTTCTTGCCTATCTGCTCTATAACATCGTTGACCTGATGCTCTCCCAATCTACCGTTGCACGGATATTCAGTCGATTTCTCGGATTCGATCTGGGCCGCGGCGCGATCAACAACCTGAAGGCCCGCGCCGCTCAGGTTTATAAGGATACCTACGAGCGTATCCTTGCCAACATCGTACGGGGAAAACTTGTCCACGCAGACGAAACGAAGGTCAGCCTCCAGGGCCAAAGCGCCTTCGTTTGGATTTTTACGAACCTTGAAGAAGTTGCGTACGTTTACAGCGATGAACGGTCGAATGAAACGCCCAAGACCGTGTTGTCAGATTTTAACGGAGTGTTGGTCTCTGACTTCTATGCTGGCTACGATTCGATCAACTGCCGGCAACAGAAATGCTTGGTTCACTTGATGAGGGATTTTAACGAGGACCTTCTCAAACAACCATTCAATGAAGAACTGAGGACCCTGATTCAGGACTTTGCAGCAGTGCTCCGGCCAATGGTTCAAACAGTGGATCGATTTGGGCTGAAAGCCCGTTTTCTGCGAAAACACTTGCGTTCCGTTGATCATTTCTACCGCGAACTGGCCGAACGTGATTTTCGATCCGAGGCCGCGCTCAAGTACAAAAAACGATTCCAGAGGAACCACGAAAGACTATTTACGTTTCTCGAATTCGACGGCGTCCCGTGGAACAACAACAACGCAGAGCATGCAGTGAAGGCTCTGGCCGATTTGCGCAACGTTATCGGGGGTACAAGTTCTGCGAGGGGAATTCGAGATTACTTGGTTCTCTTGAGCATCTGCCAAACCTGCAAATACAAAGGCGTCGATTTTCTGGAGTTCGTCCGTTCAGGCGAAAGAGACATCGACTGCACCCGCAAGCTATCCAGGCCGTTTTTAACCGCGGAGTCTTGACTCAGCCGTGGGTCCAACCGATCAATTAGAGCGCTCAGCACCTTCCAAAACGGCTTTCAAGGGCGGTGCCCCAATGGGAAAGAAAGAAACGTTGTGGCTGCCTCTTCATCTGTCGATAAAAGGCCCGGATTCGGCAAATAGTATCCGATCCTTTCGATTTCGCCTTTGCAGTAATGCTTTTCTTTGAGGAAGCCGAGGAAGTGCACGCTGGTTTGAACAAGGCGGGCCGACCTCCGTGCGTTCCTTGTATCGAATACACCAGCGACAGGATGTCCATTCCAATAGTGCCGGCACTCCTCGCGCACGGCCGCCGCACCGTAAGCAATCTCTCGGAAGTCGTGGTGGTCTGCCATCCCGATACCATATCCGCGCATGTCAACGAGGATCGCGTGAAAGGCTCCGGGTGAAGGGATTGGGAACTTCTCCGCTTTATCTGCAATGTGCTCCATCGCCCTCACTACTTCGCCCTCCTCGCTCTGCTTCGGATCGGCGGATAGCGAGCTGAGAATGACAGAGGAGAGCAGTCCGTCACACAAAGTGGCGTCCTTAATCGCATCACTTTCCCGTAGACTCACAACCTCAATCAGCCATTCGGGGGAGCCGTGAACGTGGAAGTCAACTGACTTCGTCCCAGAGCCAGCCGCGAACTCATATTGCGGCTCAACGCCGTTTTGTTGAAAGGCGTAGGCGATTCGGATCTCGAGGAGCAGTGGCATCGGAGCAGACGGAATTCCACCATTCTGCTCGATCTTGCGCAGCAGAGGCGCTGCCCATTGCTCTCCTTGCAGAGCTTGAAAAGCTTCGTGGTTATATTCGGTTTCCGCTCGCTTGAGGGTGTCGGCCCACATCTCAAAATCCTTCAAAAGCCCACCGCAAGCCTGATGAGGCTTCAACTCACAAGTGTACAGGGATATCGAAAGGAGACGAAGCCAAGACCAAAGAATCTGGGTCCACACTTGGGTCACATTGCTGCGAATCCAGTGCGGCGAGAAAAAACACGATGGCGGACCACTCTGTCACACTTTGCTAAACAGGATGTCGCGGGTCTGAACTCCTCTGGCAAGGCATCAGGCCCGCACAGTCTCAGCAACCGTATAGCCGAGTGCGGAGTACCCCACAAGCCGCTTCTTGTACATGCGAGCCAGCATAGGCACCATCACATCCGCATAGTCGTAGACGTGGACCTCACTCTTGTTGTCGTGGAGACGATGCAGGCGGCCCACGTACTGTTGCAAAGTACCTTTCCACGAAATCGGCATTGCAAGAAGAAGCGTATCAAGCCGGGGATCGTCAAATCCCTCGCCGAGGTAACTTCCGGTCGCTAGGATCACGCGCGGTTCTTCGCAAGGAACGGCTGCTAGTGATTCAGCCAGTCTCTTCCTTTGCTTCGTGCCCATCCCACCCTTCAAAATGAAAATGTGCGGACAAATTCCACCCAAGCGCCCAGCCAAATAATCGAGATGTCCCGTCCGACTTGTGAGAACAAGTGGTGAGCGCCCGCTGGACAAAGCCTGCTGAAGGTCTCGGACGATCAGGTCGTTCCTCTCTTGGCTAACGATGAGAGCAGCATAAATATCTTGAATGGCCGTCTCACTTTCAGACCGATTCCAAACGAAATCAGTAATCCTTGGGAAAACCTTATGTTGAAGTGGGGAAGACTCGGCAGCCTTCTTCGCGCTGAGATGAAAACGAATCGGGCCGCATTGCATGTAGATAATGGGTTGATGCCCATCTTTTCGAGTCGGTGTTGCCGTCAATCCCAGAACGTATTTTGCTTTGACTTCACGAAGGATTCGTTCAAACGTCACTGCAGACAAATGATGACATTCATCAACAATCACGTGTCCATAGTCCGCGACGAAATCTTCGACTGTCCCTTTATGCTGCAAGCTCTGAATTACAGCAACATCAATCAAACCGGTTCTCTTAGCTTTCCCTCCCCCGTACTGGCCGATGTGCCCAATCGGCAAAGCTAGAAACGCAGCTAATCGCTCGCGCCATTGGTCCATCAATTGACGCCGATGCACGAGGATCAGGGCGTTAACCGATCGTTTGGCGATGAGGCAAGCCCCCACCACTGTTTTTCCGAACGCCGTTGGTGCACAGAGTATGCCTTGGTCATAAGCAAGCACTCGCTCGGTGGCGTCTCGTTGTTCGGGCCGCAATTCGCAGTGGAAAGAAACATCAATTTGCCGTCCTTCGGTTCGTTCATCATGAACTTCCACATCGATGTGATGTGACTTGAATACACGGACTACCTCTTCCATGCACCCTCTTGGAAGGCCAAGGTGCTCGGGGAAGACTTCACTGCAGGATATGACCCGGGGCTTACCGTAAGTCGAGAGCCGCATCGATTGAGCTTTGTAAAATTCAGGATTTTGAAAAGCAGCGATGCGAATCAGGCGATCCACCATCCCGGGCGGCAAGCCCTCTTTCTCGATATAGATAAGATTGCTCACCACCACACGAACAGTCGCCGGCAGCGGACCGGTGATTTGTCTTTCCTTCCTCTGCCGGGAAGGTCGCCAGTGCCATGGAGCTTCGCCCTCGTCTTCATCGGGTAAATGAAGGTGCACTCCGATGGGATTTCCCTCGGGGGCTATTTCGTAAATCATTCGGGCGAGTCGATCGGTGGAGATTCTCTGAACGGACTCTAAAAACCTCCACTGATCAGGATGAGGCTGAAACAGTTCATCCAAGAACACGCTATTGCCTTGTTCTCTGGGACGCTTTTGTAATGGCAATGCAATCAAATTTCCAAAGCCGCCTTTGGGTAAGGTGTCCTGGTTGGGGAAAAGACGGTCGTATGAATCAAGGCCGATTTCATGCCTATTTTCCATAGTGCGTGTCAACAAGGCACATCCTAGCCTTCTCGCATCGGCGGCGGATACCGGATGGTCAAAAAATATCCATACATGCGCGCCATTTCCTGATCGCGAGCGCTCGACGGCCAATGGAACCTGAAATCGCCTGCATGTTGCTGCAAACGCTGCCGCATCAATTACCCAGGACTTCTTGTCGAAATCCACTGCAAGAAACCAGCAAGTGTCGTCAAGCAGAAGTGGATAAATGCCGACAGTCTGCTTTCCAGTTAGATGATTGCGGATCGCGTCATGCGTCAGTGGCTGGAGCATTCTGGTCTTGCGGGCAACCTTCTTTCGCTCTTCCGGTCTCGCGACATGGACGGCACGCCAGTCCATAATGCTGGCAGGTGAATAGCCAGATTTGCCACTCTTTCCTTCCCACCGAATGGCGAAAACATCTTCGCGCCCACGAAACAGATCTCGAAAGAGTGAGATTTTTTCCTCTGGTGTGGAAACTCCGCTTTTCGTAGTGGACGAAAGCTTTGGGGTGGGTACGGCTTGCGGAACGGGCTCGTGGGGGTGCGATTGATTAATCCCGAGCATCGCGCGGAGATGTGCATTCTCTTCACGGAGCCGTTGGCATTCATCTTGCACTGTTTTCAGGCGCTCTTGGAGATTGTCCTGATCAGGAATGCGGCTGTTCATTGCTATAAGCTCCGCGGAAGATCTTATCCGAGGAACGAAGCGATCAAACGGCCGATTTTGCGACCCCAATAGTTGAGTCCGATTTGAGTCCGATTGCTGCCGAATACTGGCCGATATCAATATGTCTGACGCAGAACAAAGCTAAACGGGCCAATAAGATAGTGTTTCTACTGCTTATTCGGGACCAGGAGGTCGATGGTTCAAATCCATTCGCCCCGACCATTTTTTTTCGTTATCAGTCATGATCGTCGACGCATCCTTCACTCAATCTCACAAAGTATCCGACAAGCTTGTGAATCGTCCGAACGTCCAGCAGTTGCGAGAAGCATTTCCATTTAGATCGGCTCCAAGGTTCGTCATCTTTGATCGTGATGCCAAGTATGGACTGGAAGTCCCAGCAGCGGTTCGATCCCTGAGGGTGAATCCTGTCCGCACCTCGCTGCGACTCCATTCTGCCAAGGACTTTCGTGTGCGACTGGCAGGGCTGCACCACCGGTACGATCTGGCTGCCTAATCCGAACCAACGTGTAGCGTCGCGAAACTGTCTGAGTTCCTCCATCCTTATATACACAGGTACACCGCGCGGGTGGTCGTCCGGGAGAGAATCTTGGCGCTCGTGGGTGAAGGGAGAACCTGGATGGGACAGTCGTCGCGACAGGGAATCGCACTATTTTCGGTGCGCATAGAATTTTGGCGAAGCACAACAGGGAGTTGTTGCCGGAGCGCGTGATTGTCCAATACAAGATTCCAGCGGCTACGGAAGAGGTGAATCAGTGCTCCGATGCAGAGGAGAAGCAGGCTGAACATGGCACGGAGTCATGCCAGATCAGTCGGCCAGAGTTTTGGCGAGGGACCCGTCATTCCTACCTTACGGACGGATCGGGGCAACGATGGTCATGGTTCGCCGCTGTAGGCTGCTCGGCCACGTTAGTTTTGGCGGAGAGGTGGCATGGGGTACGGAATGCTATACGTTTTGGCACCGACGCCAACGCCACCCTGACATGTATTGGGCGGCGTGGTGCAGATCGAGTGCGTCCCCTGACATTCGGCGGCCCAGAACATGTAGCCCAGCATCCCTGGCGTCGTGCCAGCGCCGGCCGGCGCGACCGTTTGGACAAAAGTTCCGGTTGTGTCCTCGAGCGAGCCGCTGAACGTGGTGCACTCTGGAGCGGGATTGCGACCGGTGACGATGTACAGGCTTCCCGTCATTTTCGCGGGCGCGAGAGGCGGAACCGGCGGCGTGATGCGGGGGTAGCCACTGATGTGCTGCTGCCAATTAGACTCCGCAGCGGCGGCACTACTGGGCTGTTTGTTCGGCACCATGGCGTTGGCGTAGTCCAGGATCGGGCTGGAGGCATTAAGCCAATCCGCCGTTGCTTTGGCAGCGATTTGCACAAGGTACTGATCACCGGCAGCGAGATCGATGGTTAAACGAGCCGCTGGATTCGCGCCGGTGGCATCGAAAGGTTCGATCGCCCGGTAGGCGTTGATGAATTGTTGCAACGCCGCGAGATTGGGGCTGGTGTTGTTCTCGTAGTCGATTTCAATGCCCACTCCCAGCCGCTGGGCAAGCTGGGCTGCGTAGGTTCCGAGCTGTGTTGGGTTGGCGTTCAGTGCCTGATCCCAGTCACTGGTGTAGGTGATCCCGCCGATGGAGAGCATCACGCGGATATTGTGGCTCGTGAAATAACTCACGATCGAAGAATTCATGCCGAAGGGCACGCCATTCAAGGTTTGCGAATCATTGGTCTGGTTGAGAAGCTTTAAGGGATTCACGAAACTCAGAATGACGAGGTTCACGGAAGGTGAGCCATCGCCTCGATCAATGAGCCAGTGGTTGTTGTAGTCGAAGTTGGTCATGTCGCGCACCGTACCCCAGGTGCAGAAATCGTTGCCGCAGTGCCAGGCGCCGTAGACTTGAAGTTGGGTGGCGCGGGCCGGATGGCTAGCGAGGAGCAAGAAGAGTCCGAGGATGGCCAGGGTAAAGGCTCTGTTTCGCATGGGCGTCTCCTTCGGAAGCGGGCTGTTTTCCTGCCATAAGCCGGGATTTCCTCTCTGGTTTACCGACTCCGTGGCAACCTCTAGCTCGTGCAGTCTCTCACGCTCAATCTACGTAGAAGCTGCCTTACGAGGCAAGCTTTTTCCCGGACGCTTATCTAGGTGCACTCTGGTTAATCGCGCGCCGACCTTTTCCGATTTCAATTCGGATTGACGTTGAACCCGTCCACCTCCACTTTCGAACCGGCGGGCAGCGTCCCCGGATTAAATGTTGCCGTCTCCGTGCGGCTCTCTCCGGGAAGCAGGGAAATATAGTTATCGCTCCAGAACACCGGCAGCACTTCATTGCCGGCGTTAGTTACTCGGAAGCGGATCAAGAATGCTAGCGTGGAGCTCGCGTTCGTCAGCGTTGTCGTCACCGAGTCACTTCCTATCGTGTCCGTGTGCGTGACGGTCATCATGGGCAGCGTCGTGAGCGCCGTCAGGTTGGCGTAACCTCTCGTCGGGCAGTAATACCACTTGCAGTGTCCGCCCATGGTGTCCGGCGTGGTGGAGTACCAGTAAAAGTTGTCACTGATCACCTTGCCAGTGGAGTCTTGCAATTTCAGCTTCACGAAAAACGTTGTGGTCAAGCCCGAAATCGCCGGAATCGTGAAGGCCACAGTACTGCTCGCTGGTCCCGCGGTTAGGGTCACCGCATTGTGATATTTGTTCGTCATGTCGAAATTCAGAATGTCCGCGGTAGCTACGAGCCCGGCAAAACCCTGATAGTAGTCGTTGGTCACCATCACATTGTTCTGAAATCCGTAGTCCCACAAGATGTGAAGCGGCTCACCGCTTTTTTTCACTCCGTAGTAAGTCGCCGAAGGCCGCAGATACCAGTCGAACGTTTGCCAGTGAAGGGAAAACCAGCCGCTGGTCAGCATCCAGCTTACAAATCCCGTTGAAGCCGTTCCATCTGTCTTGGTTTTGTTCGTCTCGTACGCTTCAAACTGCGCGCGCCACGATTCGTAATTCTGCGCCTGCGATTTCTTCACGTAGTCCGCGGCGTTCATCGCCGTGCCGTAACGCCCACTCACAGCGGCCGTCACCACGTTCAGATTGTCGAAGGGCGGTCCGCCCATGTGGTTTGTCCATGTGCTGTCAATGGGCCAATGGACCGGATTCTCGTTCAGTCCGGTGATCATGCTCTCCATTACCGGCACGTTCGGGCCGACGCTTCCCTCATCGAGAAACCCGTACGCCCCGCCCTGATTCGTATCGGAATAGAAATAAATCGGAGGCTCCCACTCGTAGGGCCCGCCTTCTCTCATTCCATTCAGGCCTGTGACCGTGGACGTATTGTAGTTGGCATCCGTCACCACAGGATTAGGCCAGAGATCCGCGTTCTCGATGTTGACTTCTGTTTGTTCCACAGCCGCTGGCGGCACCAGGTCGCTCGAATTCAGCCACAGAAAGGCGCTCGGATGATTCCTCAGCGCCTTCATCTGCGTATGCAGCGAACTGTTGGCCACTGCCTGATTCTCGGCGCTCCAACTGTTCCATTGCTCCCACTGACTGCAGCAAACCCATCCCGCCATCAGCAGAATTCCGCTCTTGTCTGCTAGATCGTAGAAATTCTGGTCCTCCATCTTCCCTTCAAAGCGGAGCATGTTCATGCCCATGTCCAGAGTGAGTTGAATCATATTGTTGATTCGTGTGGGATCACGCTTCACCAGCATGTCCGGAGCCCAGCCCGCTCCCTTCAGCAGGATGGGTTGATTGTTGATTTTGAACCAGCGCCATCGCTGGCCGGCTGGCGTGACCGGACCCAGTCCAGTATCCAGTTTGCGGATTCCAAAACTGAAATTATTGGTGTCGGACGTCGCCGCTCCCGCCGTGAATTGCACGCTGCATTGATAAAGGTTTTGCGGCCCCAGTCTTGCCGGCCACCACAGGGCCGGGTTGCTGATGTTCAATTGCGGGTACGCGCTCGGCGTGAATGTAAATACCTGGCTGGCTGTACCCGCCGGCAGCGTCACGGCTTGGGAAAAGGTAATGTTCCCCGGAGTAATCGTCCCACTCAGCGTGCCCGCGACGCTGGACGCCGTTGGATTGGATAGCTCGGCCGTCACAGTCAGCGCCGCCGTGCTCAGGTCCGCGCTTACGCTCGTCTGCACTTGCGGAAATCTCACCTTCACCGGGCCACTGTTCGTGATCCACGCGTCCCGCCATACTCCTTCGTTCCGGTCGGCCGGCAACGGATACCAATCCACAAAAACAATTCCCAGATCGCTGCTAGCTGGTCCCATGATATCCAGTGCCACCGCATTGGATCCGCCGATCACCGCCACGCTCGTGATGTCGTACTCGAATGCCGTATACGCACCCACCATCTGCGTGCTATTGGCGATCTGCGTCCCGTTCACCCAGAGGTTGGCTCGGTAGTTGATGCCGTCGAAATGCGCGTAGATGCGCTGTCCTGCCAAGGAGGCTGGAATGGTGAACTGGTTCAGGAACCACCAAGGCGTGCTGTACGGACTGCCTGTAGGCCACGCCACGTTTGCGAAGTTTTGCCCGGCAGGCGGCCATCCGGGGATCTGCTGCGCATTCGTCCCTATATAAGGCGAGGGATAAATGACGTTTTCCACCTGCGCTCCTACCGGAGTGGCGGGAATCGATGTCCTCAACCACCCGGTGGGTGCAAATCCTGGAGTGGAAATCTGCGCTCCTGTCGCGCTGGTGTTCGCCGCCGACTGCACGTACCAGTTGTCGTGGAGTGAAACTGCCACTTTTTCGAGAGAACCCTGTGCGAAGCCGGACGGCGTGAAAAATCCAGCGCCAATCGCAAGGATCGCCAGCATACTGCCGTTCCGGAATTTCACGAGATTTCCTCCTGATGCCTAGCGCCGCGAGGAGTAATACCGGGGTCTGGACCTTCGACCTTGCAGATTCTAAGCACGACAATTGCGCCCAATCAAACCGATTTACCTGCGGTGCCAAGCGTTCCGCCACTATTAAACCGGTTCAATCACGCAGATTGTGATTCCGTCTCTCCGAGGGTCAATCAGGCAAACTATGTAGCTCGCCTGGGGTTTTCTACTGAGTCCGATTGCAGGGCGATGATGGGCGTGCGAACGGAGTAGATTATTTTGCTGCGATGGGCAATTGATATTTGACGTCACACCAAGTGATGGCTGCCGTACGCCGAAGGCTGCTGGAACAATGTTGGAGCAACACAAGGATGGCTCGAGCTCACAAGCGCAACCGGAGCAATGACTTAGATTAGATTGCCTCAGAAGGCAGAAAGGTCAGGTTCAGTCTCAGCAGGAATGAGCGGCGGGAAGATCACTCGGGTGTCACACAGGGAACCACTTAGCGGCCAGGCAGGATGAAATCGGGCCGGACTCGATTGTCGTTCTTTGGGGTTAGAGGAGCTGGCTGAGCAGAGTTCTGGCCGGAACGGGAACCGGGCGCGGGACGCGAAAGCAATCGGCTTCCTGATACGCCAGGTTCATCACCACCTGGAAAGCATGCTCCGCCTTCGTTTGTCCCTGAAAGTAGGCGAGCGAGGGCGAAAGGCTGGTTTCTTTAATCTTGACTTCCACCAGGAACCAGGGCTTGCGGTCACGAACCACCAGGAAGTCCACCTCCCGCTTTTGTTTGTCGCGCAGGTAACGCAACTCGAAATCGCCAAATCCCAGGTCCGTCCACCCTTCTACGGCCTTGAGCAGATGGCAGGCGACCATAGTCTCCGCCCGCGCGCCGTCGTCGGCCAGTCCGCTCCAGTCCCGCTGAAACCATTTGGGTTCCTTACGCAGGGCTTTTGCGACATTGGTAAACCATGGCCGAACCATGAATCCGTAGTGCAGACGGGCCAGCAGATCGACCCACCGCTTGATTGTGTCCACCGAGACTTGAATTTCTCGCCCTAGGCTGGAGTAGACCAATTGCTGTGCGCTCCGTTCAACCAGCAATTGCATTAGCGTTTCCATCGTTCCCAGATCGTTTACGTGCGCGACCTCGCGCAGGTCTTCCCGTGATAACTGCTCCTGGCGCAAGGAGCGCCAGCGGCGCGTGAACCGGCTGTCGCGGCGGAGAAACGGTTCAGGGAACCCGCCGTGCTCCCACAGCGCGTCCCAGTCAGCGGATGCGATCTCCGCAGGCGGTCGAATTTCCTTTTCGGGCAGCTGTGTACGCATGCTTTCGCCGACGCTCCACGGATGCATGCGGTAGAGCAAATAGCGCCCCATCAAGCTGTCACCCCCGCGACGGAAAACGTCGAGCCGGGAGCTCCCGGTTACGATCAGACGGACGCGCTCGCCGTAGGTGTCGAAAAAGCCCTTCAGCAGAGTCTTCCATTTGCTGTACTTGTGCAATTCGTCCAGCACGGCGACGGGAATCTGCGTTCCAAGGCGGTCCAGCTGCAGAGCTTCGGCCAGTGCGGCTGGACCGCGCAGCAGCTTCCTGCGATCATCAGCGTTGTCCCAGTTGAGATAAGCATCGCTGATCGACCGGCACGTCGTAGTCTTGCCTACCTGTCGCGGTCCGGAGACCAACGCGATCTGGCGATGCCTGCGCAGATGGTCGGCCAGGATCTCAGTATACAAGCGGGGTCGCTCCTGCATGTGGACCATTATCACATACATCGTAAAATGGTACAGACTATTTTACGATGATCGTGAAAATAAGCTCGTGAGGATTGCTCGCTCGACCGTCAGTGCCTACCGGACAGATGCTATGGCATATATTTATACATCATAGCCGCTAAGACATATCAATAATTGTAGCCGTGATATGCTATAGTAGCTGTACAAGGAGTCTCAGATGCTTAAGCAGATTGGAAAGAGCCTGCAGCAGACGCGAACCGCCCGAGGTTTGACGCAGGCGGAACTGGGGACTCTGGTCGGCCTGCCGCAATCGCATATTTCGAAAATCGAGCGCGGGGAAACTGACTTTCAATGGACGACGCTAGAACAGATTGCCAACGCTGTTGGGCTCTCCCCTATTCTTGTCCCCACCGGGCTGGTTCCCCTGGTGGAAAGCCTCATGAACGGACGCGAGCGAAAAAGCGAAGATGAGCCGGTACCGCTCGTCGGAAGCCTGACGGAAACGGAAGGATAGAAGGAAATTTGAGATGCCTACGCTCAGAATCAAACTTGGGAACCGTCTCGTCGGCACGATCACGAATGTCGTGACCGACAAGAATATCTTTGTGTTTGATCCGGGATATGTCGAAGACGAGCGCCGCCCGGTACTCAGCCTGAGCTATTACGATATCGAGCGAAAGCTCATCACGAGGCCGAGAGAGGTTCAGCGGCGCCTGCCTCCTTTTTTCTCGAATCTCCTGCCCGAGCGCGACGGCGTGCTGCGCGACTATCTCGCGCAGCGCGGCGGAATCAGTCCGGAGAGAGAATTTCCGTTGTTGTGGCTCGTCGGGGCTGATTTGCCGGGCGCCGTCATCGCCGAAGATAGTGAAGGACAACCGCTGCCGCCGGAAGAGAAATCGGAAACGCGCGAAGCGAACAAGGAAGAAGTGCTGCGATTCTCTCTCGCCGGCGTTCAACTAAAATTCTCCGCGATAGGCCGGGGCGGAAGGCAACTTCGCATTCCAGCCCAGGGGCGGGACGGCCAGTGGATCGTAAAACTGCCGTCGCCAAGATTCTCCAAGGTGCCGGAAAACGAATTCGCGATGATGACGCTGGCCAAGGAAGTGGGAATCGACGTGCCGGAATTCGGGCTCGTACCGGTCGGCTCGATCGAGAACCTTCCACCTGAATTCGCGGAAAACAAAACGAACGCGTACTTCATCCGGCGTTTCGATCGCGGACCGGACGGAGAGCGGATTCACGCGGAGGATTTCAATCAGATTTACGGACAGTATCCGGAAAAGAAATACGAGGAGCACGGATACACCGGAATGGCCAAAGACATCTGGGCGGTTCTCGGCGAGAAAGGGCTGACGGAATTCATTCGGCGTATTGTTTTCAATGCGGCGATCGGGAACGCCGATATGCATCTAAAAAACTGGTCTCTGCTTTACCGCGACGGCCGAACGCCGACGCTTGCGCCCGGTTACGATTACGTTTCCACAATGCGGTATTTGCCGGACCGAGGCTTGGGCCTGCCGCTCGCCCGAACGAAGGATGTATCCCGCCTGGACGATGAACTCTTGGAAAAAGCATCTGTGCAAGCGGGTGTTCCTCGAGGCTTGGTGAAAGACGTAGCGCACGAAACTGCGCGCGCGTTCATTCATACGTGGTCGCAGCACAACCCAGGATTGCCAATCGATGATCTCGGGCGCCGCAAGATCGACGAGCAACTCCGGCTCGTGCCACTTTTCAAGGAGCATGTGGTCAGCGGAAAACCAAAGCGAAAGAAAAACTAGACTGTGAGTTCCGAGCCTAATCGGCTTGCGTATGGTCAACAACAATTGAGGCAACGTCAATCCGAATTACTTTCTTCCTATGAATCCTCAGGAGTTGGGCAAGCTGCAGCGTCTGGCGGCTTGCGGACATCCCTCATCGAACGATTCCTGCGCACTGGCGAGGAGACTTGGGACGGAGCAGGCTCCGGTCGATTTACTCTCGCCCAGCTCAATGACGACGAAGTCTACACCGGAGCGACGAAAACCGCGCTGCGGACCCTGTTCCGTCTGCTCGCTGATCTGCTTCCCGCAGAAGCCCAAGAGGTGCCGCAGGTGGGGCTAGAAACGATTCGGGCGAGCATTGGTCCGATGGTGAAGGGGCTTGTGGAGCGTGACTGGCAGGAGGTCGCCCTACGTGAACTCACCGCACGGACCTTCGTATTGAACTTTCAGGGGGCCAAAGCGGCCGTGGACGCAGAATTGTCGACCTGCTTCATGGGAACGGCGTGGCAGATCCTCTGGGCTCTGTTTGGGGACTACGGGCTCAAACCAGAGGAAATCAATGTGGAATGCGATGGCGTGTCCGCGGGAGACTTTGCGCACGTGCGGTTGTCCGCCTATGAGACCAAGGATCCATACAGTGACGTCATCGTCCACGAGTCGGCCCACTTGCTGCACTACTTGAAGCCCGAGCACTACGGATTGCATGTCCGCCGAGGCCAGGAAAGGTTCGTAGATGTCGAATTCTGCCATCGCGAGCTATTCGCGTTTGCGTGCGAGGCTTACTCCCGTGTGGTTCGCCACGACAAGCGCAAATCGCGGATCTCGTTTGCCGAGGAGATGAAGGAGCGGGCATTCTCATTTCCACGGGACCGAATTGAAGAAGTCGCCGCACTGGTTCTCAATGCTGCGCGCGCTCGCAATGGCTGGCGGGTAATACGCGAGGCGACGGTGATTCCTAGAGTCCGAGGGCGCGCAAGGGAATTCTCAACTTACCCGTGAAGGTTAGCTTCAACGCCTCGGCGATCGCCCAAGTCGTTCATCCAGGGTCGCGACGGTGCCTGGAACATGCGTAACATTCCTGCGAAGCAAGGCTCTAGAATGTGTATATCGCCCTCGGGCACGCCGACAGCGAGAGCATGCTGGTTGACGCGGAGTTCCCATCTCCCGCGAGGTTATCACCATACTTTATGGAGATTCCTAATCCCTTGGAGGTAGTCTTCCTTTTCTAGCCTGTGGCTGGCGAATTGTTATTTCGCCCATGATTCCCCGCCTTGTCAGCATTCTGCGATGCGCCATCCGGCCCAACTTCTGAACGTGAATCACTTCTGACAACGTTGCATGAAGGCACGGCCAGACACCACCCTGTTAGTCCGACAAAGAGTATGCCCGAGAGCCATTGATCAGCCGAGATAATCTCTAACTCATGCGTAATGCTCAAACCGGAGAAATAGTTTTCAAAGTCTGGTAACCCGAGTACACAGGAGTTGAGGTAACCGGGCAACCATGAACCCGAACCTACTAGGGCTCGCGTGTCATTCCACAAGATCATTGCTCAACGCTGATGCTTGGAGCTAACATCAGTTTGTCTCGGGAAGGGTTAGAGACTGTGGGATGGCATCTGATTATTGGCTGGTCATCCTGGGCGTCGTGGCGCTATTTTATGGCGGCAGGAAAATCCCTGAGAATATTAATCGCCGAGGCGGACCCCCAACCCATCCACTTCCAGTGTCAAGTCGCATAGAAACTTCCCGCGGTTCGGGAGACCCAAACAGGACGCGCAACTGGCAAGCCCTCATTAGGCGTTTGCGTCTTCGGCGTCCAAGCTGAACCGCGACCCTATAGAAACCTATTGCGGACCTCAACGAGCTTGACAAGGGTTGGACGAAGAATTTTCACTGGCCCAATTGCCAATGCTCGATTAAAGCGATTGTCGGACAAGTGCGCCCTATTGCTTTTGGGTGACCCAAGGCCAAGCGCTATAACGTATCCCGGCTGCAGCGCACAAGTCTCGGACACCAGAAAGAAAGACTCCCACGGCCATCAGGATCAGAACCCACCGAAGAGCCTCACTGATTGGTGCCGGAGAATACGCAAATCCCGTCGGTTTTGCCCACCAGGTTCGGAGAGCGGGCACGATGTTCGCAAGCATTGCTCCATAGACTATCCCCATGATCCCGTGCATTACACGCTCTCCGGCATACACTCCACCCAGCGGCTTACGAATCCAGTCCTCTACGACAAAATCCCAGAGAGTGAGAACGACTTCAGCGAGCAACAGGGCGACAAGCAGCACCAAATACCAGCCTTCCCATGCTACCCAAGGAAGTCCGGCGAATAAGACCGCATATACGAAATCACGGAGAGCATGAAGTTGCAGTTCTGATCTTGCTCGCGGCCCTAGAGCAGGTAGTCTTGCTCGCCACTCATGATAGTAAAGTGTGTCAAACGCGCCCAAGAACGCGACCAGCACGAGGAGGTACAAAGCTGCTTCATAGCTAAATCTACTTGGGATGAACCGGAGTCAGTTGCGCCAGCATGATAGCCCAATCGTCGCCCCGAGGAACAAGGACCACACTCATCCTGTGGATCCAGACCCGCTCTAGACTAGTTTCTGTCGCAAAACATCCGAATTCGTGAAAATCCAGCCAGACCGCCACGATTTCAAGGGATTTTCAGCAGTCCAGGGCGCTCAGATAGTGTAAGCCATCGTGAGTTTTGAATCGTGTGGAAGGCGCTAC